>ERZ779861.3839-NODE-3839-length-11935-cov-3.738636_pt1 | contig 11935 bp, 12 predicted proteins | sample MGYA00511558_ERZ779861 | MGnify/ENA primary metagenome ERZ779861 (study PRJEB29588, sample SAMEA2163432) | human gut metagenome | biome: human gut; feature: human-associated habitat; material: faeces | place: Denmark | collected 2008/2010 ... | reverse complement strand
AACAATCATAGGAAAGGGGTACCCTTTCCGTAAAATCCCCGTCTCGACGCTATGCGCCAGACGGGGATTTTCTTTTGTTGGGAAGTTTCCCAAACCATCTTGTCGCATCTGCTGGTCTATACGTTAATAACACACTAAACCCGCGCTGTTCTTGCCCGCTTACTTCCTACTACGGCTTAAAGAGCAGAAAATGCCAAAGAAAACCGCTGTAAATTTTTGAATTTGCAGCGGTTTTCTTTGTTTTTATAGCTTATAAGTTATGTAATGCGTTATTGATAAGTCGTTCCGCAAAATCGGCAACTTCCTTAAAAGGACAAAGAATCAGCGCTTTGCTCGGGCGGCCAAAAAGTTCTGTGAATTATAGGCGAGGCAGCGCACTTAAAAAATTACGCAAAAAAATGGTGGCATTGAGAACCGATGCGTAAGAATACCCCTCTTTTGCCTGTTGAAATCATTGAACAGGCCACAGCAGGGGAGCCAGAGGCGGTTGAAGCAATAATTCAGCATTTTTCCGGCCACATCAAATATTTGTCATACTATTGCGTAACAAAAACAGAAAAGAGGAGCGAGCAGCAAATTGCTTTTCCTCCGTCTTTTCTGTTACACCCTGTATGGCGGCAGTTACCCTGTTTCGGTTCCTGTGATACTGTTTTATCGGTAGCTACCCTATGGTAGTCTTTTTTATTTCTGCCTGCCATAAAGGGGTGTTTTTTCTATTGTCCCTTTTAATGGACTTGTTCATTATGCCTCTCTACGCTTTTCATTTTATTGGAGGGATAAATGAGAAAGTACATATGGTTAAATACTGTGTTTATTATCGCCCTTGCCGTGCTCCTTGTTGTATCCGCCCTGCATATTGCAACGGTATTAAGGGAAGAGGGGGCGGACGACTATTATTATGGGCTGCAGGACAGTATCGTTTCTGAACAGACGCCGGAAGAAACGACGGAACCTATTTCAAGTGAAGCCACAACACCCCATGGTCCCCATATCCGTCGATCTATCAGCTTTGCAAGCGCAGTTTACCGATGTGGTCGGGTGGCTCTACTGTGAGAACCCCCTGATAAACTATCCGATTGCGCGGGGCTATGACAATAATCAGTATCTTCGGCATCTCCTAAACGGGACATACAATACAGCCGGAACACTTTTTGCCGACTACCGCAACGGCAAAATCGGAGCCGACCACAACTTCGTTATATTCGGTCACAATATGAACAACGAGACGATGTTCGGCTCGATCGTGAAATATAAGAATCAGGAATACTACGACGCGCATCCGTCGCTCTATTATTTCACGGCGGATCACATTTACCAAATAGAGCGGATCGCAGGCTGTGTGACGACAGTACGGTCCGACGCCTATACGATCAACTTTGAAACGGAGGAACTGCTTCGCTCCTATGTGGCCTATGTGAACGGCGCTATCTAAAAATCCATATTTAAATCAAATGTGAAGTGCGAGGCAGGGGATAGAATCGTCACGCTATCGACCTGCTCGTACGAGTTCAACAATGCCCGATATATCGTTATCGGAGTTTTAAAAGAAATATAATTCATATGAACAGGAAATAATACATAGAAAGAAGGTGCTTATCGAGAGGAGTTTATCCGTTGAAACAAAACGAAGGCAAGCGTATATTTTCTGATGTTCTTTCAATGATTGGTATAATCACAATTGGTCTGACCGTTGCCATTTTCGTATATCCGTTCTTGCACGAGAGCGGTCATTCCATTGCCGCCTTTGCTGTCGGGGCAGAAATCAAAGAATTTTGCATTTTGCCAGTTCCGTATGTGATGTGTAATGTTGGATTGCTGACGAATGGGCAGCAGATATTCATCGGTGTGTCAGGCGTGCTGTTCCCGCTTTTCGTCTCGCTGGTCCCGCCGAGAAGGTGGTTCTGGAGCTGGTATATTCGATTCCTTTTGATGGGAATAAGCCTGTTGTCATTCGTTATATCGGCAGTAACGCTTGTTCTTCCCAATGGGGGTCAACTTAACCCACAGGACGATATGCTGCAAGTATTGGCTCTATGGACAGCTTCTCCTGCGTGGTTACCTCTGATACTCTCCATTATGTGTATCGCCACTGTAATTATCATATTGAGAGATAAGCCGCACAGGATGATATGCAAGCGATTTGGCATATAAAGAAAGCGGCGGTCAACTTGACCGTCGCTTATAAGTATCCTACATCAATGATGAAATCATCGTTATTTTTTGCGTAGAACAACTTCTTCTTAACCGCAGTTACCATGTAATAATTTGCTTTATTATAGCACAATTAGACCCAATTTGTCAACATTTCAAAGAAAAATTCGATAATTTTCAGACTTTTTTCAAAAAAAGCCTGTTCAACAGTACAAAAAAATTTTTTTAGGGGTCAAATACGGTGTCAAGAAGCATGGCTTCGCAATTTGCAAAGGGTCTTCTTTGCAGTCGCAAATTAAAGTGTGTCCGCGAATCTGTTCGCACGCGCTTGGCGACGATACGAATTTCATCGTTTCATAACGAAAATATTTTAGCATTATTTGAGTCCTCTGCAACAAGAAAATGAGGTACAGCGAAAGGAGTATAAATTATGCCAAAAGCAGGTGTCAACATTCACAAGAGAAAAGACGGTCGGTGGGAGGGCCGTTACAAAGTTGGGGTATATCCCAATGGGGCAACAAAATACAAATCGGTGTATGGCATTTCATACACCGAGGCAAAAGATAAGTTGTTCTCTGTTATTGCTGAAAAAGGAATTTCTTCGAAACAAACAAAAGAGAGGACATTTTCTGAGATTCTGCAGCTATGGCTTTGCAACAACCGGCTGCGTCAAAAGGGAGCAACCGAACACAAATATCGCACGATAATCGACAAACACATCGAGCCGGAGATCGGTTCGCTAAAGCTCTCCAAAATATCAGCGGTCACCATCAATTCCTTTCTTGAGCGCAAACTGAAATTCGGACGCATCGACAAATCAGGTGGACTTTCTTCGTCATATGTCAGAACAATGGCGTCAATTATTCAGTCGGCGTTGCAATTCGCAGTAGATGAAGGATACTGCCAACCGCTGAAATCGACGGTTTGTAAACCGCCATTAGAAAAAAAGGATTTACGGATCCTTACGAAAGACGAACAAGAGCAACTGGAAGCTTTTCTTTACAGTAGCGTTGATTTGGTTGGCGTAGGCATTATGATTTCACTCTACGCGGGCCTGCGCATCGGTGAAATATGTGCGCTGTCATGGGAAGATATCGATCTTGCGTCCGGCATTATTCATATCCGCCACACCATCGCAAGAGTTCCCTGCACAGATCCGCAAAAGGACGCCAAAACATCTCTAATTGTCGACACACCGAAAACTAAAGCCTCTCTGAGGGATATACCGATTTCCTCCCTTTTGCAGGAACAGTTGGCTACGGTAAAGAGTTCAACAGGGTTTATTCTTACGGATTCCCAAGCCTTTGTGAGTCCAAGAACTTATGAATACCGCTTTCACAAAGTCCTTGATAACTGCGGAATCGATCAGGTTAATTATCATACTTTGAGGCACACATTCGCTACAAGATGTATTGAGGCTGGAGTTGATGTGAAGTCTTTAAGCGAGATGTTAGGGCATGCGAATGTAGGAATAACACTCAACACCTACGTTCATCCATCAATGGATTTGAAACGATTGCAGCTCGAAAAATTGCACTCCGCCGTTTGATTTTTTAGTGGTCAAAAAAATGGTCGGGCAAGGCGAATATTGCTTGTGAGACAAATGATTTCTTCACTTTTTTCGTAGAAGAAGTTGTTCTACGCAAAAGGATTTCACTCGAAATTTTTTTGGGCACATATCAAGCAAGCGCTTGATAATAAAAAGAGGTTTAACCGTAAAAAGTCGGATATGCGATTTAAATGCGTATGGAGATTGATCGCAGGAAAGAAGTTATCAATATCTGCCTCAACCTTTTTATTGAGAAGAGTTTGACTGCAACGTCAACAAGAAGTTTGAGCAGTGCATTAAAGCCACAAAATGAAGATACAGCACCATATGGGTATATGATTATTACTGCAGTTGCAAACTACATGATTTTCGCTGAGGATTCATTGATTTATCCCCAGATACAGATTGCAAAATCAGCGATCCGTGGTTTTATATCTTCTACAGGACAGGTAGATAGAGGAGGCATGCCACAGAATGAAGTTTAAGGCTAAAGCAAAAGATTGCCAGCTATTAGTCAAAGCGAAAACTCGATATGGCGAAACAATAGATGAAAAGGAACTGGACAGGTTTTCAAGGGTCTATCTGCGTGGGTTTCTCAAACCCAAACTCGTCAAAAAGAATGTTATCGAGTATACGGGACCAGTTGGCGTCAGCCTATATGAGAGATTTAAGAAACCGATGACCAAGAGGGATTTCCTTTTCATTATAGAACATGTGGTCGTAGCGGTTCAAAAGTTGCAGGCAAATAGTATGGCACTCAATAACCTTGTAATGAATCCGCAATACACTTATGTAAATGAAGTAACAAAGGAAGTTCAATTTTTATATCTCCCGATAACAACGGGATTCCAGAATATGAACCTGCCGGATTACATAGAATCTATCGCTTACTCTGTAAAACCCGCTGACGGGAATGACGCTGATTTTGTTTCGAGGTTTGTTTACTTCTTTAAGGCATTGAAACCATTCGATATTACAAAGGTTGAAGCTTTTGTTGCCAAAGAAGACCGAAGCGTGGTTAATACAATCAAAAAGCAAAACGCCGGTCAGAGTGGCTTCATGACAAATAAGCAACGCCATTATTATGCTCATTATGATAATAAGGGTAGTGCGAAACATGACGATGACGATCCTACGGGTCTACTAAATGAAGGTGATGATGACCCAACAGGTTTGCTTAACGGCCGCAAAATATATAATAACGGTCGCAAATCATAAGCCCTTCTTTAGCATATAATCGAAAGAACGCGCGGCCTACACTTCTTTTATTGTAGGTCGCGCTCTTTTATTCTCAATGGAGGTCAGAATGCCACTACAGATAATCAGAAACGATATTACCAAGCTAAGCTGCGATGCCATCGTCAACGCAGCCAATTCCACCCTGCTCGGTGGTGGCGGCGTGGACGGTGCCATACATAAGGCTGCCGGCAAGGGTTTGCTGTTAGAGTGTATGAGGCTCGGCGGCTGTAAAGTGGGGCAAGCAAAGCTTACGGGTGCTCACAAGCTCCCTTGTCGCTTTATAATACATACAGTAGGTCCTAAATGGAAAGGCGGTCAAAACGGCGAAAGAGAACTGCTGGAGAGTTGTTATCGAGAGTCGCTGAAATTGGCTGTTGAAAACGGATGTGAGTCTGTAGCCTTCCCCCTTATCTCCAGCGGAGTTTATGGATATCCGAAAGATCAGGCACTTCGGGTCGCTGTCGATATCATTACCTCTTTCCTTATTGAGCATGATATGCTTGTTTATATCGTTGTTTTCGATAAGAGGGCGTTTCAGATCAGCGAAAAGCTGTTTGCAAACATTACCGCATACATTGATGACAAGTATGTCGATACCCACTTTGCATTCAGCCGATCTCGCCGGGATGAATGGGGCGAAAGCACGCTTTTAGCAGAAACCCACATCCTTTCGGATGAAGAAGAAACAGCAGATCTATCCACACCCACAGCCCCCTCTGCTCCCTGCCAACAGGCAATGATGATGCCGACAACTGCGTCGTTAGAGGATGTTGTAAAGCGGATAGATGAAAGTTTTTCGGAAATGCTGCTCCGTAAGATCGACGAAAAGGGCATGACCGACAGTCAGTGCTACAAGAAAGCCAACGTGGACCGCAAGCTGTTTTCCAAGATCCGAAACGACATCCACTATCATCCCAGCAAACCGACGGCTATCGCCTTTGCGATTGCGCTGGAGCTGAGTCTGGATGATACAAGGGAACTGCTGCAAAAGGCTGGATTTGCGCTAACGCGCAGCAGCAAGTTCGATATCATCATCGAGTATTTCATCAAAAACGGCAATTACAATGTTTTTGAAATAAACGAAGCTCTCTTCGCCTTTGATCAAAGTCTATTGGGCGCTTAATTTGTCGCTTTCCATGCGACCAAATTCCTCGATAAGTTCAATATAATATGGGTACAGGATCGGGAACGACCTGACGAATTTATCGGAGGTAACTCAAATGAGAAACAAGAACAACATTACGGAATTGGTATTTATTCTGGATCGCAGCGGATCCATGTCGGGATTAGAGAGCGACACCATTGGCGGGTTCAATTCGCTGATTAAAAAACAGCGCAGACAGAAGGGAGAATGCTATGTTTCCACTGTGCTGTTTGACAATGTAAGCGAGGTGCTGCACGACCGTCTCAAGCTCTCAGAAATTCCGAAAATGACAGAGCGGGACTATACCGTTCGCGGATGCACCGCTTTGATCGACGCCATCGGCGGAGCGATTCACCACATCGGCAACATTCATAAGTATGCACGGCCGGAAGATGTGCCGGAACACACTATGTTTGTGATTACAACCGACGGTATGGAGAACGCCAGCCACAACTACAGCAGCGACGAAGTTAAGGATATGATCGAACGGCAGAAAGAGAAATACGGCTGGGAGTTTTTCTTCATCGGCGCCAATATCGATGCTGTTGAAACTGCTGCGCATTTTGGCATTGGTCGTAACCGCGCAGTCAACTACAGAGCGGACGCACAAGGCACGCAGGTGCTGTACGACACGGTGGCCGATACCGTATGTGCAATGCGTGCCGATATGCCGATCAGCGCCGACTGGGGTCAAAGAATAGACGACGACAATAAAAAAAGAAAATGAGGTCAGTTTATGGGCAGAAGCGATTTGATAGCGGCTTTTCAAGATACATTAACGATGTCCTTGTCTCCCGCATTGAAAGGGGCAACGGAGCAAGCTTCTCAATCATCAAGGGTCTATCTTGAGAATTTTCATTCTGATAAGATGCGGAAAAATGTTTCAGGATCGGTTATTGTTGAGGAGAATACGACCTTTGCTGCGGCAAAGAAATATATGAAGGAAGGCAAAACGGCTGTGCTCAATTTTGCCAATCCGGTAACCCCCGGAGGCGGCGCCCAAAACGGAGCTGTAGCCCAAGAAGAATGCCTGTGCCGCAGCAGCAACCTCTATGCGTGTCTTACATCTTCTGCCTTTGCGGACTATTATCGTTATAACAGGGAGCTGCATAATCATTTCTACTCTGACAGGTTAATCTATACCGAGGGGGTTACTGTCTTCAAGGATGATACGCTTGTCCCGGCATTGATGCCGGAGCAGGAATGGTTCCGAGTCGATGTGATCACCTGCGCAGCCCCGTATATTGCAAAGCGTCGATACACAAATAAGGAGGCGCTGAAAGCGTTATTCAAGAACCGAATTCAGAACATCTTCGAGGCTGCCGTTGAGCATGATATTGAAGTTCTTATTCTTGGCGCTTTCGGCTGTGGCGCATTCAAGAACCCGCCTGGAATAGTTGCCAAGGCTTTCAAGGAAGTGATCGATGAGAATCGGTATGGAGCGCAGTTCGAGAAAATCGTTTTTGCCATTAAGAGTACGGTAAACGGTAACCCGTTCGAGCCTTGCCCCAACATCATGGCTTTTGAAATCGAGTTTTACGGAGTGTCAGCTGAAGCAAGCAAGCTGCGGTTCAGTGATCCGTGGCCTCTTGCGCAAGCAATTGGCAGTGTCGAAATGCCTTCCGGGAAAATCCTGAAGGGCGGAGATCAGTTTAATCCATACCGGGAATGGCAGAACAAGAACAAGTACTTCGGTAAGCAATTCTCTATCCTCGGCGACTCTATCAGCACTTTGGATGGTTACAACCCAAGAGGATATAATCTTTTTTATACCGGCGAAACCTGCGACCGAACCGGCGTTCATGATAGGAAAGACACCTGGTGGGGTAAAGTCATTGACTATGTCGGAGGAGAACTGCTGGTCAATAATTCATGGTCAGGCAGCCGCGTCACGAAGCGACCGGATCAGAATGCACTTTTCCCCTCGGGGTGTAGCGATGAGCGTACCGGTGGACTGCATATCGGCTCTGTAATGCCGGATGTAATCATGGTTTATCTCGGAACGAATGACTGGGCACAAGGCGTCAAAAGCGGCAATTTTGAAACTCATGTGCCTACAGACGAATATGAAGAGCGGTTTGACGATGCTTATGAAATCATGCTCCATAAACTTTGTACCAACTATCCCGATGCAGAGATATGGTGTTGCACTTTAAACTCGACTTTTATTCCTTCAAACCCGGCATTTGTATTTCCTCACAGTTATGCCGGAACTCACATTGAGAAGTTCAATGAGGTAATACGTTCCGTTTGCCAAGAACATAAAAATACGAAAGTAATAGATCTTTTCAGCTACAATATACCATATGCATCTGTAGACGGTTCACATCCTACTGAAACCGGAATGGGAACGATTGCGACGCTTGTTCTGCAAACGCTATGCGACCGTGAAGGCGTATCATTTTTAGAATGTGATTGTTCTGAGCATGAGTTTGTCGCAGCAGAGGAGTGTATCGGTGGAACAATATACACTTGTCGCAAGTGTGGTTTTAATATGTATGAACCTGAGGTTTTTGATTAACTTTATACCGGCAGAATGGTGAACGGTCGTCGAATTGAAGTTAAAGAGGAAAGCATAAACCGCTGTACATCTCAAGGATTAAGGCTTGTTCGGTGCGGAAACGGACACTTTTGGGATGGGAATCGGTATCAATTGTGTCCGCATTACCGGGCAGGGGTAAAGGAAGGACGTAAATCAATGAATGCTGCTGATTTTACTAACGACAAACAAATAAAAGAGTTTCATATATTTGACGGCGATTTCCCGGCAATTAACTATGAGTATAAAGATGGGAAACTCTATACCTATAACCGAATCAATGGGAGCAGAGATGGAAGAATGCGGTTCCCGGACGGTTTTTTTGATACAATTGAAGTGCCGCTGAATGATAGTCAGCGCCAACAGCTTTCTGAACAGCTTTCATCGTTATGTTTCAGCAATTGGACCACTGATGAAACCGTGTTTGACAAAATGGGATGTCCGGGCTTTTGCATTGACCGGAAATTCTCGTGTAGATTTGAGGACGGGAGGAATATATTTGCTATCCGTCTAAACCCGTACCTGTTGAGTTTAACAGACTGTTTGACCTGTTAAAAACATTTGGCTTGCCTAAGGCTTATACCGAAACTGCTATGCAAGAGGCAAAGGATGAGGAGAAGGCTAAAGATCCAGATGTTATCGATCTAAATCCGAATTGCACTGTTTTGCTGTATTCCGCCGATGACGGTATTCGTCTTTTCAGCGAAAGCCGTGGGAAGACATTATAGTATACAAGACCGAATTCTTTGCGGGAAGAAGCAGGGACTGTGAACTGCACATGAGCAGCAACGTCATCGCTCGGATGCAGGCGACCTTTATGTTTGACGGGGATAGTTGGTTAGTGCGGGATAATCAGTCCACCAACGGTACATGGCTGAACGATACAAAGCTAATCCCCGGCAAGAAATATATTCTTCATCCAGATGATGTCGTTGATTTTGCGCACACCGAAAAATTTGTTTTCTTTAAGACGAATTCCCAGCAGCAGAACAACGGGGAGCAGGCGGAAAAAGCAGTTGTTTTTTTGGAAGCCGGTATGAAGGTATTCCACGATTCTGATCATAAGGATGAGACGGCCTTTAAGCTGATTGTTTCAGCCCTTGTAAACGCTCCCTTGTATTTGCCGGTATCCATTGATTTGGAAGCAATGTTTGGCGCCACAGATCCAACAAAACTGAAGCCGGGAGATGTAATTCAACCTCAAAAAGACGTATCTACTAAAATTTTGACGATCGACGTGCAGGGCACAGAATATATTCCGATGTTCACATCAACGGAACAGGCCGACAAAGGTCCCTCCGTTTCCACAATGCGAATGTCTCCGCAAATGTACCTTCCGAAGGTGATGAGGATGGATAAAGATGTTGTAATCAATCCTTTCGGCGGAATGGCGTTTATTATCAATCGTCAAATGATAAAGGAACTTTTGCTTCCGTTGGTTCTTCAGAATTCAATAAAGGCAGAGGTTAATGCCAAGGACGAGATGCTCGGTCAAAAGATTGCAGATAAATATGAGTTAGTTCAACTGCTGGGCAGACAAGGAATTGTAAGAACCTATATCGGGAAGGATTTATCGGGGAATGCGTGGACTGTAAAAGTGTGCGACAAATCATCACCCAATTTCTCAGAACATCAGAGAAATGCCATCTTGCAGGAAACGCATATGATGATAAAATTTAATCATCCTGCAATCCCTAAGGTGAAGGATCTCATTGAAAATGAAAAACAAATTATTGTTGTCCGCGAGTATATCGAGGGAATCACATTACAGGAGCTCTTGACGAAGAGCGGTCCATTCAGCGAAAACGATGTAAAATACTATGCGCAATCATTGGCAGCCGTACTTCTTTACTTGCATAGATTTGATCCGCCGTACATTTATCGGGATATGAAGCCGATGAATGTCCTGGTAACAAATTCCCGTGCAGTCAAGCTTATCGATTTCGGCATAGCAATGGAATACAAGCCGGGTGCGCAGAATGATATTGATTACCTTGGAACAAGGGGATATGCTGCGCCTGAGCAATATGGGGGAAAGGGTGCGATAGATCAGAGGTCGGATATTTATGGACTTGGGATTACCATGCACCAGCTTCTAACAGGAATTGCACCGAATGAACTTCCGTATGAAATGCCTCCGGTTCGCCGGGTCAAACCGGAAGTTTCGAAAGGCATGGAATACATCCTCCAAAAGTGTATTGCCCCCAATCCTGATGAACGCTATCATAACTGTGAGGAGCTTTTGCTTGATCTGAATAACATTCAGAATCTTCCTCCGAAAAAGGGATTACTTTCAAGCCTGTTCGGAAAAAAGTGAAGAAACCGGTTCATACAGCCCCTCCAATCAATCAAACTGTTGCTCGGCTTTATGCGGGTATGAATAAGGAGACTAGGGATCAGATATTCTATGGTGGCTTGGCTTCGGCACAGGATATACTCTTACGCCTTTCTTCCGAGTCCTTTCACTCAACATCCGATGACAAGATTGACCTTAGCCTACAGATTAAGGATAGCTTTTTGTAGGCGACTCGTTCGATTACTCAAAGCCAAGTTTAGAGGCAATGGGATTCAGACAGATGAGAGAGGCAGTTCGGCAGGGAAGAGTGGATAAGATTTTGGTCTACGCCCTTGACGGACTCCCCAAACGCTCGAAGATCTGCGAGCGGTTCAAACGTCAAATTCTCAAGCGTCATATCTCTATGTACGATGTATATGGCAACCTTCTTATTGGAGCAAAGGCAGCATTCTAAAAAAGGAATGCTGCCGAATCTTTTGCAGTCAAAAACTTGGTGCCACTGCCAACTCTCAGTATGAAAGCCGTATGTGGTAAAACTTTCAGACGTGAAAACGTCAGGAGTAATGGTATGCAATCCGCATCCACGAAAACAGATTTCTACAGCGTGACAGCAGAAAAACAGAATATTGCAACGTAGGAGGATTTTTCTTATATTTTCTATTTTCCCGTATCTTTTTATATACGCACGAGAAATCCGGGTACCATTTGGGTACTAAAGCATCAAAATCTGCGTTTTTATCATAAAAAGTAATAATTACAAGGTTTATACAGATTTAGCGTTTTTGACGTTTCACAGGCCTCTGAATTATAACACGATTTATTATAAGACAAGCAACCGCAGCATATGCTTCGCCCTGAACCGACTCGAACGATTTCAGGGGCCGTTTTTGCACAAATTGAGCCGCCGACATAACAGTCCCGCCTTTCTGTTTGCACGACACGCCGTACAACGCGAGCCGCTGACGTCATATGCGCTATAGCAATTTTTGCTTTTAACCGTGCGGATGACCGCACGCG
>ERZ779861.3838-NODE-3838-length-11939-cov-8.832716_pt1 | contig 11939 bp, 10 predicted proteins | sample MGYA00511558_ERZ779861 | MGnify/ENA primary metagenome ERZ779861 (study PRJEB29588, sample SAMEA2163432) | human gut metagenome | biome: human gut; feature: human-associated habitat; material: faeces | place: Denmark | collected 2008/2010 ... | reverse complement strand
CGACCTGCCGGAAAAGCAAGGAACTGGTATGTCCCCAGAAGCCGGAGGTCTGGAAATTCTACGCCGCCGATGCGAGACAGTGCATCCTGCACGCGGCGTTTTTTCTGCTCCAGCTCGCAAGCATAGTCCATGTGCCAGAACACGCAGCCGCCGCAGCGCCCAAAATACGGGCACTCCGGCTCCACGCGATGCGGCGATGCCTCCATCACACGCACGAGGCTTCCATACGCGCAGGTTCTTCCGACGTGGTCAATTTTGATCTCGCATGTTTCCCCCGGAATCACGCCCGGCACAAACACGACCTGTCCGTCAATACGCGCCACACCCGCGCCCTCGGCAGTCAAGCCGGTAATTTCCGCACGGTAGGTTTTGTTTTTCTCCATTGCTTTCTCTCCGTGTTTCACGTGAAACATTTCACGCATCCAATCGTTCGCCGGTTCGTGCGTCGAAGCGGTAGACATTCTCATGCTGCGTCTCACCGTCTGCGTCCGCGTACCGTTCCGTAACCGTGTACGTCACCGTCAGAATCCCGTCGTCCAGACTGGCGGTATAATCTCCGTCCAGGAACGCCATCGTGTGCCGCTCCTGCGCAGCCTCATAGACCGTCGTTCCCATGTAATCCTGCAAATTCATCTGCAAGGTCAAAAAGACATCATTGATTTTCTGTTCCACATCTTCCGAGCCGAGTCTGAAACAAGGAAGCACCAGCGACATGCTGACAATCTCCTCCTGATCCATCTGCACCTCATACGGCTCGTCCGTAAAGGTTTCGGGAACAGGCAAATCCGAAGCATTTTCCTCTGAAGGCTCGCCGTCTACACCCGGCTTCTGCCCCTCTACGACGCTCGGCAGCGTCACAATATCCTGCGTATCCGCCTGCGCAGCAGATTCCTGCGTCTGCGAATGATCAACCAGGCTGGCGGGCATCTCCTGCGTCGAAGCGCCATTTGCCGAGCAGGACGTCAAAAACAGCAAAGCGGCGCAAATTGCCGCGATCTCTCGTTTCATTCATAACACCTCACCAAAAGTTTACCACAGAACCCGACTTGTGTAAAGCCATCGCATCCGCTATACTAGGGTGTATTCTTCCAACTGCCAACGCACCCGGACAGCGGTCCTTTTTGCGCTGAACCGCGCCGTTTTTCCTTGAAATACGACAGTATTCCTGCGGAAAAACGTCTTGCTCAGCACGAAAATTCCTCGCCGCCGGTCACATTAGGAGTTGGAAGAATACACCCTAGGGAAAGACAATCAAGGAGGGCAAACCATGCTTTCTTATCAGAACTGTACCCTGTGCCCGCGCCGCTGCGGGGCAGACCGCACGAACGGGCAGCTCGGCTTCTGCCGCCACCCGGACAAAATTTACGCTGCGCGCGCCGCGGCGCACTATTGGGAAGAGCCGGTCATTTCCGGCAGCTTCGGCTCCGGCGCGGTTTTCTTTTCCGGCTGTACGCTCAAATGCCTGTTCTGCCAGAACGGCGTCATTTCGCAGGAAAACCGCGGAAAAGAAATCTCAACCGCTCATCTGCGGGAAATCTTTTTAAAACTCATCGACGACGGCGTCCAGAACATCAATCTCGTCACGCCGACGCACTTTCTTCCGTCCATTCTCCCGGCGCTGACTCCGAAGCTCCCCGTGCCCGTGGTCTACAATTGCGGCGGCTATGAGCGCGTCGAGACGCTGCGCGAGCTCGAAGGACTCGTCGATATCTATCTTCCGGACATGAAATATTCTGACCCGAAGCTTGCCGGAATCTTAAGCGCCGCGCCCGACTATGTCGAGATCGCAAAGGCAGCAATCGCAGAAATGTACCGCCAGGTAGGCAGCGCGGTGATTGAAGACGAGATCATGCAGCGCGGTATGATCGTCCGGCACCTGATGCTGCCCGGTGAGCTTGATAATACGCTGGGCGTTCTCGACTGGTTCTCCGAAGCATTCCCGAAGGGAGACGTTTTATTCAGCCTCATGAGCCAGTACGTGCCAATGGGAAAGGCGAAAACCATGCCGCCCTACGACCGGCGCATTACCGAAGACGAATATGACGCAGCGCTTTCCTATCTGGAGCTGCTCGGAATCGAAAATGGCTTCACACAGGATTTTTCCGCCGCGACGGAAGAATACATTCCGGATTTTTCCTTTGAGGGCTTATAAATTCAAAACAAACGTTTGATTTTTGGATGCACCTGTGCTATACTCAAGAAAATAACATGCAGGAGGCTGCGGCAGATGGCACGAACGACAGACAAGCGCGAGCGCATTTTGGAATACATCACCCAGTTCACGCGCGAGAACGGATATTCTCCTTCCGTGCGCGAAATCTGCGAGGGCGTGGGTCTTGCGTCCACGGCGACGGTCCATTATCACCTCAACGCTCTGCGGCAGGAGGGCTCCATCAACATGGACGGCAAAAAGAACCGGACCATCTGCCTGCCGGACCGGCTTCCGATCGGAAAAATTCCGGTCGTCGGCGTGGTCACTGCGGGCGTGCCGATTCTGGCGGTTGAAAACATCGAAGGGTATCTTCCCTGGGACGGAGACGAGAGCTGCTTTGCCCTGCGCGTGCGCGGCGACTCGATGATAAATGCCGGCATTCTCTCCGGCGACAAGGTCGTCGTCCGCCCGCAGAAGACTGCAGAAAACGGGCAGATCGTCGTGGCGCTGCTGGACGACTCTGCCACCGTCAAGCGCTTTCACCGCGAAAAGGGCAAGGTCTGGCTTTTGCCGGAGAACCCTGCGTATGAGCCCATCGACGGCACCGATTGCTCAATTCTGGGTCTTGTCAAAGCCGTCGTCCGCGAATACTGAATACTGATTCAAAAGCTGACGTTTTTTGTTTTATCCTAAAGTGATGCACGAAACCGTGCATCACTTTTTCATTTTTGTGCAGTTCCTATATAATATTGTATACGCGCTTGCAAATGGCGCTTCTCCGTGTTAAAATTATGGTGTAATACTATGTCCAATTATCAGGATTTTCATAGGAAAGGAGCTTTTTCTTGTACTCCTCAACGTATATCTGGGCGAAGGTTCTCGGTCACATGGAGCAGCAGCTCACGCCCGCCGTCGTCTCGACCTGGTTTGACGACACCGAGGTGCTGGAGCTGACCGATCAGAAGCTCGTCCTCTTCTCGCCGTCGACCTTCCGCAAGGACATGATCGTCTCGCGCTGCGCGGTCTATATTCAAGAAGCGCTCAAGGATCTGTTCGACATGGAGCTTGAGCTGATCGTTCTGGATGAAACGCAGATCGACGCCTACCGCTCGCGCAAAAAGAAGCCGCGTTTCATTGAGTTCAATCCGCAGTTCACCTTCGATAACTTCATCGTCGGCAACAGCAACCGCTTTGCAAACGCCGCAGCCGTCGCCGTCGCGGAAAAGCCGGCAGATTCCTATAACCCGCTTTTCATCTACGGCCCGTCCGGCGTCGGCAAGACGCACCTGCTCTATGCCATTGCCAACGAGATTCACAAAGCGCATCCGGACTACAACATCGTCTATATCAAGGGCGACCAGTTCACCAACGAGCTGATCAACGCTCTGCGCGAAGGCAAGAACAACGAGTTCCGCCTCAAATACCGCGGCGCGGACCTGTTCCTGGTCGACGATATTCAGTTCATTGCCGGCAAAGACTCCACGCAGGAGGAGTTCTTCCATACCTTCAACAATCTCTACGAGAGCCACAAGCAGATCGTCCTGACCTCCGACCGTCCGCCCCATGAGATGGTCCGTCTGGAAGACCGGCTGCGCACACGCTTCGAGTGGGGCTTGCTTGCCGATATTCAGCCGCCCGACTATGAGACGCGCATGGCAATCATCAAGAACAAAGCCGTCCACCTTGGCTTCGACATTCCGGACGACGTCTGCAATTACATTGCCGAGAACATTACCAACAACGTCCGCCAGATTGAAGGCACAGTCAAAAAAATTAAGGCATTCAAGGAGCTCGACGGCATGGTGCTCGACGTGCCGAACGTTTCGCGCGCCATCAAGGACATGTTCAAGGGCAAGGCAGAAAATCTCCCGACACCCGCACTTATTGTCAGCGAGGTCTGCCAGTACTACAACATCGAAGAGCAGGTCTTGAGAAGCACGCTCAAAAACAAAAATACCGCCGAGGCGCGGCAGGTTGCGATGTACTTAATTCGCACGATGACAAACCTGTCTCTTCCCGAAATCGGGCGCGAGTTTGCAAGGGACCACACGACGGTCATGCACGGGCTCAAAAAGGTCGAGCAGACGCTGCAGAACAGTGCCTCGCCCTTAAACGATACCATCCGCGACATCACCGCCAATATTAACAATAAACTCTGAAAACCGCGCAAAACAGCTTTTTCTTTTTCGCGCGAATTTTTCCACATTTCCATGTGGATACTTCTGCTTTCCCCTGTGGACAGACATGAAACCCTCGTTTCACGGTTGCACCTGTGCAGAACCTTCTTTTTTCCCGGTTTCCCTGTGGACAGTTTTTTCTTACGCCCGCAAGGCTTTCCGGACTTATCCACATGTCGCACGCCCTACTGTTACTTACTACTGAATTTATCCTTTCTTTCTTTTTAGAAAGACGTCAGGAGGTATCCTTTTATGAAATTTACCTGTGAAAAAACTCAGCTGGTTTCCGCCATCTCCGTCGCCTCGCGCACCGTCGCGCAGAAGAGCGCCATTACGGGGCTGGAAGGTATTCTGGTCCGTGCAGGTGTCAAAGTGATGCTGACCGGTTATAATCTGGAAACAGGCATCACCGTGAGCGTCGATGCCGACGTGCAGGAAAACGGCGCGTGCATCATGCCTGCCCGGCTGTTTTTTGATATCGTCCGCAAACTGCCGGACGATACCGTGAGCATTCAGGTCGACGAGAACTTCAAGGTCTCGATCAAGGGCGGCATTTCGTCGTTCACCATCACTGCCCTTTCTGCCGACGACTACCCCGAGCTTCCGGATGTCGACTCGGAGAAAGGCATCCGCGTGCCGCAGTGCGAGCTGAAGGCAATGATCTCCGGCACAATCTTCGCCGTCAGCGAAAATCAGGCACGCCCGATTCATACCGGCATTCTCTTTGAGGTCGACAATGATTCCATCACGAGCGTTGCCGTCGACGGCTACCGTCTGGCGCTGCGCCGGTATCTGCCGGAGGAATCCCTGGAGCGCACGCTCAAATTCGTTGCGCCCGCAGCGGCATTAAAAGAAGTCGAAAAAATCCTCGGCGACACCGAGGACCCCGCAACCTTCTATCCGGGCTCGAAGCACATTCTCTTTACCATCGGAGATGCCACGCTCGTCTGCCGTATTCTGGAGGGTGAATTTCTGGATTGGCGGCGCGTGCTGCCGCAGAATAACCCCGTCAAGCTCGTCGGAAATGTCAGCCGCCTGACCGACTCCATTGAGCGTGTCGGGCTTGTCATCTCCGAAAAACTCAAAAGCCCCGTGCGCTGCAAGTTTGGAGACAACAGCGCAGAATTCCGCACCATCTCCACGATCGGTGAGGCGTACGACGTCTGCCCGATTGCCGGCGACGGCAAGGATCTGGAGATCGGCTTTAACTGCAAGTATTTACTCGATGCGCTGCGCGCCGTGCCGGACAGCGAGTGCACGCTGGAAATGATCAACGGACTCAGCCCCATCGTCTTAAATCCCACCGAAGGAAACCGCTACAGCTATATGGTACTGCCCGTCCGGCTCAAAGCAGGAGAATAAGCCATGAAAGTACGTGTCACAAAAAAGCTTTCGGATGCGCCGATTGCCATCCCGATTACCACCGAGTTTATTAAATTACAGGACTTTCTGAAATTTGCCAACGCCTGCGAGTCCGGCGGCATGGCAAAGACGTTCATTCAGAACGAGCAGGTACAGGTAAACGGCGAAACCTGCACCCAGCGCGGCAAAAAGCTCCGCCCGGGCGATACCGTAACCTTTATGGGAAATACCTGGCTCGTTTCGCAGGAGGACGTATGAAGCTGACGCGGCTGCGCCTGTTTGACTTCCGGAACTATGAAACGCTGGACCTCACGCTGGACCCCGGCGTCAACCTGATTCTGGGCGAAAACGCGCAGGGCAAAACAAACCTTCTCGAAGCGGTCGGCTATCTATCGACCGGCAGAAGCTTTCGCACGCAGAAGACGCAAGAGCTGATCCGTTTCGGAGCAAGCTTTGCCGATCTGAACGCCGACGTCTTTTCGCAGGGGCGCGACCAGAACATCCGTGCGGTCCTGTTTTCCGGCAGACGCCCGCGGCAGCTCTACTTGGGCGGTGTGAAGCAGAAAAGCGCAGCAGCTTTGCCCGGCGTTCTGACGACGGTGCTGTTCTGCCCGGAAGACCTTCTGGTTTTAAAAGGCGGCAGCCAGCCGCGCAGGAGGCTGCTTGACAATGCGCTGTGCCAGCTCCGACCTTCGTATGCCTCCGCGCTGACAGAATATAACCGTCTGCTGGACAGCAAGAGCCGCATTTTGAAGGACTACCGCGAAAAGCCGGATTTATTGGAGCCGCTGCCCGAATATAATTACCGCCTCGCGCAGGTCGGCGCGATTCTGATCTCGCACCGCGCGCGGTATCTGAAAGCGCTCGAGCAGGCGGCAAGCGGCTACCACAGCGCGTTCTCCGCAGGAAAAGAAACCATGACGCTCGTCTACCGCACGGTCTCGACCGTGGAAGACCCGTTTGCCGAGCGGAAAACCATCTTCGAGCAGATTCTGGAGCACCAGGAGCGGCACTACCGCGCAGAACTGGACTCCGGGCAGTGTCTGACAGGTCCGCACAAAGACGACTTCGACGCGCTCTTAGACGGCATTGCCGTCAAAGCCTTCGGCTCGCAGGGGCAGACGCGCACCGCCGCGATCAGTCTGAAGCTTTCCGAGCGCGAGCTTCTGCGAAGAGATACCGGAGAAGAGCCGGTTTTGCTGCTGGACGACGTGCTCTCCGAGCTGGACGCCACGCGGCAGGACTTCGTCCTCAACCAGATCACCTCCGGACAGGTTTTGATTACCTGCTGCGAGCCGGGGCGTGTCACAAAAATCGGCAAAACCATTGAAATTCGCGCAGGAGGGCTCGTATGTACGTAGACATTGGCATGGACCTTGCCGTACGCGCAAGCCAGGTGCTCGGCGTCTTTGACCTTGATAATACGTCGTGGTCCAAGCGCACCCGCGAATTTTTGCAGCGCGCGCAGGAAGACGGCTGCCTCATCGAGGCGACCGACGAGCTTCCCAAATCGTTTGTCCTCACGCAGGAATACGGGCAGACGCGCGTCTACTTGACCAAATTCAACGCATCCATCCTTGCCCGGCGCTTCGCCGGAGGCAGGCAGCAATGATACCCCGCTTTTTGATCAAAGCAAAAGGAGAAATCCATGAGTGAAGAAATTTTGAAAAACGAAGTCGTGGAAACGCAGTACGACGCCAGCCAGATTCAGGTTCTCGAAGGTCTGGAGGCTGTCCGCAAGCGCCCCGGCATGTACATCGGCTCGACCAGCGTGTCGGGTCTTCACCACCTGGTCTATGAAATCGTCGACAACGCGATCGACGAGGCGCTGGCAGGCTACTGCCACCATGTACAGGTGACGATCAACGAGGGAAATACGATTACCGTTTTAGACGACGGACGCGGCATCCCGGTCGACATTCAGGCGCAGACGGGAAAGCCCGCGCTCGAGGTCGTCTATACAGTGCTGCATGCGGGCGGAAAATTCGGCGGCGGAGGCTATAAGGTCTCCGGCGGACTGCACGGCGTGGGCGCGTCGGTTGTCAATGCCCTTTCCGAGTGGCTCATTGTCGACGTCTTCCGCGACGGCAAGATCTACGAGATGCAGTTCTCGCGCGGCAATATCACGAAGGAAATGAGAATTGTCGGCACGACCGACCAGCACGGCACGAAGGTCACCTTCAAGCCCGACCCCGAGATGTTTGACACCACGGAGTATGACTACGAGACGCTGCACACGAGAATGCGCGAGCAGGCGTTCTTGAATGCAGGTCTGCAGATTACCATCCGCGACGAACGCATCGAGTCTGCCGACAAGCCCGAAAAAGAGCGCTTCGCCTCCATGTGCTACGAGGGCGGCATCCGTGAGTTTGTCCAGTGGTATAACCGCCACAAAACGCCGATTCACCCCGACGTCATCTACATGGCAGGCAGGAAGGGCGACCAGACGGCAGAGGTTGCGCTGCAGTATAACGACTCGTTCAACGAAACGATTGTCTCCTTTGCCAACGACATTCATACCCCCGAGGGCGGCATGCACGAAGAGGGCTTCAAGCGGGCTCTTACCTCGGTCCTCAACGCCTACGGGCAGAAAAAGGGCATCATCAAGCAGGACGACAAGGTTTCCGGCGAGGATGTGCGCGAAGGCTTGACCGCGATTATCTCCGTCAAGCTGACCGACGCGCAGTTTGAAGGACAGACCAAGGCAAAGCTCGGCAACGCCTCGATCCGCACGCTTGTCAGCAACATCGTCACCCAGCAGCTCGCGGAGTTCCTGGAGGAAAACCCGGCGGTGGCGCGCGCGATTCTCGATAAGGCAATGATGGCAAACCGCGCCAGAGAGGCGGCGCGCAAGGCAAAAGAGGCAATCCGCCGCAAGACAGGACTTGAGTCCGGGCAGATGCCCGACAAGCTGCGCGACTGCAACGACACAGACCCCACACTCACCGAAATTTACATCGTCGAGGGCGACTCCGCCGGCGGCTCTGCCACGCAGGGTCGGGACTCCCGCTTCCAGGCAATCCTTCCCCTCTGGGGCAAGATGCTGAACGTCGAAAAGGCGCGCGCCGACAAGGTCTACGGCAACGATAAGCTCCAGCCCGTCATCACAGCCCTCGGCGCAGGCATCGGAGACGAGTTTAATCTCGAAAAGCTCCGGTACCACAAGGTCATCATCATGGCGGATGCCGATGTCGACGGCAGCCATATCCGCACGCTTTTACTCACCTTCTTCTTCCGCTTCATGCGCCCGCTCATTGAGCAGGGCTATGTCTACTCCGCCGTGCCGCCTCTTTATAAGCTTACGCGCGGCAAATCCGTCAAGGTCGCCTTCTCAGACGAGCAGCGCGACCAGATTTCCAGCGAACTGCGCGGCGGCAATCCCAATGTGAAGGTCGATATCTCCCGGTTCAAGGGTCTGGGCGAAATGGACCCGCACGAGCTCTGGGAGACGACCATGAATCCAGAAACCAGAACGCTGCGCCGGATTACCCTCGACGACGCCGTTGCTGCCGACCAGATCTTCACCGTCCTCATGGGTGAAGACGTCGAGCCCAGAAAGGAATTCATCGAGGAAAACGCCAAATACGTCGTCAACCTCGACATTTAAGCCCCTACAACTCCAAAAGGAGACCAATCTATGGCACATAAGAAAGATTACAAGCCCGAGGACATCCTGTTCCCCGAGCAGACGATTGTTCAGTCCGAGCTTGTGCAGGAGATGAAATCGTCCTATATTGACTACGCGATGTCCGTCATCGTCGGAAGAGCCCTTCCGGACGTGCGAGACGGCTTAAAGCCCGTCCACCGGCGCATTCTGTACGCCATGTATGAAGACGGGCTGACGTCTGACAAACCGTTCAAAAAGTCCGCAACGTGCGTCGGCGACGTGCTGGGCCGGTATCATCCGCACGGCGATGCGTCGGTCTACGACGCGATGGTCCGTCTGGCGCAGGATTTTTCCATGCGCTACATGCTCGTTGACGGCCACGGCAACTTCGGCTCCGTCGACGGAGACCCTCCCGCGGCGTATCGATACACCGAGGCGCGCATGTCGAAGCTCTGCAACGAGATGCTGCGCGACATCGATAAGGACACCGTCAACTGGGACCCGAACTTCGACGAGTCAAGAAAAGAGCCGCGTGTGCTGCCGTCCCGTTTCCCGAACCTGCTGGTCAACGGCTCGTCGGGAATTGCTGTCGGCATGGCGACGAATATTCCGCCGCACAATCTGCGCGAGGTCATCGACGCCTGTGTCTGCGTGCTGGATAACCCCGAGGCAGATTTGCTCGACCTCATGGACCACATCCAGGGTCCGGATTTCCCGACGCGCGGCATCATCATGGGGCGCAGCGGCATCCGCGCCGCCTACTCCACCGGCCGCGGCAAAATTACCGTTCGCGCGCGCACGGAACTCGAAGAGTTCGGGCAGAACCGGCAGCGCATCATCGTTACCGAGCTTCCCTATCAGGTCAACAAGCGCCAGCTCATTGCCGCGATGGCAGATCAGGTGCGCGACAAGCGCCTCGAGGGCATCTCCGATATCCGCGACGAGACAGACCGCAACGGTATGCGCATCGTCATTGAGCTCAAAAAGGACGCCAACGCGCAGGTAGTCTTAAACCGCCTGTTTGCCCAGACGCAGATGCAGACGACCTTCGGCGTAACGATGCTGGCGCTGGTCAATAACCAGACGCAGCCGAAGATTCTCTCGCTGCGCCACATGCTGGACGAGTACCTCGCCTTCCAGGAGGAGATCATCACTCGCCGCACGCAGTACGATCTCAAAAAGGCACTCGAGCGCCAGCACGTGCTTGAGGGTCTGCTCATTGCTGAGCAGAACATTGACGAGGTCATCAAGACCATCCGCGAGAGCTACGACGACGCGAAAGAGCGCCTGATGGCAAAGTTCAACCTGTCTGAAATTCAGGCGCAGGTCGTGCTCGACATGCAGCTCAAACGTCTGCAGGGACTCGAGCGCGAGAAGCTGCAGAACGAGTACGACGAGCTGGAAAAGCGCATCGAGTATTACCGCGAGCTGCTTTCCGACGAAAACATGCTCAAGGGCGTTTTGAAAGACGAGCTGCTTGCCATCCGCGACAAATACGGCGACGACCGCCGCACCGAAATTCAGGATGTCGAAGACGAGATTGATATCGAGGACCTGATCGAAGAGGAGCAGTGCGTCTTCACCCTCTCGCACGCGGGCTATATCAAGCGCGTTCCCGCTTCGACCTATCGCGCCCAGAAGCGCGGCGGCAGAGGCGTCACCGGGCAGACGCTCAAGGAAGAGGACTTTGTCGAAAGCGTCTTCTCTGCGTCCACGCATGACTATATCCTCTTCTTCACCAGCCTCGGCAAGGTCCACCGCAAGAAGGGCTACCAGATTCCCGAGGCGGGCAGAACGGCAAAGGGCACGAATATTGTGAACATCCTGCCGTTAGAGCCGGGCGAGACCGTCACCGCGGGCATCACGGTCCACGAATTTGACGACGACAACCTCATGTTCGTCACGAAGCAGGGCACGGTCAAGAGGGTCCTGCTTTCGAGTCTCAATACCGCCAGAAAAGCGGGCATCCGCGCGCTCACGCTCAACGAGGGCGACGAGCTGATTGCCGTCATGAAGACGAACGGCGAAAACAACATCTTGCTTGCGACCAGGGACGGCTTTGCCATCTGCTTTAACGAGTCTGACGTGCGCGTCATGGGTCGCGACGCGGCAGGCGTCAAGGGTATCACGCTGCTGGACGGCGACGAGGTCGTCGGCGCCGGCATCGCAGAGCCGGGCAAGCAGCTTCTGACCGTCACCGAGCTCGGCTACGGCAAGCGCACCGAGATGAACGAGTACCTGCGTCTGGACGAAACCGGCGAGCGCCGCCCGCAGCAAAGAGGCGGCAAGGGACTCAAGAACTACAACATCACCGCCAAGACCGGCAGAATCGCGGGCGTCGCGATTGTATCCGGGGAGGACGATGTGATGCTGATTGAAAACGGCGGCGTTCTCATTCGCATGGCTGCGTCCGATATCAACGTCTATAAGAGAGATACGCAGGGCGTCATTCTCATGAGAGTGGAAGAAGGAAACCGGGTCATTTCGATCGAGCGCGTCGACCCTGAGCAGGAGGAAGAATAAGTTTCTGCCGTCCGTGGCGGCAGGCGCCAGTTTCAACTGGCAGTACCCTGCCAGCCTGGTAGGTTTCGACCCCACGCTTCTTAGCTGCGCAAAGAAGCGCGGTGTCGAGCCGCCGCGA
>ERZ779861.3833-NODE-3833-length-11961-cov-12.482026_pt1 | contig 11961 bp, 10 predicted proteins | sample MGYA00511558_ERZ779861 | MGnify/ENA primary metagenome ERZ779861 (study PRJEB29588, sample SAMEA2163432) | human gut metagenome | biome: human gut; feature: human-associated habitat; material: faeces | place: Denmark | collected 2008/2010 ... | reverse complement strand
GGGAAGCGCTCGTCAATTCAAGGAGGAATATATTATGGTAGTACAACACAATCTTACAGCTATGAACTCTAACAGAATGTTAGGTCTGACCACTGCTTCTCAGGCAAAGTCTACTGAGAAACTCTCTTCCGGATACAAGATCAACAGAGCAGCAGATGATGCAGCTGGCCTTTCCATCAGTGAGAAAATGAGAAAGCAGATCAGAGGACTGACACAGGCTTCCAGCAATGCACAGGACGGTATTTCTTCTGTACAGACCGCTGAAGGTGCTCTGAACGAAGTTCAGGATATGCTGCAGAGAATGAATGAACTGGCTGTAAAGTCTGCAAACGGCACTAACTCTGAAGACGACAGAAGCTACATCCAGAACGAAATTGATCAGCTGACCACTGAGATTGACCGTGTTGCTGAGACCACCAAGTTCAACGAGACCTATCTGCTGAAGGGTGATAAGAATGCAGAAGCAAAAAATATCTATTCTTATGGCAATTTCACTAATACTGCTGCAACTGTTACTAATCCGGATACTGCAGGTACCACAACGGGCGCAAAGATGACAGTTACAATTACTGCTCCTACTACAGCAAAACAGGCAGATTTACAGAATGAAGTTTTGAAAGCTTTAAAGGATACAGGTGCTACAGCTACAGTTGCTAAAACAGAAACAACAGCAAAATTCACTCTTGCTGGTTATACTGTAGATACAGACGGTACAATCAAAGATAAAGACGGTAATAGTAGTGGGGTAAAGATTACCAATAACGAAGCTATTACCGCGAATGCTACCAATGATCGTTCAGATAATTTCAAAATTACTAGTATAGACACAGCAGCTGTTTCTGGACCTGCACAGTATTATGATAAAGATGGCAACAAGATTGCAGCAAATGCATTGTCCAACTATGTAACTGGCGATGATGGCAATATTTCTCAGATTGCAGGCAAAAAACTTTACGATGCTGCGGGTAATGAGGTTACACTGGATGCAGATGCTATTAAGTCTGAGGATGATGCATTAGTTGGTGCTTTAACGCTGACACTTCACGTGGGTGCGGATGCAACTTCTAATAATCAGATTAGTGTTAGTTTGGATACTATGAGCGCTAAGGGGCTTGGCGTTGCTGGATTGAAGGTTGACGGCTCTGATGATACCAATGCACTGAATGCTATCGATACCATCAAGGAAGCTATTCAGAAGGTTTCCACCCAGCGTTCCGCACTTGGTGCAGTTCAGAATAGACTTGAGCACACCATCAACAACCTGGACAACGTAGTTGAGAATACCACCAGTGCAGAAAGCCAGATCCGTGATACCGATATGGCTACTGAGATGGTTAAGTACTCCAACAACAACATCCTGGCTCAGGCAGGTCAGGCTATGTTGGCTCAGTCTAACCAGTCCAACCAGGGCGTACTGTCTCTGTTACAGTAATCTCTGTAAAAGGTTCATAACTAACGTAATACAAGAGGAGCCGGTGCTGATGCACCGGCTTTTCTTACTGTTATAAATTCAAGTAGTTTTAACCATCAGCAAGAAAAACCTTGTGCTTATCATGAAAGTATGCTAATTTAAATTAGCAGGTAATAATTCTGTGAATTTCTATATCTTATTGATTTCAAATATTTTGGTGAATCACCATGATTTTCAACAAAGTAAAATACTATATCGGAAGGAAAATTTATGGAGCGGAATGTAGAGGTAGTGAAGGATTTGCGTGGAAATAAAGTAGTTGTAATTCAAGATATTCGCTTTAAAGGGAAAAGAGCAGTAAGATGATCAGATGTAGAAAAATATTTGAAACTTTATTTGTATGACATTATTAAAATAAAAAAAGAAACGAGCAACCTTTTCCAGTCGTAAGACCTTACTCAGTAACAAAACCCATTTCTTATAATTATATTAATTAATGAAAATGAAAAAGTCAATGGAAATTTTCTATATCAGTGTAAACTGATGTCTGCGACTTCAGAAGAATTCCGGCTTAATTACCCAATGACAATAACAGAAACAGGAGAGGGATAAGAATGTTTCATTGACAATATGGCATATATAACATATACTAAAGGAGAAGAGAGAATGATATTTGAAGTAATTGCATATGAGGATGTTAACGGGAAAATACCTGTGCAGGATTTCCTAAAACAATTAACTCCCAAAATGAGAGCAAAGATGTATGGTATGTTGGAGATACTGCAGGAAAAAGGCAGTATGCTTAGAGAACCATACAGTAAATACATAGAAGATGGAATCTTTGAACTTAGATGTAAGTTTGGAAGTGATATTACCAGAGTTATGTACTTCTTCTATTATGACAGAAAAATAGTATTAACCAATGGATTTATCAAGAAAACGCAGAAGACACCTCAAGAAGAGATACAAATAGCCAAGAAGCGGAGAATAGATTTTATAGAAAGGATGGCAGAGAATGAAAACCTTAAATGAAATGCTTTCTGAGGAAATGAAGAATGACGAATTCCGAAAAGAGTATGAGGCAATTCAGCCGGAACTTGATGTGATCAGAGCCATGGTGGATGCAAGAAATTCAGTGAACATGACTCAAAAAGAATTGTCGGAACGCACAGGAATCAGCCAGGCGGATATTAGTAAGATTGAAAATGGAACAAGAAATCCTTCCTTAAATTTACTTAAGAGGCTGGCTGAGGGTATGGGGATGACGCTTAAGATAGAATTCGTGCCCAAATATAGCAAATAATTTCCCCTTGCATCTCCACCGCAAATAGTATAAAATAGACCCAGTGTTGCAAACAAAATATTACAATAAAACGCACAACGGGGTGCATGCCGGGAGGCATGCGCCCTTTTTTGCGTCAGCATTTATTTTTGTGTACAGTGGATGCAGTGTGCCGGGGCTTCTAAGTGTTTATGCTGCCGGATTGATATCCGCTGTCGGCATCTTCGTAGGATCCGCAGGTTTCCCATTCGTTTCCGATGAGGTGGTCGCTGAATTCTCAGGAGAAGCCACCGGCGCATTCGTTGCATCCGGCGCGCCCGTAGCTTCCGGTGTAGCCTTGGGCTTTGCCTTTTCCAGAGATGCCTTCACGGCTTCCAATAGCACCAGCGAAGTATACCTGGTCTCGGCGGAATAGGTCACCTGGCTTGGATCCTGCATCTCACAGAGTTGGTCGTTTAGGGATTCCATGGTGGGCTCTAACAGTGGGTACATGGTAGTAAGTGTTTCGCTCGGATCGGCGAGGCTTACGGATGTAATGGCGTGGTCATTTACGATGACTTCCACGTTTGCAGTCTCACTGCCGAGGATCAGCTCCGTGGTATAGATCCCGGGGATATATGTATTGTCAGTACCGACAGGCCCGGAAGCACTATCCAGAACAGCACCGGTATCTGCACTAGCTCCCGTGGAGACATCCTCCGCATCAGAGAACTGTGATGAACGTCCGAGATCCGCCACATTGTCCGGCATAGCGGTCTCGGCAGTACTGTCAGGGGAATCCGGTGCCCCGGAGGAGGTATCCGCATCTTTTCCCGGTAACAATAACATCAACAGTAATATGACGAACAACACCCCCAGCGCGGCGAAGATTCCGGTATAGAGCAGTTCTTTTCTGCGAAGTACGACGATCTTTGTATTTGCACTCATTCTTGGGTCTCCTTGGAATGATGGGATGATCTTTATAAATAGTATGCGCAGGAGCTCCCACGTAGTACCGCAAAAGAGGAGAACTTCGCATTGACAAGACAAAACAGGCATTGCTATAGTTAGTGTAAGTATTTTTCACGGATGCGTCCGCCCCGTGGAAAAGGAGCAGACAGGCGGCGCAGAAACGAGGGTAACGATGAACAATTATACCAAGGAAGATATCATCCGTCTTGTGGAAGAAGAGGATGTGGAATTCATCCGTCTGCAGTTCACGGATCTGTTTGGCAATCTGAAAAATATTGCGGTGACAGCCAGCCAGTTAGACCGGGTGTTGAGCAATAAATGTATGTTTGACGGTTCGGCGATCGACGGATTCGCCAGGATCGAGGAATCCGACATGTATCTGTACCCGGATCTGTCCACGTTAGAGATCTTCCCCTGGAGACCCCAGCAGGGCAAGGTGGCACGTATGATCTGTGATGTCTATCGCCCCAATGGTCAGCCTTTTGAAGGTGATCCCCGTTATGTGCTGAAGCGTGCGGTGAAGCAGGCAGAAGAAATGGGATACACCTTTGAAGTGGGACCGGAGTGCGAATTTTTCTTATTCAATACGGATGAAAATACCATGCCGACTACGAACACCCATGAGCAGGCAGGCTATTTCGATATCGGACCGTTGGATTTCGGTGAGAATGCCCGCCGTGACATCGTCATGAATCTGGAGGATATGGGATTTGTCATCGAGGCATCCCATCATGAGATGGCTCCGGCGCAGCATGAGATCGATTTCAAATACGATGAAGCGTTACATACTGCGGACAATATCATGACCTTCAAGATGGCGGTGCGTACCATCGCAAGACGCCACGGTCTGCACGCTACTTTTATGCCGAAGCCCAAGTTCGGCGTCAATGGTTCCGGCATGCATATCAATATGTCTCTGCAAAAGGACGGGAAAAATATATTCCAGGATGCTTCTGACCCTAACGGTCTGAGTAAGGAAGCTTATTATTTCATCGGTGGTATTATGAAGCATATCAAAGGAATGGCAGCCATCACGAATCCGCTGGTAAATTCCTATAAGCGTCTGGTGCCCGGTTTTGAGGCACCTGTCTATATCGCATGGAGCACGACGAACCGCAGCCCCCTGATCCGTATTCCGGCTGCCGCAGACGGAGAGGGTACCCGTATCGAGCTGCGCAGTCCCGATTCTGCAGCAAACCCTTATCTGACGCTGGCAGTCTGCTTAAGCGCCGGCTTACAGGGCATCCGGGAGAAGATCCTGCCTCCCGTGAGCATCAATGCGAACATTTTTGCACTGACCGCCAAAGAGCGGAAAGAGCTGAACATCGATCAGCTGCCGGGCACTTTGTTAGAGGCAGTGGAAGAACTGGAGAAGGATACTTTTATCCAGGATGTTTTAGGCGAGCATATTGCCGGAAAATATATCGATGCCAAACGTAAGGAGTGGCATGAGTACCGCTCCCAGGTATCTGAATGGGAGATTCAGGAGTATTTGTATAAGTATTGATAAAATCCTTTCTTTTGTAATGAAAGAGTAAAAACACAGAAGAAAGGAGGTGGGCGAATGACGAACATTATTGTCGTGCTGCCGAAGCTGGAGGAAGCCAAAGGCGTCAAGAATATCCTGGTACGCAGTGGCTTCCAGGTCACGGGCATCTGTACTACGGGGACCCAGGCGATCAGCCAGGTGGACGGACTGAATGACGGAATCGTGATCTGCAGCTATAAGCTGGCGGATATGATATATACAGAACTTCATGAGGATCTGCCGGAGGGCTTCGAGATGCTTCTGATGGCATCCCAGAATCTGATCAGCGAATGCTACGGCAACGACATCGTATGTCTCTCCATGCCGTTAAAGGTTCAGGACCTGATCAATACCGTGAACCTGATGGTGGAAGGCGTGGAGCGCCGCAGAAGAAAACGGCGCATGCAGCCGAAGACACGAAATGCGGCGGATGAAAAAGCGATCAAAGATGCCAAAGAGCTTTTGATGGCAAGAAATCATATGACGGAAGAAGAAGCCCACCGGTATCTTCAGAAGACCAGTATGGACAGTGGGACGAATCTGGTGGAGACGGCACAGATGGTGCTGTCCATGATGACAGAGTAAATAGAGCGGCACGGAAAGGGTGATAGTATTCCGGACGACACAGGCAATGAATGTGAAAGAGAACAACAGGAGGAACAGCAATACATGAAATTTACAAAAATGCAGGGCTGTGGCAATGATTATGTATATGTTAATGGCTTTACGGAGAAGCTTTCCCAGGAGGAAAAGCCCGAGATCGTAAGAAAGTTAAGCGACAGGCATTTCGGCATCGGCGGTGATGGCGTGATCTTCATCAATCCGGCAGAGGAAGCGGATTTCGAGATGGAGATGTATAATGCGGACGGCAGCCGCTCGGAGATGTGCGGCAACGGTATCCGCTGCGTGGCAAAATACGTCTACGATAAGGGACTGACGGACCAGGAAGATATTTCCATCGTCAGTGCCGGTAAAATAAAATATTTAAAGCTCACGGTGGAGGGCAGGACCGCCACGGACAGAGGGCAGGTAACTATGGTACAGGTGAACATGGGACAGCCGGTCCTGGCACCTGTGGAGGTGCCGGTGATAGCGAAAGCGACACAGCAGACCCCGGTGGGGCCTGCCGTAGTGGATGCACCGATCACGGTGGATGGTGAGGAATACCGTATGACCTGTGTCTCCATGGGCAATCCCCATGCCATTGTATTTATGAAGGGGGTAAAGGATCTCAATATTGAGAAGATCGGTCCGAAGTTCGAGCACCATTCTTGTTTCCCCAACCGGACGAACACCGAATTCGTAGAGATCCTGGATCGGAAGAATGTATTCATGCGCGTCTGGGAGAGAGGCACCGGGGAGACCCTTGCCTGCGGTACCGGATGCTGCGCTACGGCGGTGGCGTGCGTGCTAAATGGTTTGACGGACGAGGAAATAACTGTTAAACTATTAGGCGGTGAACTGCACATCAAATGGGACCGTGTGGCGGATCTGGTCTACATGACCGGACCTGCGAAGATCGTATTTGAGGGTGAAGTTGACCCGTACTCCAGCTGATAGAATAAACTCCTCCATAGAAACACGGCGTGACTGCTTGCAGGCAGAGACGTGTTTCTATGAGAGGGGTAAACGAACATGAGTAAGTAGGGCAATCAGCCCGGATTACGAATGGGCGTTGCAATTTCGGAAGCACATAGTGCGAAGAAATTGTTTATTACGACAGCAAGGTGACAGTAACATTGCACCAAGGATCATAGAGAGGAGAACGTACTATGTTTAAAGTAAACGACAACTATTTAAAACTTCCCGGAAGCTATTTATTTTCCACCATCGGTAAAAAGGTAAACGCGTATTCCGCAGCACACCCGGACAAAAAGATCATCCGTCTGGGAATCGGAGATGTGACACAGCCTTTGGCACCTGCTATCATTGATGCGCTGCACGGTGCGGTGGATGAGATGGGAAAAGCGGAGACTTTTCATGGTTACGCTCCTGACCTTGGCTATGAGTTCCTGCGCAATGCTATCGCAGAGAATGATTATAAGGCAAGAGGCTGTGACATTGCGCCGGACGAGATTTTTGTATCCGACGGAGCAAAATGCGACTGCGGCAATATTCAGGAGATCTTCAGCCTGGACAATAAGATCGCGGTATGTGATCCTGTTTACCCTGTATATGTGGATTCTAATGTCATGGCAGGCAGAACCGGTACTTACGATCCGAAGTCCGAGACCTGGAGTGATGTGATCTATATGCCCTGTCTGGCAGAGAACGGTTTCGTACCCGAGCTGCCGAAGGAGACCCCGGATCTGATCTATTTATGCTTCCCCAACAACCCTACCGGTGCCACGATCACCAAGGCACAGCTGCAGGAATGGGTGGACTATGCGAATAAGGTAGGCGCTGTCATCCTTTACGATGCAGCCTACGAAGCATATATTTCCGAGCCGGATGTGCCTCACAGTATCTATGAATGTGAAGGAGCCAGAACCTGTGCCATCGAGTTCCGTTCCTTCTCCAAAAATGCCGGCTTTACCGGAGTGCGTCTGGGCTTTACCGTGATCCCCAAGGATTTAAAGAGTGGGGATGTGAGCCTCCATGCACTGTGGGCGAGAAGACACGGCACCAAATACAACGGAGCACCCTATATCGTACAGCGTGCCGGTGAGGCAGTATACTCTGCAGCGGGTAAGGCACAGCTGAAGGAGCAGGTCGCTTATTACATGAACAACGCACACTATATCCTTGCGGGTTTAAAAGAAGCAGGATTTACCGTATCCGGCGGTGTGAACGCTCCCTATATCTGGCTGAAAGCGCCGAACGGCATGACCAGCTGGGAGTTCTTCGATTATCTGTTAGAGAATGTCAACGTGGTAGGCACCCCCGGATCCGGATTCGGACCAAGCGGTGAGCATTACTTCCGCCTGACGGCTTTCGGAAGTTACGAGAACACTGTCGAGGCAGTGGACCGTCTGAAGAGGATCCGGCTGTAGGAGAAAAATATGCAGGAAAAGCAGAAAAAAATAATTCGTCGGAGCAGTCTGGTACTGATCCTGTTTACGACAGTTATGATCTGGTATGTCAATTATCTGACGGATTTTATGATGGATGATGAATGGTATTCCACATTATTGTACGCGGATACTCCGATACAGAACATCCGTGACATTATCCATGCACAGATCTGGCACTATTTTAACTGGGGCGGAAGAAGCATGGCACATGGGCTGCTGCAGCTCATACTGTTGTGCGGGGAGCACTGGGCGGATATTTTTAATACCGGTATGACGCTGCTTCTTTCATGGCTGATCTGTGAGGTGTCCGGAAGACGCGGATTCCCGTACTTTTTTGCGGCAATGAGTATGTTACTGGGACTCAATGCCAACTGGAGAATGAGTATGGTCTGGGAGTCCGGGGCGGCGAATTATCTGTATATGGCAGGATTTTTGCTGGCATTTTTATATTGTTATCTGCGCTACGAAGACTGCGGGGAGAGGAATCTTGCGGGAATCACTCTGTGGATCCTGCCGTTAGGGCTGATCGCCGGATGGAGCAATGAAAATATGGGACCGGCGGTATGGATCCTGAGTCTCCTGGTGATGATCTTAAGACGTAAGGATCATAAAAGGATACCGTTATGGATGTATCTTGGAAATATCAGCTGTCTGGCGGGAAGTGTTCTTATGATCGCTGCACCGGGTAATTTTGTCCGCAGTGAGGAGACGTCTGAGGATGCTCGCGGACTGTTATGGAATTTGTTCCTGCGCTTTTACAGCGAGGCGAAGGGAGCCTTTGAGTATCTGTTCCCGGCACTCCTGCTTACAGTGGTACTGCTTGTGATCTGCGTGGGAATTTTAAGAGAAAAAATCGGAAGAGAGAACCTGCTGCTGTTGGCAGGAACATTGTTATCCTGGGGAGCTATGGTGCTGTCACCGCATTACCCTGACCGTGCAGCCTTCGGAACCATGGTATTGCTCATCTGTGTGATCCTGTCCCTGACGGGCAAGGCGGTGGACAGACAGAAGGAAAATGCATGGATGTATTATGGCTGCGGAGTGTTCATATGGCTTCGGGGAATGTATTTTTTCATGGAATTTATAGGACTTATGAAGGGTTGGATCACGTAGAGAGGATCCGGGGGACCTCACGGGCGGCAGAAGCCGTCTGTGTGGTCCTTTTTTACGCGAGCAACGAGCCAAAGTCCGTGCTTGCACGAGACCTTGGCGACTGCCGCGATAACTTGAGAAACTCGCGAAGCGTGTTTCTCATAGTTTTCTGGCATACCGGCTCCGGTACTGGCGCGGTGTCATGCCGGTCTTTTTACGGAAGATCTGCGAGAAATAGGACTGTGAAGAAAACCCGACACTGGTGGCTACCTGTGCTACCGACAGATTGGAGGATACCAGGAGCTCCTTGCAGGCTTCCAGCCTCCGGTCTGTCAGGTAATTGATCGGAGACTGTCCGATACATTCGGTGAAGGAGTGTGCCAGATAGAATTTGTTGATATGTGTGATCTCCGCCAGTGAATCTAAGGTAATGTTCTGCGAATAATTGGAGTCGATATAGCGCTTCGCCAGAGCACATTCCTTGGATAATTGGAAGGAGGAGTCGGAGATGACGGACAGGTTCTGCTTCCGGGAAATATATACCAGGAGCACCTGAAGCAGTCCGTGGCATACCTGTTCAAAGCCGGGGAGCTTGTCACGGAATTCCTGCATCATCAGCTGGGCAAAGTTGATGAACTGCTTTTTGTCGGCGCCGTAGCTGTAGAAGCTGTAACCCTTCGGGTTGTCCTGCCCTGCACCGGAAAAAGAAAAAGCGAGCCCTTCCACACCGAATACGATATATTCCATGGGATCGTTGGGAAGTGTTTTCTCCGTGTGCTCTACATAAGGGTTGATGATGACCAGATCGTCCGTCTTCACAGGCACCTTTTCATTCTCTATATAGAAGGCCCCCTCACCATGCAGTACATAGAACAGCTCTGAAAAGTGATGGGTATGCGGAAGGGATTGCCAGTCTCCTTCGTATTTGGAGATGGAGATGTAACGCAGTTGGAAATGTTCCGGAGAACTGTTTGCGTTTGCAGTATCAATATTGATAAATTCATTACTCATAACCAGACACCTTCTTTATCTTGTTTTATTGTGCATTTTTTCAAATTTGCAATGTTTTTTATAATGAATATATAAAAAGAACAATATTTTACAAAAAACATTCGTAAAAAAGACGAAAAAATAAAAATACATACGATCGTGATAAGCATATTATACATAATCATTTAAAAAAATCCACTATTTTAGTAACAAAATAGCAATAAACATAATAAAACAAGCAACAAAGAAATTGATATCAGGTCAGGAAGCCGATATACTTTAGTCATCAGCTGCAAGATAGTACAAAAGCGATGGGGAGGAAATCATGCGATGACAGGAAGACTGACACTGCCAACAGATGCAGACATCATTGACGAAACAATACGGTTAAAAAATCTTCTGGGTGCAGATGCTTTGAGAGACTGTGACGGAACCGAGATGCCACAAGCGCTTTTGTCAGAGCCGGTGAAGAAATATGCGACTTATTATACCACGAGAAAGGATAATGCGTGGGCGATGAAGCATCCGGAGGAGATCCAGCAGGAATACCTGATCAGCAACCGCATCACCGCCAGAGGGGAAACACTCCGCATCCGTCTGATGGAAGGCTTCCATACGGAGCAGCTTAAGGTCAACACGCTGGATGATCCGAAGCGCTGGTGGGAAGTGATCGACAGAACGACCGGTGAAGTGGTGCCGACGGATGCATGGGAATTTGATGAGGCGTCCGGCGAAGTGGAGATCCATACGATTCCCTATCATGAGTATACGGTAAGCTTCCTGGCATTTTTGATCTGGGATCCGGTGCACATGTACAATTTCATCACGAATGACTGGAAGGATACACCGCATCAGCTGACTTACGATGTGAGACAGCCCAAGACCAAGCAGTACGTCAAAGAGAAGCTGAGAAAATGGTGCGAGGACAATCCTCATATCGACGTTGTCCGCTTCACTACTTTTTTCCATCAGTTCACACTGACCTTCGATGACAAGAAGCGGGAAAAATTTGTAGAGTGGTTCGGATATAGCGCAAGTGTGAGCCCCTATATCCTGGAACAGTTTGAAAAATGGGCAGGCTACAAATTCCGCCCGGAGTACATTGTGGATCAGGGATATCACAACAGCATGTTCCGCGTTCCCAGCAAACAGTTCCTGGATTTCATAGAGTTCCAGCAGATCGAGGTATGTGCGCTGGCGAAGGAACTGGTAGATATTGTACATTCTTATGGCAAGGAAGCTATGATGTTCCTCGGAGATCATTGGATCGGAACAGAGCCCTACGGTAAATATTTCGCGGGCATCGGACTGGATGCAGTGGTAGGTTCTGTCGGAAGCGGTGTGACGCTTCGAATGATCTCTGATATCAAGGGAGTGAATTATACCGAAGGACGGCTGTTACCTTACTTTTTCCCGGATGTGTTCTGCGAAGGCGGTGACCCGATCGGAGAGGCAAGAGATAACTGGAGAAAAGCAAGGCGTGCATTACTCAGGTCTCCCCTGGACAGGATCGGATACGGCGGTTATCTGAAGCTGGCAAGTAATTGGCCCGGTTTCATTGATGAGATCCAAAACGTGGTAACACAGTTTAGAGAGATCCATGAAAATATGCAGGGGACAGCTTCCTATGTGGCACCCTTCAAGGTGGCGATCCTGAACTGCTGGGGCAGTCAGAGAAGGTGGATGTCCAATC
>ERZ779861.3832-NODE-3832-length-11966-cov-3.694484_pt1 | contig 11966 bp, 8 predicted proteins | sample MGYA00511558_ERZ779861 | MGnify/ENA primary metagenome ERZ779861 (study PRJEB29588, sample SAMEA2163432) | human gut metagenome | biome: human gut; feature: human-associated habitat; material: faeces | place: Denmark | collected 2008/2010 ... | reverse complement strand
TGTCGCCGGTGCCGGATCCGGTGTCGGGGTTGTTGCTTCCGGTGTCGGATTTGGATCCGGTGTTGGGGTTGGCTCTGGATCCGGTGTTGGTGTTGGCTCCGGATTCGGTGTTGGGGTTGGCTCCGGATTCGGATTCGGTGTCGGTTCCGGATTTGGTTTTGGTGCTGGGGTCTGAGTCTCATCCCTATAAACAGCTTTAATGCGAGATGGCGATATTTTGGTTGTCACAGTAGTTGTAGCATTGTTTACATCCGCAATGACTGCATCACCCGATATCAGTTCCCACTTATCAAATGCTTTTCCAGTTTCAGGTGCATTTGCCATGATTGTAATGGTTGTATTATCTGCATAATTACCTGAACCTGTGCCGTTTTCAACCGTTAAAGCGTACAATGGAATCAATGAAGGATCTTTTAAGTTCATGACAACATATCCTTCGGAATTCATACCTGTTTCATATGCACTGTTCTCCGAAACAAAATAGTTTTCTTTTACAATATCATTCGTAATAGTCACCGGAGTTGTTCCGCTTTGAACTATTTCTTTATTCACACCAATTCTCACGCCTGTAGCCAGTCCCGATGCTGATACAAGCTTGTCAGAAGCAAGATACAGATTAGCTGCTGTGTTTCCAGCTATATTCGGTGAACCAGATAGTATCATATCACCATCACTGTATATATACACCACCGCCCTTGCCAGAAGAAGTATCTGTCAGACTATTCCGGCTCACAGTACCTCCATTCATGACAAATAATCCTTCTGCGTTATCACTGCTGTTAATGTGATAAACATGATGCCATATTCCTCCTCCAAGCTTTCCTGCCTCGTTACCAGAAATAGTTCCACCATTCATGGTAAATATTATTTTATAATTATTCTCCGCATAGTTTTCTACACCGCCACCGCCTTTAGGAGCCTTATTATTGTTGATAGAACCACCATTCATAGTGAATGTACCGTTGAAATTAAATACACCACCACCTCCACCATATGTATCCGTAGAAACATTATGACTGATAACCGCATTGTCAGACATAATAAATTGTCCTTCCCAATTGCATACACCAGCTCCGGATCTTTCTGTAGCGTTACCAGAGATTAATCCACCTGTCATAGTAAATGTACCACTAGTATAATTAAGAACTCCGCCTCCGGCACCACCGCTATGGTTTTCATTAATGCTGCCGCCAGACATGGTAAAACTTCCACTATTATATATACCTCCACCTAGTCTTGCATTATTATTGAAAATTAAAGCACTGCCTGACAATTCACATCTATTTCTGTTATACACGCCACCGCCATAATCATTGTCAGCGTCATTATTTAAAATGCAACCGCCAGACATAGTAAAACTTCCATCATTGTAGACACCGCCTCCATTGAACTGACTATAATATCGATCATAACCATAGCCATAATCGTAACCATAGCTATAGTTTCCTTCATCTGCATTAGCGTTAACCTTAACTGAGTTACTGGAGATTGTGCCCTTATACATGTAAAAAGTACCGCTGTTATAGACACCACCGCCTTTATATTCTTTTCCATACTCGCTTGAATATTTCGGACCTGTCACAGCATTGCCGGAAATATTCCCACCATACATGTAAAATGTTCCATTATTACATATGCCTCTACCTGTTTTACTCTCGCTATGAGTAACGCTTCCGGCATTTTCCTGACAATCTGTAAGGATAAATGTTTTGTCGTTATTTATGACAATAGTGTCACTGTCACTTGCATCACAAGTAATACTATTTCCATTCAGACAAAGCTTTACATTATAATCACATATCCATGTAGTATTGAGAGTGACAGGCTGTGTCAGATAATAACTGCCATCCTGTGTTATCCCATCCAGACTCGAAATCGCAATCCAAGTTTCATTTTGGCTATTGTCCTGTCCCACTGAATGTGTGTGTGAAGTATCTGCCATCGCTGTGACTGGCATCATTCCCATCAGCATCATGCCACTGAGCAGGAATGCAAATATTTTTTTCTTCATAGAATTTCTCCCTTGTATTTCTAAACCCTGCTTGTAATCTGCTTTGCTTTCATCTTATCTGACATTGTTTCTTTTTCTTCTTACAAACATTCCTGCAAGTCCTGCGCATGAAACCATCAGAAGTACTGTACAAAGTGTTCTGCTGAAATCTTCGCCTGTCTTTGGAGATTTTGCACTCTGGTCAGTGTTTTCGGCTACCGTAAAGTTAGTTGCCGCTGTTCCATCTGTCCAGACAAGCTCGAAAGAATGGTTTCCTGTTGACAGGCTCTTAAGGTATTCCGGTTTGAATGTAATGATGGTAGATCCTTCTGTGACCGTATAGTTCACCGGATCAACCGTTACTCCGTCCACCTTGACCTCACGGAATTTTGAAATCTCACCGCTTCCTCTGATTGCAAGGCTTCCATCTGTATTCTGTGTCCATGAACTGCCCGCTCCATCCAAAATATCATACGTTACCTGAGCCGGTGCTGCAGCTGCCGAAGATGCCGGTGCTGTTGTGGTTGATGTGGCCGGTGTTGATGTCGCCGGTGCCGGATCCGGTGTCGGGGTTGTTGCTTCCGGTGTCGGATTTGGAGCCGGTGTTGGGGCTGGCTCCGGGGTTGGGGTTGGCTCAGGTCCCGGATTTGGATTCGGCGTCGGCTCCGGATTCGGTGTTGGTATTGTCTCACTGTCCTTATAGGTTGCTTGAATCTGGGTTGGTGCTATTTTGGTTGTCACAGTAGTTGTCGCACTATTCTCATCAGCAATAACTGCGTCGCCATACATCTTCACCCACTTATCAAATACTTTTCCATCTGCAGCCGGATTTGCTGTAATCGTTACAACAGTACCCTCCACATACGTTCCATTACCTGTACCATTGATAATTTCCAAGATATAAACAGGCTTATCTGCATCCGGAACTGTTACCACAAAGGCTGGACTTTCCTCATGATTTTTATCCCCTTTGTATCTGACCTCGTAGGTTCCTGCAGAAAGTCCGGTAATCTCTTTGCCGGTGCAGTCTATATATGAGCTGTCCCCGGATTTACGGTATTCCATATTCTCATTCACGCCTGTAATCTTGCCGTCACTGCCACCTGCGGTAATAGTTTTCTCTCCCACCAGACCAGTAGGAGCATTCTGCGATGCTTTTGTGATTTCCCAGTTAAAAGTCTTTTCGTTTGCTATTCCATCTTCCCATGTTTTGCCAGCAGACGGTTTTATAATCACCTCATAAGTACCTGCATCTGTTGCACTATTTGTTCCACTAGCAACTGTATAATTTTCACCTAATTCAATACCAGTATGTTCTGTTGTATCATATGTAAAGGTTTTTGGTTCAGGATCCGGTACAGTAGGTAATTTTTCTTTGCATTTTAATACAACTCCAGCTGCATCCGTACCTATTTCGTAAGCACTATTATCAGAGAAAAAACAGCCTGCACTTGCAGCATTACTGGTAATTGTAACCGAAGAATCATCTGTTGGTGAATTATATGTAGTCACGCCTATTGTTTCTTTTCCTGTCATAGAGTCTGTTTGCACCGTTGTTTCCCGACCAAGATATAGATTATTATCTCTGTTGTCTCCAACTTTATTTCCAGTAATCTCTACCGCACCACCCAAAGTTATTGCACGGCCTTTTTCTACTAGAACACCGCCTCCCCCGGAAATAGCCGTGTTATTGGTAATCTTAGCCGTACCACTCATTTTAAAAGATTCTAGCGATGCATGCTGTACTCCTCCACCATACTTTTCTGATTTATTATGAGTTATTTCACCTCCGGACATAGTGAACGCACCGTTATTATATACTCCTCCACCATACACTTTTGTTTCATTATCAGCTATTGCTCCTCCAGACATCTCAAATGTGCCGCTTTTATAATATACTCCTCCACCATTATATTGTGATTTATTCTGGGTTATTGTACCTCCGGACATAGTGAATGCTTCTGCTTCATTATACACTCCTCCACCTGACGCATATGCTGCCGAACCGGCTGCTGTATTACCGGTTATTGTTCCTCCGGACATAGTGAATGTTCCACTCTCCTTATAGACACCTCCACCATACATTGCTTTATTTTCACTAATCTTTGCTGCATCAGACATAATGAATGTGCCTCCCTTGTTGAAGACACCTCCACCACGATTAGTGGTAGTATTCTTAGAGATTTCGCCTCCGGACATCTCAAATGTGCCACTTCCATTATTTACTCCTCCACCATGATTAGTGGACTTGTTTTGGAAAATATGTCCACCGGACATGCTGAACATACCTTCATTGTACACACCTCCGCCACCATCATAGTAGCCAGTGCTTGCTGTATTATCAGTGATTGTACCACTGTACATGTTGAATGTACCTGTATCTTTATTATATACTCCTCCGCCGTATTCAGCAGTATTCTGACAGATTGTTCCCCCATACATTTCAAAGGTTCTTTGATTTGTGACACCACCATTGTTACCGGAAATTTTACCATTATACATGTTAAAATTTCCAGCATTATAAACACCTTCACCGCTTACTCCTGCCTTATGAGTAATAGTTCCAACCGTTTCCTGACAGTCCGTAAGGGCAAAACTAATGTTTTTGGTTATTTTTATAACAGCATTCCCCCCATTATTATATATGTCTTGTTCATCATTACCTTCACGAGTAATGCTGTGTCCATTCAGGCATAATGTTACGTCATATGGGCAATTCCATGCACTCTGGATTGTCACATTATCCTTCAGATAGTAATATCCTTCTTCAGTTATTTCACTAAGATCAGAAATTCCTTTCCATTCCTTTTCCTCATGACTACAATTTCCAGCTGTCAGCTCCCCAGTTCCGCATACGCAATGCTTATGCTCAGGATTCCCCGCAGCTGTTACGTTCTGCTCACTTTCCCCTTCAGCCTTCGCATGCACTGTTCCACCCGGTACTGCCGGAACAAGTCCTGCCACCATTCCGAATACCAGTAAACCGGAAAGTATTTTTGCAATTCCTTTGCTCATTCTCTTTTTTCTTATCATGTGTATTCTCCTCCTGCATTTGTTTGTAACTATTCAGAGCCAAGGCAATTTTCATAAATTTGCGAATCATGCTTGCATGAATGAGCATAATTTTGAAAATTTCTTTGGCGAAGTAACCACATGAGCAAAAGGAAAGCTCTGAAAGAGCGGTTTTGCGAATGGGGTTCTGAATAGTTACATATGTCACTTTACCATTTTTTTCATTTTATCACAGCGTTCATCCAAAACCCGGATTTCGGCGTGAGTTGTAATTATATGGCGTGAATTGTAAGATGCAGGCTTGCTTTGGTTTTCCGAATTTTTTATAATGGATGTATCATAACTGTGAAACAAGGAGGACTGCCACATGCTGCTTCAGATTTTAACTTATACACACCACTTAACGACAATGCTGTTTGGCATTTTTCTGTCCGCCTTTTTTCTCGGGGTAAAACAGAATAAGAAAAATGTCTGCATTCTTCTTGGCGGTGGAGCAGTATCCGGACTTTTCTTTCTGATCTGTAATACGGTATTCGGTTCGTTGTTCACGGAAGCCGTCTATCCGATTTTCGTGCATCTGCCGCTTTTTCTGCTGCTGGTGTTTTATTACCGTTTCCGCTGGCTGCCTTCCATAATCTCTATTATGACCGCCTATCTGTGCTGCCAGTTCAGCAACTGGGCAGGTATTTTTGCCTTATCCCTGAGCGGATTGGAATGGGTTTATTATCTGGTAAGGATTATCGTGACTGTTGCCGTTTTCGCTTTCTTAAGCCGGTATCTGTGCCAGACTACCGCACTGCTTTTTGCAAAATCTGACCGGGAACTGTATATCCTCGGGGCAATGCCATTTGTCTATTATGTGTTTGATTACTCTACCACAAAGTTCTCCATGCTTCTCTACTCCGGAAATAAGGTGGTCGTGGAATTTCTCGCATTTGCCATGTGTATTTCCTATGTCATTTTCCTGTTCGTCTATTTTCAGGAATATGAGTTGAAAAACAGCGCTGAACAATATGGTCAGCTTACCAATATGCAGTTGAACTCCCTGCACTCGGAGATCGAGCAGGTCCGCAGCAGCGAACACCGCATGAAGATCCTGCGGCACGACATGCGCCATCATCTTGCCGCCATCCAGACTTTTATCTCCCAGCAGGAACCGGAGCGCGCGCTTGATTATATTCAGGAGATCAATAAGCAATATGACGACACTGTCATCCACTCTTTCTGCAGAAATGAGCTGCTGAATTCGGTTCTTTCCATTTACCAGACACGGTTTGCGGAAAATCAGATCGTTTTTGACGTACAGATCCAGACTTCGCAGACACTCTGCTGCTCTGAGATGACTTTCTGTGCGATTCTTTCCAATCTTCTGGAAAATGCCATGCATGCGGTCACGAAGCTCCCTGAGGAAAAACGTATCGTGCATCTGAGCATTTTTGAAAAGGGAAACCACCTTCTGATCCTGCAGAAGAATCCGGCTTCAGAGACACCTGTTTTTTCAAACGGCATCCCGGTTACAACGGCAAAGAATCACGGTATCGGTGTCCAAAGCGTCATTTATTATGTAGAGAAGGAACACGGACAGTACCAGTTTTACATGGAAGGTGAGGACTTTGTAGTCCGCATTATTCTTTAAGCGAGGAAATTTATTATGGTAAAGATTGCGATTTGTGATGATGAAACTGAATTTTTAGATATACTTTCGGAAAGTCTTTCTTCCTTGTGCCGGGCGCATCAGCTGACACTGCAGCTCTACCGGTTCACAAACGGTGACGAACTGATCTCCGCACACAGGGCTTATGGTATGGATCTGATCCTGCTTGATATGATCATGCCTCTTTTGAGCGGCATGGATACCGCCCGCGAACTGCGCCAGCATGACCCACATGTTCCGATCATTTTTCTGACTTCCTCACCGGAATTTGCGCTGGAATCTTATGAAGTCCGCACTTTCTGGTATCTGTTGAAACCTCTTGACGAAGTGCGTTTCCATGCGGTCCTCGACAGCTGGTACGAAGTCCACAAGGCTTCCATGGCTCATTTCGCGGCAAGAACAGATTCCGGCTACCAGGCGATTTATTTTCAGGATGTCGAATATCTAGAAGCGCAAAATAAGAATGTGTTAGTCACATTGAAAGACGGCTCGGTGATCTCCATAAAAGAACCCTTTCACCAGTGTGAAACAATTTTCACAGTGGAAAAAGGGTTTTATAAATGCCACCGCAGCTATATTGCAGCGTTAAGCTGCGTGGAAAAGTTCGGTAAAACCTCTCTCTTCACAAAATCCGGCGCACAGATTCCGATTTCAAGAGACAATTACGCTAATTTTAAGGATGTTTATTTTTCCTATATGTTTCCGCAGGAATGATCCGGCTATTGGATCCCAAAGGACGCCAGTTTCATGTCCTCGTTGAACGCCAGTGTGTAATGCACCTCGATGTTTTCATATTCTGCAGTCACGTAAACGGCTGCGATATGCGCACCTCTCTGTATGATCTCCGCATCCTGCATTGTTTCAATGGAAACAAAATCTCCCCAGTCTTCCGAGATCCGTGCCTTCCCCTCGTCCATGCGCTCTTTGTTCATGATCTCCTGCATGTCCGGGACAACAAGGCTTTGCAGGCTGTCAAAATCCTCTGCATTTAAAAGCCCTATGATTTTTTCCGCCTGTGCTTTCACTTCCTCTTCGCTGAACACTTCACTCTCTGCCAGCGCTTTGTTCTGCGGCTGCATCCAGTAAGTTGCAATGGATGCTGCCACAAGGATCACTGCGACAATGATGATGTTGCGGATGCGCTTTTTCTTCTGCTCCGGTGTCAGCACTTTTTTTGTTTTTATCTTACTCATTTTTCTCTCTGCAATTTCTTTTTTCTGCATATTAGTCCCTGATCGCATCCAACGCATTCGAAATATCTGCGATCAGATCTTCCTTATCCTCTAAACCGAGACTTATCCGGATCAGCTCTGCCGGAACACCTGCCTCTTTCAGCTGTTCATCTGTCATCTGTCTGTGCGTGGAGGTTGCCGGATTCAGACAGCAGGTTCTTGCATCTGCCACATGTGTCTCGATCGCTCCAAGCTTTAAGTTCTGCATAAAAGCAGACGCAGCCTCTCTGCCGCCCTTTAATCCGAATGAAACGACACCGCATCCGCCGTGTGGCAGGTATTTTCTGGCACGTTCATAGTATTTGCTGGAAGGCAGGTCCGGATAGTTTACATAGGCTACCTTTGGATGTTTTTCCAGAAATTCTGCAACTGCCTGTCCGTTTTCCACATGCTTAGGCATACGCACGTGCAGCGACTCCAGTCCAAGGTTTAACAGGAATGCGTTCTGTGGCGACTGGATGCATCCAAGATCACGCATAAGCTGTGTTGTACATTTTGTGATGAATGCGCCCTCATTGCCAAATTTTTCTGCATAGGTCACGCCATGGTAGCTCTCATCCGGTGTACAAAGTCCCGGATATTTGTCTGCGTGTGCCATCCAGTCGAATTTTCCGCTGTCAACGATCACACCGCCCACTGCCGCACCATGTCCATCCATGTATTTGGTGGTGGAGTGTGTCACAATATCCGCACCCCACTCAAATGGCCTGCAGTTGACCGGAGTTGGAAATGTATTGTCTATGATAAGAGGTACGCCGTGCGCATGTGCTGTTTTTGCAAAGAGCTCAATATCTAATACTGTCAATGCCGGATTGGCGATCGTCTCGCCAAACATCAGCTTTGTGTTCGGACGGAACGCAGCGTTTAACTCCTCCTCCGATGCGTCAGGAGACACGAAGGTTGCCGTGATCCCCATTTTGGCAAGCGTAACTGCAATGAGGTTGAAGGTTCCGCCGTAGATCGAGGATGATGCCACGATATGGTCTCCACTCTCACATATGTTGAATATGGCAAAAAAGTTCGCTGCCTGTCCGCTTGAGGTCAGCATTGCGGCTGTGCCGCCTTCCATTGCTGCGATCTTGGCTGCGACATGATCATTCGTCGGATTCTGCAGCCGTGTATAGAAATATCCGGATGCCTCAAGATCAAACAGTTTTCCCATGTCCTCACTGGTGCTATATTTGAAAGTAGTAGACTGGATGATCGGAATCTGCCGCGGCTGTCCATTCTCCGGGGTATATCCTGCCTGTACACATTTTGTGCCTATTTTATAATCGTTCATTTCATTTTCCATGCCTTTCCGCAATCTGCCCTTCGTATCCGGCAGTCACATTATTATCAAACTGATCTGCGCATGATCTCTGCTGCAGATCATCAGTATTATTACTGTAGCATTATAAGCGCCGTTTTTCAAGAATTGTTTTTCCTGTCTGCCCGGAAGTAAAACACTTGCAGAAGTATGTTATTTTCGATAGTATATAAGTATCAGATGTACGGATACAGGTTGAGTCAGAACAGGTAACTGTCTGATCGATCCGGAAGATAAAAGGAGGCATCCTCATGACCGAACAGGAGATCAAGGATATTTTACAACAACAGAACCACTTTTTTTCCAGTGGCAAAACGATTCAGGCGGAATTCCGTCTGAAACAGTTAGAAAGTTTGAAAGAGGCTATGATCCGCCATGAAGCCGACCTCGCTGCGGCATTGAAGGCGGATCTTGGAAAGAGCCGGATGGAGAGCTATATGTGTGAGATCGGGCTGACGCTGTCAGAGCTTACCTGGATGCAGAAGCATCTCCGCAGCCTTATGCGCAGCAAACGTGTTTCCACCCCGGTCGCCCAGTTTGCAGCAAAGAGCTTCCGCTCCCCTTCCCCTTACGGAACCGTGCTGATCATGAGCCCATGGAATTACCCGGTGTTACTGACACTCGATCCGCTGATCGATGCCATAGCAGCCGGGAATACTGCGGTCGTAAAACCAAGCGCCTACGCCCCTTGCACGTTCGATGTCATGAAAACCATGATCGAAGAATGTTTTCCGGCACATTATGTTGCAGTGGTCGATGGCGGCCGCGCAGAAAATCAGGCATTGTTACAGCAGCGTTTTGACATAATCTTTTTCACCGGCGGAAAGACTGTCGGACGGGAGGTACTCCGCCATGCGGCTGAATATTTAACTCCTGTCACATTAGAGCTTGGCGGAAAGAGCCCATGTATCGTTGACTCCACCGCTAAGATCCGGCTTGCCGCAAAGCGTATTGTCTTCGGCAAGTATTTAAACTGCGGACAGACCTGTGTTGCGCCGGATTATATTCTCTGTGACAAGCGCATCCGCGATGAGCTTATCACTGCGATTTTAGCTGAGATTGAAAAGCAGTTTGGGAAAGAACCTCTGAAAAATCCGAATTATGGAAAGATCATCAACGAAAAGCATTTTGAACGCATTCTCGGGCTGATCAATGGGGAAAAGCTTGTATACGGAGGACAGTCAGAGCCTGAATCGCTCCGCATTGCGCCTACCGTTCTGAATAATATTACGTGGGACGACGCTGTGATGGGCGAAGAGATCTTCGGTCCTCTGCTTCCGATCCTCACCTTCGACACATTAAACGAGGCGCTTGATACCGTGGAATCCCACCCTCATCCGCTTGCGCTTTATTTTTTCAGTGAGGACAAAGCCGCACAGAAGAAGGTCTTAGATACCTGCCGTTTTGGCGGCGGCTGTATCAATGACACGATCATTCATCTTGCAACGAGCGATATGCCATTCGGCGGTGTCGGTGAGAGCGGCATGGGCAGCTACCACGGCAGGGTTGGATTTGAAACCTTCAGCCATTACCGCAGTATTGTCGATAAGAAAACGTGGATGGATCTGCCGATCCGGTATCAGAAATATACCGGATTGAAAGAAAAGATGATGCGGATGTTTTTGAAATAAAGGGGATTATACTCCCCTTTTATTTCCCTGTCTGCTGTGCTTTAGTTATTATATCTTTAATGTCCTCGACTCCTTCTATTCTGTTTATGCCAAAACATTTCTTACCGGCATCCTTTAGAGAAGCTCCAATATGATATCCTTCTTTACCATCTATAATCAGAAACCTATCATGAAAAGATGCTGTTTTTTTTACGGTAAGTGTTGGATACTGTGCATTAAAATTTGCTATATCCTGAGCCGATAACTTTGTATTAGGCAACGTGTATGTATAAACATTCACCCCTATATTCTTCTTAGCCAAAATGTTCAACGTAATAATATCAATATATCCGTCAATAAGAATTATCTCCTTTTGGGCATGAGTAATAATATTTGTGAGTATACTGAAAGCATCAAATATCTGTCCGTCAAAAAAAATCTTCTGACATTCCTCTTCATGATTGGATATATATTCAAATATTTTTGTAAAATTTTCCTCCGCATCTTTTTGTAATTCCAGTTGTTTCAGTTCAACAGCATTAATCCTTTCAAACAAAAGAGCATTGCTTGAAATAAAATGCCGCATTTCGCGAAATGCACGCATTATAAAAATACTTTGTTTTTCTGCAATTTCACCACTTAACACTGTCGCCAACATATAAATTCCCTGTTCGGTAAAAACATGGGGTAAATATCTGCTTTTGGGATTTATATTTGCGGTCGGAAATTTCGACCGCAAATCGTATATATTAATTTTGATAGTTCAATATCCTGCTTCAGTAATGTTGGTTTCTCAACTATATTGGTAATTTCGTTCATCAAATTTCCTCTCTGGTTATTTTGAAGTTCCAAAACAAAACCTCAAATCCGAATCACAATATACAAATTCATTTTATATTTCTTCAAGACTTTGTATCTTCTTTAAAGCCTCCATATAAGCCATCAGACGCTTCTGCTGTTCTTCCTTAAGTCCATGATAATCTTGAACCAATTGAATATCATAAGGCGTAAAACAACTCTCACGACTTGTAACATTAATGTTTTCTTCATCCTCGATACCTTTTCCAGTAAGAAGTTGTTCTGGTGTTATCTGCAATACATTACAAATATCCATGATTTTATCCGCAGTAGGATTTGTCTTTCTTTTTTTCCATTCGCT
>ERZ779861.3827-NODE-3827-length-11978-cov-3.148033_pt1 | contig 11978 bp, 8 predicted proteins | sample MGYA00511558_ERZ779861 | MGnify/ENA primary metagenome ERZ779861 (study PRJEB29588, sample SAMEA2163432) | human gut metagenome | biome: human gut; feature: human-associated habitat; material: faeces | place: Denmark | collected 2008/2010 ... | reverse complement strand
ACAACCTATAACAGGATTTTTTTAATACACAGTCAACCAAAATCAGGACGAGACAGTGTGATAGAGAGTGACACAGGAGTGATAGATGAAAAGGGCATCTATCACACTCAATACATGTTGATATACAAAGGATGCAAGAAAAAAAGTGATAGAGTGACAGTAAATACGCGAAAATCTATTTACGGCGTTCTACGATGTAATCGGCAAGCAGCAGCAAACCTTCGCGTGCTTCCGATTCAGGAAGTGTCATCAAAACCTCGACCGCTTTGTCATGATATACCTGCATACGCTGTTCAGCATATTCGATTCCCCCGTTCGCTTTCGCAAAATCAATCAGCAAATCTATATTCTCTGTGGTAAAGTCTTTTTCATTTATGATATGAAGGCAATGTTCTGCCTCTTCTCTCCTACCCGTCTGCAACGCGTGCAGCAAGGGGAGCGTGACCTTTCCCTCCCGGATATCGTTGCCGGTCGGTTTGCCGATATTCGCCTCTTTGAAGTAGTCGAAGATATCATCTTTGATCTGGAAACAGTAACCTAAGTATTCGCCGAACTCACGGCATTTTTCCACCATTTCACCGGATGCCCCGGCAGAGATGGAACCGATCTCGGCACAAGCGGAAAGCAGCATGGCCGTCTTTTTCCGTATCACCTGCATATAGCAGGATTCGTCGATGATGCTTTCTTCGGCCGTTTCCAACTGCTTGATCTCCCCTTCCGAAAGATCGCGTCCGAGATTGGAAACAATACCTATGATTTGCAGATTACCTGTCTGGATAGAACGGATCAACGCGGTGGAAAGGACATAATCGCCCACTAAGACAGAAATGCGGTTATCGAATATGGCATTCAAGGAAGGAACCCCGCGACGCTGTTTTGTCTCGTCGATCACATCATCATGAATCAGTGTGGCAGTATGAAGCAGTTCCAACAGAACAGCCGAATTGATCGTATTATCCGTTACCTGCCCACATGCTTTAGCCGTCAAAAGTACTAATAAGGGGCGGACATGTTTTCCGCTCGCATTCAGTATCTGGTCAATAGCTGATTGCAAACGATTCGTTTCGCTTCGCAGCGAAGCAGCAAACTCATCATTAAAACGTTGAAACTCTACGGCAACCGGTTGTTCTATTTTACTTCTATCCTTCATAATTGATCCTAAGATGCGCAAAAGTAACAAAAAGTATCGAGTAAGCGAGTTTTTTCGTACATTTACCGACAATTGTCACACTAAAACGTGTTAAAAGAGATGAAGTTATTCCTCATAGATGCATATGCATTGATTTATCGGTCTTACTACGCTTTTATCAAGAACCCGCGTATCAACTCCAAAGGCATGAACACTTCGGCCATCTTCGGTTTTATCAACAGCCTGGAAGATGTCCTGAAACGTGAAAACCCGACCCATATTGCGGTAGGCTTCGACCCGAAAGGTCCGACTTTCCGCCACGAAGCCTACGAACAGTACAAGGCGCAACGGCAAGAGACGCCGGAAGATATCCGCAAGTCGGTCCCTTTCATCAAAGATATCATAGAAGCCTACAACATCCCGATACTGGAAGTTCCACGCTATGAGGCCGACGATGTCATCGGCACGGTGGCCAAGCAAGCCGAAAAAGAAGGTTTCGAAGTTTATATGATGACACCTGACAAAGACTACGGCCAGCTGGTATCCGAACATATATTCATGTACCGCCCCCGCTTCGGCGGTGACTACGAGATTATGGGCGTACCCGAAGTACTGGGCAAATACGGCCTGACATCCGTCGACCAGGTGATCGACCTTTTAGGACTGATGGGCGACAGTTCCGACAACATCCCCGGATGTCCGGGTGTCGGTGAAAAAACCGCCCAGAAATTATTGGCCGAATTCGGAACGATCGAAAATCTTTTGGAGAATACCGACAAGCTGAAAGGCTCCCTTCAAAAGAAGGTCATGGAGAACATGGAGCAGATCCGCTTCTCCAAATTCCTGGCAACAATCAAGACGGATGTACCGATCCGGTTCGATGCCGCCAAATGCATCCGTGAAAAGATGAATGAGGAACGTCTCGTAGAGATTTACACTGAATTAGAATTCAGAACATTTATTAACAGAATGAGCGGAGAGCCGGAAAAAGTCAAAACGGAGTCCAAAACAGCACCGGCGCCAGCAAAAACCGGTACAAGAAAAAAAGCAGCTCCGGCAGACCCGATTCAAGGCTCGCTCTTTGAAGAATTTGCGACCGAACCTACGGCTGTTCCCAAATATTCGACTCTCGCGAACTTAAAGTCCACTCCTCACACCTATCATCTTGTTGATACAGAGGAAAAAAGAATAGAATTAGGGCGGTTTTTGAACGAACAGGATTTTTTTGCTTTTGACACGGAAACAGATGGTATAGATCCATTGAAGGCCGGATTGGTCGGAATGTCGTTCGCCGTGAAGGAAAACGAGGCCTGGTACGTCCCTGTTCCGGCAGCCCGCGAAGAAGCCGACAAAGTTCTTGCCCACTTCTCCCCCGCCCTGCAGAATCCGAAATCTCTCAAGATCGGACAAAATATAAAATTCGACATCCTTGCCGTCCGCAAATATGGAATCCGGATAGCCGGCCCTCTATTCGACACGATGATCGCCCACTACCTTCTGAATCCCGAACTGCGTCACGGTATGGACTACCTCGCCGAAACATACCTTAAATATAAAACAGTACGGATCGAGGAACTGATCGGCCCGAGAGGAAGGAAACAACTTACCATGCGTGACGTCCCGGTTGCCCAAGTAGCCGAATATGCCGCCGAGGACGCGGACATCACGCTCAAGCTGAAAAACTATTTTACCCCCTGTCTGGAAAAAGAAGGACTCGAATCGCTTTTTTATGACATCGAGATGCCTTTAATATATGTATTGGCTGAAATGGAATATACGGGAGTGACGCTTGACACCGTCGCCTTGAAACAATCGTCCGAGGAACTGACGACCGCACTCAAGAAGTTGGAGAAAGAGATCTACGAACTGGCAGGAATGAAGTTCAACATCAATTCCGCCCGGCAGGTCGGCGAAGTCCTTTTCGATCACCTCAAGATAGAAGAGAAAGCGAGGAAGACAAAGACAGGCAGCTATAGCACGAGTGAAGAAATACTGGAAAAAATGCGTTCCAAACATCCCGTCGTGGGAAAGCTGCTCGAATATCGCGGGCTGAAGAAGCTGCTCAGCACCTATATCGACGCCCTGCCCGAACTGATCAACCCGGAAACCGGCAAGATCCACACGTCCTACAACCAGGCAGTCACCTCGACCGGCCGCCTCAGTTCTACCAATCCGAACCTGCAAAACATTCCGGTACGCGATGAGTTGGGACGTGAAATCCGGAAAGCCTTTACAGCCGAAAACGAAGACTGTATTTTCTTCTCCGCCGACTATTCGCAGATCGAACTTCGCATCATGGCTCATCTGAGCCAGGATGCCCACATGATAGAAGCCTTCCGCAGCGGAGCCGACATTCATGCCGCCACAGCCGCCAAGATATACGGTATTCCGGTTGAAGAAGTCACTTCCGACATGCGCCGGAAAGCGAAAACGGCCAATTTCGGCATTATCTACGGAATCTCTGTTTTCGGGTTGGCCGAACGGCTGAGCATCCCACGCGCAGAGTCAAAAGAGTTGATCGAAGGATACTTCAAAACCTATCCAGACATCCGTGCATACATGGACGAAAGCATCGAGGTGGCGAAAGAAAAAGGATATGTAGAGACGATCTACAAGCGCAAACGTTTCCTGCCGGATATCAACTCCCATAACGCGATCGTACGGGGATATGCCGAACGAAACGCGATCAACGCTCCGATCCAGGGCAGTGCAGCCGACATCATCAAAGTTGCCATGGTTCGCATCTTCAACCGTTTCGAAACCGAAGGTCTGAGGAGCAAGATGATCCTGCAGGTACACGATGAATTGAACTTTAACGTCTACAAAGACGAATTGGAAAAAGTGAAACAAATCGTGTTGGATGAAATGGAAAATGCAATCAAACTGCAAGTTCCCTTGATCGCCGACTGCGGTGAAGGGGTAAACTGGCTGGAAGCGCATTAACAAAAACACATAAAGTTTATAAATCACAGCATTTATACACTATCTTTGTCGTGAAATTTATTGCAAGGAGTTGCAATATCACATAGTAAAACAGAAGCGTTATCATATTGTCCTTAAGCAAGAAAATCGCCAATTTTTCATCCAGCAAGGACAGTAGACAACAATTGCCTCACGTTTTTTGTATATATATATACATAATATATAAACATCAAGCGTGGGCTGTTGTCTATCTGCTGGATAGGTGTTTGGCGATACCTCTTGCTTGGATAGATGGCAGTTCCCACGCTTTTATTATATTTTCCGTCTTAGGGGGACAGATGGAGCAATTGGAAAATTATGTATTTCATATTCCCAGACAATCTTCCGGCATCCGTACAAAAAGCAGCGTTCGAATTCACATCCGGACAGTTCCCCTTGTATCGTTACATAACACCGGATACAGAGATACTGAATCGGGGTATTTCAATCGCTATCCCGGATGAAGCCAGCCACATCCGTTCCATCCGCCTCACGACATCACTGAGCCATTTCACTTACTATTACCCCGAAAAAGGATATAAGATCGCGCAAGGTATCCATCTTCCCCCTTTCCGGGTTCCGGCAGTCGGAGATCTCTATGCAAACGGCGTGATCATACAGGCTGGAGCAGATTCTCCCGGTCAGCATATAGAACCCGATATAGCCCCTTATAAAGGTTCGGTAGTGGAGATACGGGAACAGACACTCGATTATTTCGATGCCTTGATCTATTGCGAGTCCATTTCCGAAGGGACCTTAGACAACTGGCATCTGCCGGATATGCTCAATCTGGTATTACTGCACACCAGGCAACGGGAATTCAACATGTTCCTCGCCAAGTATCAAGGAACTTTTTTATACGACGAGGAATACTGGTGCAAAGACAACAGCGTGATCGATCTGGGAGTAGCATTCAATATGGCAAACAGCCGCCTCGATATATGCCCCAAAAAGGAAAAGCGGCAGGTTCGGGCCATACTGGATTATTAAAAGACTCAAATTCCTCTCCCGCTTATTCGCCCAAACAATATTTTCTATATCCGGTTCGCCTGTATCCGGCAACATAAATACAAAAGATTGTATATCTTTGCAGTCTGGAAACAAAGTTTGAATAAATCATAACAACAAAATAGAATGGCATTACAATGTGGCATCGTAGGACTTCCCAACGTAGGAAAGTCTACTCTTTTCAATTGCTTATCGAATGCAAAAGCACAGTCTGCTAACTTCCCGTTCTGTACGATCGAACCGAATGTCGGCGTGATCACCGTACCGGACGAACGTTTGAACAAACTGGCAAAAATCGAACATCCCCAGCGTGTTATCCCTACTACGGTGGAAATCGTAGACATCGCCGGCCTTGTAAAAGGCGCCAGCAAAGGAGAAGGGCTGGGAAACAAATTCCTTGCCAATATTCGCGAAACAGATGCAATCCTGCATGTACTGCGTTGCTTCGATGACGACAATATTGTTCATGTGGACGGCCGTGTCGATCCGGTTCGCGACAAGGAAATCATTGACACCGAATTGCAGATCAAAGACTTGGAAACCATTGACAGCCGTATTGCCAAAGTGCAGAAACAGGCTCAGACAGGCGGTGACAAGCAGGCTAAAATCGCTTATGAAGTACTTTGCAAATATAAGGAAGCACTGGAACAGGGTAAAAGTGCCCGCACCGTTTCTTTCGAGACGAAAGACGAGCAGAAGATCGCACACGATCTATTCCTGTTGACCGACAAACCGGTAATGTATGTCTGTAACGTAGATGAAGCAAGCGCAGTCAACGGTAATAAATATGTGGATGCTGTCCGCGAAGCCGTAAAAGACGAAGGAGCTGAAATATTGGTCGTAGCGGCCAAGATCGAAAGCGAGATTGCCGAATTCGACACCTACGAAGAACGCCAGATGTTCTTACAGGAGATCGGTTTGGAAGAATCCGGCGTTGCCCGTCTGATCAAGTCCGCTTACAAACTCCTGAACCTGCAAACATTCCTGACCGCCGGTCCCGACGAATGTCGTGCCTGGACTTTCCATAAAGGATGGAAAGCCCCGCAATGTGCCGGTGTGATCCATACCGACTTCGAAAAAGGCTTTATCCGCGCCGAAGTCATCAAATATGAGGATTATATTTCCTACGGTTCGGAATCTGCTGTAAAAGAAGCCGGAAAGATGAGTGTCGAGGGAAAAGAATATATCGTTCAGGACGGCGATATCATGCATTTCCGCTTTAATGTGTAATTACCTAAAACAAAATACATTATGATTGATAAAACCAGTACAGCATTAATAGTGGCCTTGATAAGTATCTTAGGGCTTACCAGCTGCATACGATACAACGTTGCAGAACCATTAGACCGTTTCAGCAGTCCCGAAATGGGAACTGCCGACGGTAATGAAATAACCGTGACAGCCGGATCGACCTGGTTTGCTGAAGGAGAATATGAGAACTTTATACTTACCGGGCAAGCTCTCACCGGGGAAAATGCGGAAGCGGCCTTGTTGTTCCATCATACCGACTGGAAATCAGGCTATGAGGTAGCATTCCGGAACGGAGCCATCGACGGCACACGTAAAAGCGGCAGCCTCACATCCGTGCGTAACCTCTACCGTTCATTAGCTGAAGACGGGAAGTGGTTCGACTTTGAAATTGCTGTACGCGGGCATAACATAATGATTGCCATAAACGATACGGTAGTAGTATGCTATACCGAACCCGAACACCCCTATCGTACAAAAGAGTATGCCGGGCGCTTGCTCAGCCGCGGTTCTATTGCACTAAAAGGTATGAGCGGTGATGTAACCTTTCGTAACCTCAACATGACCCGCTTGGAAAAAGACGCGGTCAATGAGGCAGACACAATGCCACGGATAGACGAACAGAACGATGCTGTGATCCGTTTCCAGCAGCAAAACTTCCCCGTGATAGATTACCACGTGCATTTGAAAGGCGGCCTGACGAAGGAGATGGCGCACGCCATGTCAATGAACTACGGTATCAACTACGGTGTGGCTCCCAATGCCGGTGAGGGTGGCGTAGGCCGTATGCTTGCCGATGACAAGGAAGTGTACGAATACTACAACGAAGTAAAAGACATGCCATTCCTGCGCGGTGTGCAAGGTGAAGGCCGTAAGTGGACAGCCACCTTCTCTCAGAAGGCTTTAGGCGTATTCGATTATCTCTTTACCGACGGAATGACCATTGTGGACCATAAAGGACGTCTGTCAAGGATATACCGCCCCGAAGAGGTACACTACGACGGTGTTACCAAAGAACAATATATGGATCACTTGGTGGACCAGACCGTCAAGATCCTTACCAATGAGCCGGCCGACATCTATGCCAATCCTACCTTCCTGCCGGAAGAGTTGAATGCAGAGTATGCCAAATACTGGACCGATGAGCGTATCGACCGCGTCCTGGATGTATTGAAAAAACATAACATTGCACTCGAAATCAACGCACGCTACAAAATTCCAAGCTTCGACATCATCCGCAAAGCGAAAGAGCGTGGAATCAAGTTCACCTTTGGGACGAACAATGTCGATGCCGATTTCGGCAAACTGGAATATTGCCTGCAAGCCGTCGACGAATGCGGTCTGACAGCAGAAGATCTCTGGTTTCCGACTATGAGCGTACGCGGTACTCGCGAAGTGGTGCTGTATAATAAGTGGTAAAATCTTCTCTTTACAAATAATTTTCATTTTCAGGTGCGCTGTCTATACTTAATCAACAGCACACCTGTTGTTTTATAGATACTCCTATCACATTCTATGGAATATTAGAAAGTGACCAAACTTATCCTCTACAGCAAAGCTGGCCATCTCCTGCTGGACGAACCGTTCAACGCCTCTCCTATTGCTGCAGAAGAAATACGTATGCACATCACCGAAAGCGCCCGGACAAGAGGCATTATCTTGATAGACCACAATTTCAGGGTAGTGCACAAAATAGTAAACCACACCCTGCTTCTGGATCAATGCTACCTAAAGAAAACCAAGGAAAAGAAAAAATTAATCCCTTACGGTCATTATCGTCCCGGCTAATTTTAGTATCTTTCAGCGCATATTAATTCTCAATCATTATGAAAACCTGTTGTATGATTCTCTTAGCGGCTTTCACGTCGCTCGCATCCGCCCAACAAAACGACGTAACCAGCATATTGGAAGTACTGGACGTAACAAACGGCAGGCGCCCCGGAGTCAAAGAATTCCCCCACCGTGTCGAAGCTCCAAACTGGACACCCGACGGCCAGTGGCTCGTGTATAATAGCGGGGGAAAACTGTACAAACTCTCCCCCGATTCGCCCGGCGAACCTGAAATGATAAACACTGGCTTTGCCACCCGATGCAACAACGACCATGTCATAGCTGCCGACGGCAAGCAGATAGCTATCAGCCACGGGACGAAAGAAGACGGCAAATCACGCATCTATACCCTCCCGATGCAAGGAGGGACACCTCGCTTGATCACCCCGATTGCTCCTAGCTACCTACACGGATGGAGCCCGGATGGACGGCAACTTGCCTATTGTGCCGACCGGAAAGGCAATTATGACATTTACATTATTCCAGTTGAAGGAGGAGAAGAAAGACAGCTGACGACAGCAGAAGGATTGGACGATGGTCCCGAATATTCCCCTTGCGGAGAATATATCTGGTTCAATTCCGTACGCACGGGTTTGATGCAAGTATGGAGAATGAAGAAAGACGGCTCCGAACAAACCCAGATGACGTTTGACGAAACCCGCAATTCCTGGTTTCCTCATGTCTCGCCTGACGGTAAATCCGTTATCTTTATCACTTATTATAAAGGAGATCTGGAACCGGGGCAGCATCTTCCCAATAAGAACGTTGAACTTAGGATTATGCCAGCCACAGGAGGAAAGCCAAAAACATTAGTCAAGTTATTCGGAGGACAGGGCACAATCAATGTCAATTCCTGGGCTCCGGATAGTAGGCGCGTCGCATTCGTCAGTTACCGCCTCTCCTCTCCTTCATCCAAATAAGCATTCTTGGCGGTGTCAAAACTATTCTACCCCCACGCTTAACGCACCGCCAAGCTTTTACATTATATAGAAAAACATCATTTCTAATAAAAAAAGGAATGCCGTACCGACATTCCCAAACACACATTTACCTCTTATTTCATACCATATTTCTGCATTCCATATTCACCTAATATTTCAAGGCATCTGAGGCACTTTCTAAAAAACTTCTTCATAGCTTCTCTCTTTTTGTTTAAAACGACTCATGCAAAACACACCCGCATTAGTATTGCATAATTATGTTTTACAACACAAAAATAGAGGTAAAACAGATACGTTATTCACCTCAAAATGTCTATTTAACATCATTTGTACAAACAGCCGAACAATAAAAAAGCACCTTAGCCTATGATATATTTCGCATGTGGCAACTTACTCACCAGATAAGTAAATGACCATGAACAAATAAAGGTAAGAATGGTCGAAACAGGAACCAAGGCCGGAATAGGTGTTCCAATCCACTGCGCGAACATATAGGAAGGGCCGACAAAGAAATAATGCACGCAATACAAGCCAAAACCACATTTGGTCAGATTGGCAAGGGCACGGCAAATAACCGGCGAAGTAATCCGTACTTTCCGTACCAACAAGAAAATGGCTGCCGTCATCAACAATGCGTTAGGCGAACAATAAGTAAAGAACAACTCCATCCCCTCCTCGCTCACGTTCGGATCGGATGTCATATAGCGAAAACCGACTAATGTAATAAAATAGCCAACTAAAAACAGCGGAACCGTCACCGAGAAAGTCTTGCCAAGCGACCAATCCGTTCTTTTCCCTAAATAATGTCCTAACAGCAAATAGCCGTTGAAACCGGCAAAATAATAAAATAGACCGAATGAATTCCATGAGCAGGTTCCGAACTGGTAATGCGAAACAAACTCCGTCAGATAAGGGATAAACAACGAAATAAACCAAAACGCCAGAAACATACGCTTCGCCTTATCCGACGCCTTTTCCACCCATGCGGAAAAGACCGGCATATACAGATAAAGTCCTATCAGCACATAGATATACCACATTGGCGTCGCATAGACCGTAAAGGTTACAGGGATCAAAGCGATCGTCTTCAACGCCTCTACAAACGAGGCCGAAGGGTTCGGTTCCCAAGGGAAAAAGTCCGTCACCAGTTCCGGGCTGCCTCCTATCCACTGGATGAACCAGGGCGCCAGATCAAACAAAACAGACCAGATCAGAAATGGAAACAACACACGTGGAATGCGTTTCTTATAAAAGGCAGAAGCCTCTTGCCTGACCGGCAACAAAAGAAATCCGGTCATCATCACAAAAAGCGGCACACTGGCACGCAGCATGGAGCCATAAACAGAACCCCAGAAATTGAACTCCGGATTGGCACGCGATTCAGGCGAAGCGTTAAACGGATCAGTGCAATGGATGGCAATCACCATCAAGATGGCGACAAGACGAAGAACATCCAGCCAGACAATATGCGGTCTGGCAGTAGTAGTTTGAACAGTGTCCATGATAGAATAAAGATCGTTATGTATTTATTTGTTATTCTTATACTCCGACGGGATCATGCCCGTACACTTCTGGAAAGCCCGCCGGAACGTACTGATCGAATGGAATCCGGAACGTTCGGCAATCTCCTGTATACTGGCATTCGGCTCGGCATCCATCAAGCGCTTGCTTTCCTCGATCCGGAACTGGTTGACATAATCGGAGAACGATTGTCCCAACTCCCGGTTAAACAATTGGGAAAGATAAGAACGGCTGATAGGGAAGATCCGTTGCAAATCCGTCAGACGTAAATCTTCGCGAAGATACGGTTTTTCTCTTTCAAACCATGCACTTACTTCCTCTGCATAGCGTTTACTGAGAACCCTGTGTTCATCATCGTCATTGTCGTCCTCTTGATACGGAAGATCCCATCCGCTTTTAAAAGAATGCTCCAAAACAACTACCTTCAGAAATAGCGCCTTATAAAAGAAATAATACCAAACGAACAACAGGACTGTTTTGTCGATCACATACATCAATGGTGTATTGGTCAGCAATAAGACAAGATAGAAACCATACAGAACAATCAAAATTATCATGGTTTTCCTTAACCATTCCAAATCATATTCTTCCGGATCGGAAACATTCTCTGCTAAAAAAACATTGAAGTCTTTACTGTACCTTGCTATCAGATAAACGGGCAGAATCATATAAAACAAAGTCAGCAGAAAGACTGTCATACGAAGCAAAACATCCATATTCAAGTATTCGAAAACCTCCCTTATTGAATAGTAGGTATGAATTTCACCTCCCGACAAACGATAAGTCAGGTAAGCCAGTCCACCAAAAACAACCGGACTGATAAATAAGAAAAAACGTTTGCAGGTAAGAAACCCGGGCCGTAAGACCTCAATCACATAACAAGCAAGCGTTGCCGTTACCAAAGCACCCATAATCAATATATCCGGATGGAAAGCCTCTTTCGGTTTATGCAGGTAAAGATTCACAGACAACCTTATGGCAGCCAGAAAAGCCCACAAAAACATACCCCACCCTAATATCCTTTTCGCCCGGTTATCACCGGCCCGGAGCAATAGGGTAGCTCCGCCGAAGATACAGAATCCGATGATCTGTAAGCTTAATAAAAACTGAATTTTGTCCAACATAATATATCCCTCGTATCAAGTAAACAAATTGAAGCATTAAATAGTTGATCTGAACCATTAGTAGACAATTTGATGCCTGTAGATAATTTGCGCCTCGTGGTTTTATACGATTTCATCGTGGTTTTATACCGTATGATCCCTCTCTTTCCCCAAACTGCCGGATATTTGCAATATGAAATTTGATACAAAAATAGCATAAAAGTATGAGAAATTTAT
>ERZ779861.3821-NODE-3821-length-11996-cov-3.120760_pt1 | contig 11996 bp, 11 predicted proteins | sample MGYA00511558_ERZ779861 | MGnify/ENA primary metagenome ERZ779861 (study PRJEB29588, sample SAMEA2163432) | human gut metagenome | biome: human gut; feature: human-associated habitat; material: faeces | place: Denmark | collected 2008/2010 ... | reverse complement strand
TATTCTTTTTATTATATCATCGTTGTGTTCTGCTTTTTCATATCGGAAGTTCCACAGGAACTTCTAAGATGAACTCGTCAGAGTTCATTGTAGTACCTTTTCCGCGATCGCAACCGCATCGCGGATACAGTCCGGACAGCTCCGCAAAACCACGCCGGTTTCCAGCCCCTTCAATTCCTTACAGACGAGCGCATGGTTCTTCTCGGCAAACTGTCTGGTGATCTCCCTGGTCAGCTGATAGGTTGCCGCCTTGGTCTTCGGGTTCTTTGGATCGGCACAGCTGTTCTTGAAGCCCGCAAGCATCACCGCACCGGAGACCGCTCCGCAGGTTGCCTCCATGCCGCCCATGCCGAGTCCGAATCCTTCCGCCGCGGCAAACAGCGTCTCTTCCGGCACGCCGATCTCCTCCGCAAACGCACACGCCACCGACTGGGCGCAATTATATCCCATTGCATGAAACTGAGCCGCCTGCTGCTGGCGCGCTAAAATCTCCTCTTTTGTCATACTGATACCTCCTGAAACTTTCATGATTTTCTAAATTTTCATATTATATATTTAAATCCATTATAACATACATTCCACTCTCTGAAACACCCAATAATCAGTTTTACCCACTTATATAATGTACCATAACAGTGGACACATAAATTATGTGTAGTACCTGATTCTCAGACGCACTCACTAATCCCTTTTTCTGCTTTTTATACCGTTCCCCAAAGTGTCCCCCGCCTCTTGAGCACTGCCTCTCAAATGTGCTATTCTAATCACATTTGAGAGGCAGTTTCATGAATAGAAAATTATTCACAGAGGAACAACAACTGTTACTTTACCAAAAGCCTTACATCTATACTATTACTGAAACAAGGAGCAATCTCACTAAGGAATTTCAGATGATTTTCATGACTGCCTATAAAGCCAGTAAATCTCCCAGAAAAATCCTTGAAGATCAAGGTTTTGACATCAGCATCATTGGGGAACGCCACATATGGGGGCTTTCCCAACATATCCGTGCAGAATACCAGAAACATGATAAATTCCATGAGGGATATGGTCCACAAAGTACTTCAGCCGTTCTTCCGAGTCCCGCTGATACCAACTCCCAGATCTCCGAAACTGACGAAATCCGACAGCTCCAACATGAAATAGATTATCTGAAACAGGAAATGGAATTTCTAAAAAAAATTTCCTCGTTCAAAACTACAAGGAAGTAGGTGCACTGCTCATGAATGATTCTTCCTAAATTTTTGAAATAATCCACAATACCATACAGCAAAGCCATAACACCATGTCTATTAAGCCTCTCTATGAGATGACCGGCGTTTCACAAAGCGGTTATTACGTCTGGTTCCGAGCTGCTCCATCAGGAAATCTCAGAAAACTGCAAAACCAGGACGGCTTTGAGCTGACCTTTGCTGCCTACAAAATGCACGGCTATTCCAAAGCTACAAAAGGCATCTATATGGCTCTTCTACACATAGCTCCGCCCGTGGTCATGAATCTCAAGAAGATCCGACGTCTGACGGACAAGTTCAATCTTTCCTCCCCTTACAGGGGATCGATTGTTTCTCATCGAAAATCGCCCTATGCACAACCAAATACTTTTTTCGCTTTTCAGTTAAAACTTTTTCGTCTAAAGCAAAACCTGAATAGTTTTTCTTTATTTCAACATCTACCCTTTTACCGAATAAAATCTTTCCCTCTTCATCAAAACTAATATCGTGCTTATCAAAGTAAGAATCAATATTAGGACTTAATAATAAACCATTATCCACATCATAGGCTTGATTCTCTCTTTTTTCTTTTAAACACCTAGCGCACTCCTTAATATGAGAAGCAATAAGCACGGTATAAGCCAGTTTTTCAACATAACATATTTGTCTTCCATAAATTTTCTCAGATTCTAACTTAAGTTCCTCTTTATAAATTCGATGTTTTACTGCATCTCTCTTATATGTTTCCGGAATACTTTCATCATCTAATATTCGCTGAATTTCATCATCGTTTTCAAAAGTGAATACCTTTTTCTTGCTTAAATATTTGAAATCTACAAAATGTTTTAAATAGCTTGTCATATGACCAAACTGAATTTTTTTTCTTGCTACAAATCCAGTTGTAAGAAGTTCCTCATATTTTGCACTTAATTCATCTCTTTCTAAATAACCGCGTTCTATAGATGATATATCGGTTCCCATTAAAGCCTTAATGTCCTCTTTTGTAAGATATCTATTAAACTCCATTGTACGCAACAAAAATTGTACTTCCCCAAAACTTCTATTATCTACAGTAGTCGCGGAAGAAAAAGAAGCCCCCTCATAAAACATTTTAGAAAAAAGGACCTTCTTTTCTTGATGTGTAATCGCTTGAAGAAATTGTAGAACCAATTTATTATAGCCAGACAAAAAAGGATAAATAAATCCTATCTTAACATACTGATTTATTACTTTTCTGGCAGATGTATCAGCTGATTTAGATGTATAGTTCATATATGAAATAATTTTTTCAACCAAATTATCATACAAATCAGAGCCACGAAAATATGATTTAGAACCAATCATTCCCTTTTTCTTGTTCCATTTTTTTATTGCCTTTTTATTCACATCTATATAATCTACAATTATCTTTAAACAATCAGAAAACTCTTTTGTATATATGTCTGTGAGCCCCGCCGTCATCTTCCAATATTGATCATATATTTCTTTCTCTGGTCTATTTTTTGTATTCCCCACCTATGCCTCCATCTCAAGGATAAATAGCAATTCCTTGCTTGCATTCTTGTTTTCTTTACCTGTTACTTGATAGTTATGCTTCTTCTCCTTAATTGTAACTTTTCCATATTTCTTAAGCATTGCTTCAATCTCATCCGGTTTTGGCTGAACACGTGTATTTTGGCTTAATACTATGTATCTTGTTTTTCCCACAAGTTTTTTAATCAGCTTGTTCATATTGTCAAGAAAGCTTGTCTTCTGTGTATAGTCTATATGTTTCCTCTTCTTGTCAAACATTTCATCAAACATACCATAGAATGCATCATAATTATTCATAGTTGATGGATATGGTGGATCCATGTAAACCACATCAACAAAATCTATTTTCTTGACCATATCGAATGCATCACAGTTATACACCTCACATTCTTCTTTATCAAAAACAGCTTCATTATATGCATCAATATTCTCCCGCATATGGCTTTCAAATGATTGATTATGATATGCTCTTTTTCGTTTATACTTCTTATAACTATAGTCTTCATCTCGTAGCTTCTGAATTTGCTCCCAAGGCACATTCATTCTCGAATACGGAAGTTTTCTTATCATTGCTCTACGAATCAAAGCGAGCATCATATACTTCTCCGAACCTTTTAACTTTTCTGCGATTGCAACTAATTTGCTTAATTCCAGTACCTCTTCCTGATAATATAGACAGTCTGTAAGAAATGAAAATTTCTCAGCTAATTCTTCTACCCTTTGTTCACTTACCTTCTTATCAAATACATTTACTGATAATTTCGTGTCCGAATTTTCTACCAACGCTTTTGCGATAACATAATCCGCATATAATATGTCATTTGCGATAACAGAATATCCACTATTCTTTAATGCATAAGATACAGAACATCCACCCGCAAATATATCTAATACAGTTCCTCTTTTTACCGGCATTTCCTCTATAATCCAATCAACTAACTTCTCTTTGTTTCCTATATAGTTTACTTTCGGATACTTTGCCATTATCCAGTGCCTCCTTTACTTGTAAAGCAATCTGATATGCCAACTTTGGTGGCACTGCATTGCCTATCTGTTGTTGAATTTGAATAGATGTACCTTCAAAAATGAAGTCATCTGGAAATGACTGTATACGTGCAAGTTCTCTTGCTGTTAGTGCTCTATTCTGTTCATAATGAAAAATCTTTCTCATATCACCAGTTATACATACAGATGGCTTTGCACTGTCATATCTGATGTATTTTCTAATATCCCCAGACTTTGGTCTTAACTTCTCCGGAATATCCATACGATTTCCGCCATCTTTAACATAACTCATCTTTTCCAACATCTGTGCGCTATGCTTCATAGCCACATGATTTGGAATTTCACTTTCTTGACCACTTTCCAACTTTGGTAAGTCATCGATAACTTCTTTAATTGTAAATATCTTTTCAACCTTCGCAGGATATGAAAACTCTGAATCTATATCATTCCTGATACCGACAATAACTATTCTTCTTCTTTCTTGTGCGATTCCATAATTTACACTATTCAAGACCTCATATTTTACCTTATATCCACATCCAGCATTTTCAAAAGCTTCTATGATTGTTTTTATTGTTTTTCCCTTCAAATGTGTTGCCATAGCAGCCACATTCTCCATAACAAATATTTTAGGTTGAACGCATGATACAAAACGTACGAATTCCTTAAACAGTCTGTTTCTTTCATCATCAATAAATGTTCTACCAATATTTCCAGCTATAGAAAAGCCTTGACACGGCGGTCCACCTATAATAACATCAACTTCATTATTACCAACAAATTCCTTGATCTTGTTATCATCAATATTCCTTATATCATCAACAATCAAATGATGTTTCGGAAAATTTCGTTTATATGTTTTGGAAAAATCCGGATTGAATTCTACCGCAAAAACATTTTCGAAGCGAGCACTATCAAAGCCCAATGATAATCCTCCAGCACCACAAAATAAATCTATATATTTATATGCCATCATTTTTTCCTCCATTTTTTTGTTCGAACAATCGTCTATGATATTCTAAATATCTTTTTCTTCGGTCATTCAAGACTCTCTCATCAAGCTTCAGCTTTTCAAAATCCACACGTACAGCCTCAGCTACATTTTTTCCAATCAAAACTGTACCATCTTCTGAAAATGATATATCCTTCTTATCAAAATAGGAATCTACTGTCGGGCTCAATAATAAACCATTATCTACATCATACGCTTGATCTTCTCTATGTTCTTTCAAGCAATCTACGCATGGCTTAATATGGGAAGCGATTAATGATTTATATGGTTTTTTATCCAAATAGCAAACAGCCTCTCCATAAATTGCTTTTGATTCTTCCTTCAATTCTTCTTTATAAATTCTATGCTTTACTCCATCTCGAGCAAAAGATTTATCAAAATCCTTATCTGCAATCAACGGATCATTTGCAAACCAAAATTTTTCCTCGTTTTTATCATATTTCAAATCAACAAAGCGTTTCAAATATCCAATCAAATGCGCTATCTGATTATATTTTCTTTCATTAAACTCGCAAATTTTGGCATACTGATACTGCATATTCAACTCTTCTCGTGTAAGGTATCCTGCACTATAATTTGATATGTCAGTTACCATCAATGCCATAATATCATTTTTATTAAGAGATCCATTTCTATCCAACGTTTTTAGCAAGAAATTAACATGTCTTAAATTTCTACGATCTAATGTAACATCAGACGCCAATGATGAACATTCATAGAATATCTTTGAAAAGATAATCTCTTTCTTTTCTTTATTCGTTTCAAGAATAAATGACTTCACTAATGGATTATATCCCACTAATAACGGATAAACAAAACCAATCTTAACAAACTGATTAATTACTTTCCTAGCAGATAATGTAGCATCATTGCCTTTGAAACCAGATATATCTACAATCTGTTGTTGAAGCACCTTATAAAGCTCAGAATCAGAAAAACTACTACCGTTCTGCGCATTCTTCTCCAGAGCCTCTTTATTTTTATCTATAAAACGCATAATTACATTAAGGCAATTATTAAATTTTGTGCCTGTAATATCTAAATGAGCTGCGGTAAACTTCCAATAGTTCTCATACACCTCTATATCTCGTCTTTTCTTAGTATTGCGCACAGTATCCCTCCTACAATTCAATTGAATCATTCTTTCTTTTATCTGCAGGCTTTTCTGCATCTTCCGGAATCAACCAAGTTTTTCCCTTCTTAACAACACCTGCAATGCGACCTTGTTCGCATAATAAAGCGATTCTCCTTGCAGATATACCCCATATTTCTGACATTTCTATCGTTGTTACATAGTTCATATTGAATCTCTCTATTCTTTTTAGTGCATATTCAACAAAAAACCTTGTTTTTATTGACTTTGTTGAACGGTCAATAGGTTCCATATATATTCAAAGTAGAGTTTTCTGGATATAAAGCAACTTCTCTGAGTCCATTTCTGATGATTTTAGGTATAACAAAGGAAACGCCTCCTTATCCATATACTTTATTATATTCATTTATCTGAATAATTGCAAGCGCTTTCTTCAAACATACGTTCTTTTACGTGTTATTGAGCGCACGCACACCATAATAACGAATCATATTTATGATATTTCAACAATTTAACACTTTTAGCTTTCCTCATACAGCTCTCACAATCTCTTCTGTTCCGCCCCTTAATACCTCCTGCAAATCTCTTAACATTGCCTCAACATTAGCATCCATCTGCTCAGCATATAATGTACACTACACTAATTGAAAATGTCCTTGACAAAGGGTACAGTTTAAAGTATACACTTCACAATGCCAAAATATATGCCCCCCAACAAACATACGACTCTCAGCGCAAGAAGCCCCTTGCGTTTCGTTGCATTTGCAGGAGTCTTGGTAACTCTTGGCTCGCAGAGATTTGTGTTAGAGTTCAAAATACACCTGTCTGAGCGAAGCGAGTTTGTATTTTGGACTCTGCTTTTAACAAATCTATGCAAGCCTAGTGTTACCGGCTCCGAAACCGCAACGAAACACAAGGGGCTTCTCGCGCGTCACCTTTGCCGTTTTTTATCTTCTATTTCATCAGCGTAACCATAACTGCCTTCTGGGCATGCAACCGGTTTTCCGCCTCTTCAAAGATCTCTGCCGCGTGTTCCTCAAAGATCTTCTCAGTAATCTCCTGTCCACGGTAAGCCGGCAGACAGTGCATTACCATCGCCCCCGGTTTTGCCGCAGCCATCAGCTCATCATTGATCTGATATCCCTGGAATGCCTGCTGGCGGATCTTCTTCTCTTCTTCCTGACCCATGGAAGTCCATGTATCTGTGATGACAACGTCTGCATTTTCCACTGCCTTGATCGGATCATTTACCAGTGTAAATGCGTCATTGCCAGCTGCGAAATCTAGCACTTCTTTCGCCGGACGGTAATTATCCGGAGTTGCGATAGATACCTGCATATCCGATTTCAGACCGCCTACGATCAGGGAGTTCGCCATGTTGTTGCCGTCGCCGATGTAACACATCTTGAGCCCTTTCAGTACGCCGTATTTCTCACGGATCGTCATCAGATCAGCCAGTACCTGGCACGGATGGCAGAAATCAGTCAGACCGTTGATGATCGGGATAGAACCGTATTTTGCCAGATCCTCCACTTCTTTCTGCTCGTAGGTACGGATCATGATGCCGTCCAGATAACGGGAGAGTACGCGTGCGGTATCCTGTACCGGCTCACCGCGTCCGATCTGTAAGTCGCGGGAGGAAAGGAACAGTGCCTGTCCGCCGAGCTGGAACATACCGGTCTCAAACGAAACTCTGGTACGGGTGGATGACTTCTGGAAAATCAGACCAATGGATTTGCCCTCCAGAAGACGATGTGAAATGTGATGTTTCCGCTCATATTTTAACTGATCTGCCAGATCCAGAATCGAGGTAATCTCCTCCGGTGTGCAGTCCAACAGCTTTAATAAATGCTTCATGTCTAAAATACCTCCCTCATAGCAGCGATTGCCTCGTCCATCTCCTCTTTCGTGATAACAAGCGGCGGAAGCAGACGGATCGCCTCTGTACCGGCTGTCAGGACCAGGACGCCTTTTTCCATCAACTGACTGACCATCGCAGCTCTCTCATCTTTGTCCACTACGATGCCTAACATCAATCCCATGCCGCGAACAGTCTTTACCTTTGGAGAACCGATCGCTAAAATCTCCTTTTTCAAGTACTCGCCCTTTTCCTGAACCGATTTCAGGAATTCCGGCTTATTTACAATATCTAATACAGTATTGGCAGCCGCACAGCAGAGCGGATTGCCGCCGAAGGTTGTACCGTGCGTACCGGCGCCCAGTACATCCTGGCATTTCTTATCCGCCATGACAGCACCGATCGGAACACCGCCGCCGAGTCCCTTGGCCATACTGATGATGTTCGGCTGAACGCCGTACTGCTCATAGCAGAACAGGCTTCCGGTACGTCCGATGCCCGTCTGAACCTCGTCAATCAGAAGCAGGATGTCCTTCTCCTTGCAGAACTCTGCAGTTGCCTGTACAAATTCCTTATCAAGCGGAAGGACGCCGCCCTCGCCCTGAATCATCTCCATCATGACAGCGCAGGTCGTACCATCGATCTTGCGCTTCATGTCTTCGATATCATTGGCTGCTGCATAATCAAATCCTTCCGTAAATGGGAAGAAATACTGATGAAACTTGTCCTGTCCGGTTGCCTTTAATGTCGTCACGGTACGTCCGTGGAAGGACTGTTTCAGCGTGATAATCTTATTTCTTCCCTCGCCGTATTTGTCAAAGGAATACTTTCTTGCCAGCTTGATCATGCCCTCGTTGGCTTCCGCACCGGAGTTTGCAAAAAAGATTTTTCCCATTCCGGTTGCATCGACCAACTTCTTTGCTGCCTGCACCATCGGCTCGGTGTAATACAGGTTGCAGGCATGCATCAGCTTATGTGCCTGCTCCGATACCGCAGTCGTCAGCGCCTCGTTGTCATGGCCAAGACTGTTGACACCGATGCCAGAGGTCAGATCAATGTATTTCTTTCCGTCCGTATCCCACAGCGTCGCGCCTTTTCCGTGATCCAGCGCAATCGGGAAACGTCCGTATGTGTGCATAATATAAGTTTCTTCGCCCTGTTTGATTTCTTCAAATGTCATAAAAATCCTCCATGCATCTTTCAAACTTTGTTTACGAGAACATGGTTCCTACACCGTCATCGCTCAAAAGCTCGACCAGAATCGAGTGCGGCACACGACCATCCTGGATATTGGCACGTTCTACACCCTGGCGCACTGCCTCAACGCAGCAATCTACCTTCGGAATCATGCCGCCGGAGATCACGCCCTCTTTGATGAGTGCCGGAACCTCGGAAACTTTCAGTCTCGGAATCAATGTCGAATCGTCTTTCGGATCGCGCATCAGACCGCATACATCCGTCAGAAGAATCAGTTTTTTTGCTTTCAGTGCCACCGCCAGCTTCTCCGCTGCCGTATCTGCATTGATGTTATAGTTTGTCTCCTCGTCCATGCCTGCTGCCACGGAGGAAACAACCGGGATAAAGCCCTCATTTAAAACATCGAGAACGACTTTCTCATTGACTTCTTTAATATCTCCCACATAGCCGTATTCCGTTCCATCCGGATCGACTAACTGGATCGCCTTGAAGAGTCCGCCGTCCATGCCGCCCAGACCAACGGCATGTCCGCCTGCTTTCTCAAACAGGGAAACAAGGTTTTTGTTAACCTTGCCGCAGAGAATCATCTGGACAATATCCATCGTCTCGCGGTCTGTGTAGCGCAGACCTTTGACAAATTTAGACTCTTTTCCGGTTTTTTTGAGCATCTCCGAAATCTCCGGACCGCCGCCGTGTACCAGCACGACCTTGATTCCTACCAGATTTAAAAGGACGATATCCTCGATCACCGCCTGCTTTAAATCTTCATTAATCATGGCGTTTCCGCCGTATTTTACAACGATAATTTTACCTGCATATTCCTGAATATAAGGCAGTGCCTCTACCAGGACTTCTGCGCTCATTTTTGATCCTGTTTTCATCACGTCCGATAATCTCCATTAATCTTCACATAATCATAGGTCAAATCGCATCCCCAGCAGGTAGCGCTTCCGCTGCCTTCCTGAAGCGTTACATTGATCTCCACTTCATCCTGGCTTAAGATTTTCTTTGCCAGATCTTCATCAAAATCAAGTCCTCTGCCGTCCTCACAGACCGCAATGCTGCCCTCTTTGGAAGCAAACTCGACTAACACTTTCTCCGTGTTAAACGCAGCTCCGGAATAGCCCATCGCGCAGAGAACGCGTCCCCAGTTCGCATCGGAACCGAACATTGCTGCTTTGGTCAGGGAAGAACCGGCGATGGATTTTGCCAGTACCTCGGCTGTCTCCTCGTCCTTCGCTCCCTTCACGGTACAGGTCATCAGCTTGCTTGCGCCCTCGCCGTCTGCCGCAATCTTACGAGCCAGATCCTGCATAACCGTCTGCAATGCCTCGCGGAATGCCTCGTATGCCGGATCTTCTGCAGTAATCTCCGCATTGCCAGCCATACCATTTGCCAGAACGGTACACATATCGTTGGTGGAAGTATCGCCGTCAACAGTCACACGGTTGAAGGTACGTTTTACATTGAATAACAGCGCCTTGCGGATCATCTCGCTGCTGACTGCACAATCGGTTGTGATGAAGCACAGCATCGTTCCCATATTCGGGTGAATCATGCCGGAACCCTTACAGATACCGCCGATGTGGCAGGTTGTTCCATCTACATCAAATTCAACAGCGATCGTCTTCACTTTTGTATCGGTCGTCATGATCGCTTCTGCAGCTACCAGGGAGTTGTCATATTTCATCTCCATCTCGCCTGCATGAGCCTCGATCGCCTCAACCGGAAGCGTCTGACCGATGACGCCGGTCGATGCTACGATTACATTTTCCTCCGAAACGCCCAGCGCTCGCGCGCCTGCCTTTGCCTGTCTTCTTGCATTCTCCATGCCAAACGGAGCGCACGCGTTCGCATTTCCGGAATTGACAATAACCGCCTGTGCCTTTCCGTCGGCCAGATGTTCCTTTGTCAGTAAAATCGGTGATGCCTTGACGCGGTTGGTCGTATAAACCGCCGATGCGTTGCAGACACAGTCCGAAAGGATCATCGCCAGATCCTTTTTTGTATGAGATTTGCGGATTCCACAGCGCATCGCGCCCGCTTTAAATCCTTTTGCAGCACAAACACCGCCTTCGATTATCTTCATATGACATTCCTCCTGTCATTTTTAATGTACTCTCGGAATCTTTCTGTGCTTGATTTTATGAGATGTTTTTTTGTCAGTTGTGCCCAAATTTCTGAGGCGTACGCGGCGCGTACGTTGATGAAATTCGGGTGCGGCTGGCGGAAAATCAGCCACAAAAGCAAGTGCAGAAAGACTCCGAGAGTACATTTTTATATAACTTCGTCTCTATAGTCCCCCGCAGCTAATTTATGGTTTTATCTCTCAACCCCTCTATAGTGCCAGTCCAGCTGTCTCCTCAAATCCAAGCATCAGGTTCATGTTCTGAACGGCTGCGCCTGAAGCACCCTTTCCAAGATTATCAAAGAGCGCCGTCACCATGGTCTGTTCCCCGTGACCATTGACAATCAGCTCCAGACTGTCTCGGCCTGCCATATCTGCCGCCGCGATCATACCGTCATATCCAAACGGATGTACCTTAATGAGTTTCTGTCCGTCATACCAGCCAGCCAGCTTCTCGTAGATATCTTCCGCGGTCGGCTTCCCCGGAAGCAGACGGTTCTGAAGCTGAATCGTGACGGCCATTCCTTTATAGTAATCATCCACGATCGGACTGAATACCGGCGGGAAGTCCAGTCCGCAGATTTTCTGCATTTCCGGCAGATGTTTATGTTTCAGAGTCAGGCCATAGATACGGGGTGCAAAATAACTCTGCGGCTTCTCTGGGGATTCATACTCGGCAATCATCTTTTTGCCGCCGCCCGAATAGCCAGTCAGCGAAAATACCGTCATCGGATAATCCTTCGGAATCACGCCCTGTGCAACCAGCGGATACGTTGAAGTGATAAATCCGGTCGCATGACAGCCTGGATTCGCTACGCGGTTCGATTTCTGAATTGCCTCGCGATGTGCATTCGAAAGCTCTGCCATACCATACGTCCATCCGGCTGCCGTCCGGTGTGCGGTAGAGGCATCGATGATACGTGCCTTGGAACCTTCTGCCAGCGCAACCGCATCGATCG
>ERZ779861.3815-NODE-3815-length-12018-cov-2.266488_pt1 | contig 12018 bp, 10 predicted proteins | sample MGYA00511558_ERZ779861 | MGnify/ENA primary metagenome ERZ779861 (study PRJEB29588, sample SAMEA2163432) | human gut metagenome | biome: human gut; feature: human-associated habitat; material: faeces | place: Denmark | collected 2008/2010 ... | reverse complement strand
CCGAACCTGCCCATACACCGCTCTGCACCATCCATTCCGCCGTATAATTCGATATGTACTCTTGCCTTTGCAGCGCTTCTCCAGAGCACTTCCTGCTCTGCCAGCGATAAAAAGCCGGTAAAAACAAACAGATTCTGCTGCCAGGCGCGGTCTGCAAGCTCTGCAAACCGCTTCTCCAAAAGCTGCAGTTCCTTATCCCTCTCTGCCATAACCGTTTCCTGCCGATCAGGTAAAGCTGATAACCGGCTCTTTAGGCTGTTTTGCCTTTGTCACAGACTCTGCGTACAGCACAGGACCTTCGCCTTCATAATCCGCAAAATATTCTTTTTTGACTACTGCGGTCACTTTTACCCAGTCGCGTTCCTGATACAGATCGATCTTATCGTAAACGCACGCAAAGCCGAGGAAGGTCATATCCTCTGCACAGCAGGTCATTGCCATACGTCCGGGCACAAAGTAGCCTTTCGGGAATTCCTCCGGCTTCATCACCATGCCGATAAACTTGATCGTCTTGCCGACATAGCGATCCACATGATCCAGACTGTCCAGATACCAGATGCCATAGGTATTGTCATCCAACACGATTTTATCCGCCTTTAAGTCATATGGGAGATCCTCTTCCATAATCTCGTCGATTTCCCCATCCTGATCCTCGAAAATAATCTCTGCAGTTTGGTTGAGTGCCTTGACGTTTCTCTTATAGGTATTGAGGTCTTCGATACCATCGCAGCGGTTGAAGATGATCATTTCGGATTTGCGGATCATGTCCGAAACCATAGATTTCATATTCGTAAAATACATAGGGAAGGTGGATGCATCGATCGTTGTGATCTGCTGCTCCACCTTCCAGTGCCACGGCAGGCGCAGGTCGCGGAACTTCCACATACCGTTATATTCTATGATAATGCGCTCCGGATGATACTTTTTTTCCAGCTCGACCATCTTTTCCGGAGTAAAATCCGCCTCTTCCTCGATGGTTTCCACGATCGTCTTGCTGCGCTTTAAAACGTAAGGATCGTATTCTTCCTCGCCCTCCTCACACAGCAGAAGCAGGGTTTTGCCGGAGCTCTGGAAATACGGCTGATCCAGTGTAAAGTTAATGAACTCTGTCTTCCCGCTCCCTAAAAATCCGTTGATAATATAAACCGGCTTCATACAGTTCTCCTCTTTTTATTCTTGATAACAAAATGCTTTCAGAACTCGCATTCTATTATTTTCTGAACAGGTTTTCCAGCTCTGCTTCCTTTAGCTTCGAACCGATGACGCAAATCTTACCGGTTACATCAGGCTTACCAGCACGCACATTGCTCTCTTCGGGAACATAGTCGAAATAAATCCATGTGCCGTCTGCTGCCGGAATCATACCCTTTGCACGCAGAACGATGCCGTACTTTTCTTCGTTGTCCAGCTCTTTTAAGAAGCCCTCAACCTCTTCTGTCGTGTAGGTTGCAGGAGTTTCAAAGCCCCAGCTGGTGAAGATTTCATCGGCATGATGGTGATGGTGGTGGTCATGATCGTGACAGCCGCAGGTGCAGTTTTCGTCGTGCTCATGATGATGCTCATGTTCGTCCTCATCATGGTGATGGTGGCAGCAATGCTCGTGTTCGTCTTCCTCCTCATCATGGTGATGATGGCAGCAATGCTCGTGTTCGTCTTCCTTCTCATCATGGTGATGGTGGTGCTCATGATCGTCATGCATTGCCTTTACCTGCTCCATCAGCTCTGCTTCCAGATCCTTTGCCCCCTCAATAGTAGCAAGAATCTCCTTGCCTTCCAGCTGTGCCAGCGGTGTTGTAATAATGGTTGCTTTCTCGTTGTGCTCCCGGATCAGCTCTACCGCCTGTTTTACCTTTTCTTCGGATGCAACGTCTGTACGGCTTAAAATAATCGTTCCGGCGTGCTCAATCTGGTTGATGAAGAACTCACCGAAGTTCTTGATATACATTTTGCACTTGGAAGCGTCTACGACAGCAACCGCGCTGTTTAACTCAACCTCTGTGCCAAGTCCCGCATTCTGGACTGCTTTCATAACGTCAGAAAGCTTGCCGACGCCGGAGGGCTCGATCAGAATACGGTCGGGATGATAGGTGTTTAAAACTTCCTTTAAAGAAGTTCCGAAATCGCCTACCAGGGAGCAGCAGATACAGCCGGAATTCATTTCTTTGATTTCGATTCCAGCGTCCTTTAAAAATCCTCCGTCGATGCCGATTTCACCAAATTCGTTTTCGATCAGGACGGTCTGGGTTCCTGCCAGCGCTTCCTTTAACAGCTTCTTGATCAGGGTTGTCTTACCGGCTCCAAGGAAGCCGGATACAATATCTATTTTTGTCATGTTTTCCTCTCATTTCTGCGCACGCTTTTTTGCGCATGCCGAGTTTGTGTCAAGTGCGCGCAGACACAAATCTCGCGATTGAAAAATTTTATTTTTCAATCTTAAATCTCCGTTTCTTTGCTTTGACTGCTTTCTGCAGGATTCGTCATTCCTAACCAGTCATCCTTATATTCTGCGCTAAAATGGGATAATTGTCAACACCTCATTGTGGGACAACCCGGCAATATGGGACATAGAATGCTGTCTCATTGTGGAACACCCACGACAGCTTTCACCAGCCGGAACGCCTCTTTGCAGGTATCCGTCAGATTTTGCATCGCAGCGTCCCGATCCATCGCCTCTTCCAGGCTGACTGCCCTTTTCTGAATGCAAAACGCTGCATCGATTCCGATCTCATGGCAGGCTGTAAAGCTCTCCTGCAGTGCTCCGGCAAAAGCGATCACCGTACAGCCATGCTTTTTCGCGAGCTTTGCCACGCCTACAGGGGCTTTCCCCATCGCAGTCTGTTCGTCCATCCTGCCCTCTCCGGTAAGGACAAAATCCGCGTCCGCCATCTCGCGTTCCAGCCCGGTCTCTTCCAATACAATCCGGATTCCCGGCTCGAGCCGCGCACCTAAGTAGCTCTGGAATGCAAACCCGCCAGCAGCACCCGCACCCGGACTATTTTCATCTGCCTGTAGAAAGTGCTCTTTCGTCAGCTGTGCATAGGAAAAGAGCCATTGATCCATCTGCCGGATGCTCTTTTCATCAGCACCCTTTTGCGGTCCGAACACGCTGCTGCAGCCAAGCTCTCCGCAGAGGGAATTTTCCACGTCACAGGCAACCCGAAACGTGCACTCCTTTAAAACCGGCAGTACATGTCCACTCCGAATTTCCGTAAGATCGGCCGCCCCGTTTCGCACCGGCTGACCACTTTTATCCAGAAATTCAAATCCAAGCGCCGAAAGCATCCCAACTCCGCCGTCGTTTGTCGCACTGCCGCCGATCCCGACAATAAAATGCCTGCAGCCTTTCCGAATCGCATCCCGGATCAGCTCCCCAACGCCGTAGGTCGTTGTATGTAGCGGATTGCGTTCTTCTTTGGAAAGTAACGGCAGCCCTGCAGCTGCCGCCATTTCTATTACCGCTGTTTTATTTTTTCCCAAAATACCGTAGGACGCTGAAATTTTCCTGCCGAGCGGGTCGCTTACCAGCGCTGTTTCCATGCGTCCGCCCATTCCGGTTGTCAATGCTTCCACCGTGCCTTCCCCGCCGTCCGCCAGCGGACGCACGACGATCTCAGCGTCCGGGAAAACTGCTTTCACGCCTGCTGCCGCCGCGTTTCCAGCCTCCATCGAAGTCATGCTTCCTTTAAAAGAATCGATTGCAATTACTGTTTTCATCCTGGACTCCATCCTGACTGCATTATCCTTTTCTTCGCACCATTTTCTCACAAGCGCTGCCAGTGCTGCTTTTTCATTTTCCATTCTTGCGCCAGGTCTATTTTCTTGCCGCCGGCAGCCTTGTCCGAAACAACTGATGCCCGAGCTGTTTTCCATGAAACGGCACCAGTGGATACAGATAGCTTCTGCTGCTCACCGTCCGGTTAAACAACAGAGAAACCGCCAGAATCACGATTCCTCCAACATATCCCCAGACGCCCAAAATTGCCGTCAGCACCAAATTGATAATCCGCATAAATTTCAGCGCATAGCCAAGCTCCAGGCTGTTCTGTGTGTAGTTGGCGACTGCGACGAATGCCATGTACAACATGACCTCACTATTAAACCACCCACTCTTTACACTGAACTCTCCCAAAACCAACGCCGCCATGACCGACAGCGGCGTACTGAGCATATTCGGGGTGTTGACCGCCGCAAGCTTCAGACCATCGATTGCAAGCTCCAGCAATAAAAGCTGCCAGATCAGCGGAATATAGACCGTATCCCGCACTGCGATGAACTCAAAGCCTTTGGGAATCCACTGTGGATATTCCATCAACAAAAGAAACGTCGGAGTCAGAAAATACGTTACAATGGCGATCAGCAGGCGCGACAGTCTCAGATACGTTCCCGTGATCGGCGGAAAATAATAATCGTCCGCTTCCTCCAGCACGTCAAAGAGGGAGGTCGGTGTGATCAGCGCCGACGGCGAGTTGTCCACCAGAATGATGATATTTCCCTCCAACACCTGTGCCGCCGCGGTGTCCGGACGTTCAGAAAATCGGAACTTCGGAAACGGATTCCACCAACGTCCCTGATACAGGCACTCCGCAAGGCTTTCCTGGTTCAGCGTCAGCGCATCCACCTGCAGGTTCTGAATCCGGTTTCGGATCTTTTCAAGGAACTGCTGATCTACCCGATCCTCCATATAGCACAAAACGATGTCAGTGTGGGACGTTTTTCCTGCCTGCAGCATTTCCATCCTCAGCTGTGTGCTTCGGATCCTGCGGCGGATCAGCGCTGTGTTAAAGACAATGGTTTCCACAAAACCGTCCTTCGAACCGCGCAGCACCTTATCCTTTTCCGGCTCACCGACACTTCGCGCCGGATAGGTTCTGGCATCGATCAAAATGCCCTGCTCATATCCCTCCAACAGCAGGGCGGTCACGCCGGACATCACCTGCCTGCAGATTTCATCCAGATCGTCGCATAGATCGACCTCTCCATAAGGCACAAGCTGCCTGCTCATCTCTGCCGCGTCCTCCGGCATCTGCTCTTTCGTGATTCCGATAAAATGCTGCAGCAGCTTCTGCATCACTTCATCTTTACAGAATCCGTCGATCATATACAGCGCTGCATTTTTCTTCCCGATCTCCACATTTCGGTACAATACGTCAAAGCTTTCCCCAACGCCCAGCTGTCGATCCAGATAGTCTCTGTTCTTCGCCAGATCGCCGCTCACTTTTTTCATCGTCATGGAAATCTTCCTCCCGGACTTTTTGCTTTAGTCTGTCCAAAAGGGTTCCCTTTTATTCTACCTCTGTCTGAAGCTCCTGAAGCATTTTTGCAATCCGCTCCTGCGCCCGGGCGATCGTCTCGTTGACCGTATTCACATGCTCTTTATAATAAGTATCTTTTTCCTGCTGCTTTTGCTGTACATCTGCATTCTCTGGATCCTGCGTTTTGGCTTCCTGTGCCGCCTGCATGTCCTCGCAGGCTTTTGCAGCTTCTTCGATCGCGTCGTCGGTCGTCTTATTGACCGTATCAGTCAAGTTATTTTCATTCGGTGCGGTGGGCGCCAGAACTGTATCAGATGTGGTGTCGAGTGCGACATCGGAAATTGTGTCGGACGCAGGGTGGACTGCAGCCGTAACGGTCATGTTCTGTCCTGCAGCGGGCGCGCCCTGCTCTGTGACTGCCGTATCGTTTTTTTGACTCGCATAGTCCGTTTTTACGATTTCCTGCGATTTTTCCCTGTAGTCATCTGCTTGTCCCTGCGTTTTTTCGGCACGGCTAGGATTTTCTGCATATCCCCACTGCGTTCTTTCTTCGCTGTAGCTGTCTGCGTCCCACTGCCGCATCGCTTCGCTGCGTTTTCCAGCACTATTTCTGCCTGCATTTCCTGTAACCTTAAAGAACATCTGTCCCAGACCATTCTTCAAGCCGTCCAGGCTACTCTGTCCTGCACTTCTTGCATGATCTGACTTTAAAGCTGCCAACTGCTGTTTTAACTGCCGAATCTCCTGCTGTTGTTTCTGGAAAATCGTCTGAGCCTCTGCCTTTTTGCGCTTTAATTCTGTTTTCAGGCTATCCTCCCGGCTCTTCCATTCTGCCAGCCGTGCTGCAGTGTGTTCTTTCTCCTTTGCAAGCGCAAGTTGCTGCGTTTCCAGCTGGACACTCAGATCGTCAGCTTCCGCTTTCAATTCCTGCTGCTCTGCACGCAATTTTTCTGCTTCGGTTTCCAGTTTGACTTTCTCAGTCCTCAGACTTTTCAGCTCTGACAAAGCTTTCTCTTTCTCAGCTTCTAAAACTTCTGTTCTTGCCTGTAATTCGTCCTTTGCCTTCTGCAGCCCTTCAACTTCTGCCTGCTGTCCGGCTTTTTCTGTATTTAAGGTTTCAACTGCCGCTTCCAGCCCGATCTTTTCTTCCTGCAGCTTGTTCAGCTCGGTCTGCAGTTCTGCTTTTTCTGCGCGCAGACTTTCTGCTTCTGCTTGCAGTGTGCCAAGTTCCGACTCCATCGCATTCTTTTCTTCTTCCAGCTTCTCCGTGCGTTCCTGTTCATCCGAAAGCTGCTGGCTCAGTTTCTGCCGCATCAGGTTTTCCTCTTCCAGCTGCTGCGCATATTCCTGCTGTGCGCGTTCCGCAACCTGGCGTCCCCCTTCTATCTCCGCCTCAACCTCCTGCATGTAGTTCCATACTTCTTCTTTTTGAAATCCGCCGAATAAAACTGTTTTAAATAATTCCTTATTTCCCATCTGCCGATCCCTCTCTATATAAAATAGATTTTTAGTTCGTTAAAAATATATAAGAAGGCTAAGTTTTCTCACATACTCTTACAGTATACCATACTCAAAACAGAAAAATCTATATGAAGCAGCACAAGATCTTTCCGTTAAAACTTCTTTTTGCTATTTTAGGTTATCGTTCATCTACACCATTCGCCAAGCTGCATCTTCAATGCTTTCCGCAGCTTCCCATGTGCCTTTATTTTATGTTATACTGTTTTGTAAATACCAGGATCAAAAACAGGAAATCAAAGCGAGGTTATGTATGGATCAGCTGAATGATAGGTCCGTTGTGGAACAGCAGTATGCTACTGCAACCAATTTGCAAACGAGAATTACCATTCATGATAAATATTCGACAAACAAGATGGGATTCGGAAACTGGATTTTTTCCAATTATAAAATTGCCCCCGGAATGCGCATTTTGGAATTAGGCTGCGGGACAGGCGATATGTGGAAAAACAAAGAAGATTTGATCCGTCTGTGTTCCAGGCTGACTCTTTCAGATTTTTCAAAAGCGATGATCGCAGCTGCCAAAAGCAATATCGATGACATAATCGAATATCTTTATTCTCTTTCCAGTATGACGTCGATCACCGGCATTCCCAAACAGGCTAAAAAAGATATTTTGACCGCTCATACTACAAATGGAATTTTAAACGTGCCAAAAGAATATGGCATGTTTATCGTATCATAGAACAATCGGGAGTTGATTGAGGAGTGATAGATTTATGAATGCAAATGTTGATTTAACAGGTGTTGTGCTTGAAACAGATAGACTAATCATTAGAGAATGGAGTGAAATGGATTTAGAAGACTTTTTTGAGTATGCAAAAGTTGATGGAGTAGGTCAAATGGCTGGATGGAATCCACATACATCAATTCAAGAATCAAAAACCATTTTGGAGATGTTTATTAATGAGAAAATGACCTTTGCTTTAGAATTGAAAAAAAATCATAAGGTAATAGGTTCATTAGGACTTGAAACGCTTAGTCTTTTGTTGCGTGATGAGTATGAGAATTTAGTAGGAAGAGAACTAGGATATGTATTAAGTAAAGAGTATTGGGGAAAAGGTTTAATGCCAGAAGCTGTTAATAGAGTAATTAAATTCTGCTTTGAACAAGAAAATTATGATTACTTAATGTGTAGCCATTTTGTTATAAATAGTCAATCAAAAAGAGTTATTGAAAAAAGTGGTTTCCGCTTTGTAAAGGAAAATACCCAAATTGCAAGAGATGGACATGAGTATATTTCTTTGTATTATGTATTAGATAATCCCTTAAAAAAGAATTAGACAACTTCCAGTTTTGCAGAAAGGGGAAAATGATGTTAAGACTAAGACCTTATCATATAAAAGATGCTGAAACAATACTTTCCTGGGCAAAAGATGAAAAGGCATTTTATAAATGGACAGCAGGCGTACTGGGAACATACCCGTTATCGCTTGAGCAATTTCATTCCGTAAGTGATTTGATGGCTTTTACAGCGATAGATGATAACGATGTGGTTGGATTTTTTACAATGAGAAGACCAACAGCGTCATTTGATGAATTAAGATTTGGCTTTGTTATCGTTGATGCAAACAAAAGGGGGAAAGGCTATGGAAAACAAATGCTTCAGTTAGGATTACTCTATGCAAAAGAAATCTTTGGCGCAAAGAAGGTTACATTAGGTGTTTTCCGTAATAATGATCCTGCATATTATTGTTACAAGACCACAGGATTTCAGGATGTAGCATTAGATGAAATGGAAAAGTATCAGGTATTAGGCGAAGAATGGGATTGCTTGGAGTTAGAGATACAGCTATAATTCGGAAATCGGATATTAAAAACAGAAAAATAAACTTGATCCTGTGGAAGCAAAAAAAGAAAAAAGTTCTCAGAACGTTAAGAACCCGTGCACATGGAGGTATGTATAACCTTGAAAACAACAGGCATCATCGTAGAATACAACCCGCTTCACCCGGGACATATTTACCATATGGAACAGGCGCGGAAGCAAACCGGCGCGGACTATCTGATCGCAGTCATGAGCGGCAGCTTTGTCCAGCGGGGCGCTCCGGCGCTTCTGGACAAGTATACCCGTACACGGATGGCGCTGCTTGCCGGAGCAGACATCGTGATTGAACTGCCCGTTTGCTTCGCCGCCGGAAGCGCCGGGGATTTTGCCGCCGGGGCAGTCTCCCTGCTGGACAAGCTCGGCTGCGTGGACAGCCTTTGCTTTGGCAGCGAATCCGGCGACATTTCCTTATTTGAAAAAACGGCAAGTCTGCTGCAGTGCGAATCTGCAGCTTTTTCCGATGCCCTGAAAAAAGCATTAAAATCCGGACTTTCTTTTCCCGCCGCACGCCAGCAGGCGCTGCTTTTATGCCTCGATCCGAAAAAAGATATGCCATCAACGCCTTGCCCCGACAACAATTCCACAGCAGCTCAGATTTCTGCCCTGCTTTCTTCCCCCAACAACCTTCTGGGATTGGAATACACCTCGGCGCTGCTGCAACGAAACAGCTCCATCCACCCGTTCACGATCTCGCGCGTTGGCAGCGGCTATCACGATCCGCTCGGCGGTGCAGCAGACTTTCCCTCTGCATCCGCGCTGCGCAGTCTGCTCGCCAAACAAGGGAAGCAGGCTCTTTTGTCGCAGCTGCAGTGCTATCCCGAACTGCAGCCCCTGCTGCCGCTCTGGGAGGAAGTTTTATCGCAGAACACGTTTTTATTCTCCAATGACTTATCCAGTCCATTGCACTATCGACTGCTCACTGCCGCTCCGGGTTCCTTTGGGACGTATGCTGAGGTCGGAAAAGAGCTTGCCGACAAGCTCGAAGCGAACCGCCTTTCCTTTACCGACTGGAACGACCTCTGCGCAAGACTCAAGACCCGTGAAATCACCTACAGCAAAATCAGCCGCTGTCTGTGTCGGATTCTGCTCTCTGTTCCGCAGGAAATGCTCCTTGCTGCCCGCGATAACGACTATACACCTTACGCCCGGATTCTTGGTTTTCGTAAGAGTGCGTCTCCCCTGCTGTCCATGCTCAAGAAAAACAGCAGCATTCCGCTCATCTCTCGCCCCGCTGCTGCAGCCCGCAGCCTTTCTCCGGAAGCACTCGCCCTCTATGAAAAGGATGTGCTCGCTGCACATCTGACGCAAACTGCACGCTGCGCAAAAACCGGGCAGCTGCCGGTTCACGAGTATACACGCCAACTGATTCTGCTGTAGTCAAACAACAAGACTGCGCTGCAGCTGCAGTGCCCGCGTTTTACAGCACGCTGTGCCACCCTGCCGCATCCTCCGACAATCTCATTTCCCACTCTCCGGAATTCGCCATTTTTCTCTGTTGCATCCTGTTTTAAATCGCAATATAATGAAAACAGAATAAAAAACGGAGGAAAAATCCATGAACGAACAGCAAAAGTACCAAAAACGAAACCTACTTCTGTTCCCCCTCGGGACGGTCGGAAGAGATGCTGTCTACGCCCTGATCAACAGCTTTCTTCTGACTTTCGTTTTATTTACCCGCTCGTTAAACGCCGCACAGCTGACCGCGATCACCGCAATTATGGTCGCTGCCCGGATTTTTGACGCGCTAAACGACCCGATCATGGGAAGCATCATCGAACACACCCATTCCCGTTTCGGCAAATTTAAACCCTGGCTGACAATCGGCGTTTTGTCCACCTCCGTTGTCATTTATCTGTTTTTCAATACAGACCTGCACGGTTGGAGCTTCGTCTGCCTGTTCGGCATCCTTTATTTTTTGTTCAGCATCACCTATACCATGAACGATATTTCCTACTGGGGTATGATTCCGGCGCTCGGCTCTGATGCCAACGCACGCAATCAGTTTACCTCCCGTGCCACGCTGTTTGCAGGAATCGGTTCTACGCTGGCTTCTATCCTGATTCCAGTCTTTTCTACCGGCAAAAATGCCATCGGCGGAAGTTCCTTTACCGCCTATGGACGCATCGCCCTGATCATTGCGATTTTAGCGCCTCTGTTTTTGAGCATCACAATCTTCGGTGTACGCGAACGCCGTGACCCTCCCGCAGCGAAGCAGGAACGCTTCCGCTTCCGCGAAATCATCCAGACCATCCTGCGCAACGATCAGTTAGTCTGGATCGCAGTCATCTTTTTGCTGCAGCAAATCGGCAATGGACTGATCGTCGGCGGACTGGGATCTACCTATATTTATCTGACGTTCGGCTATGAAGGCGGTCTGTATTCCCTGTTCACAATGGTCGGCATGTCCGCAACCGCATTTCTGATGGTCTTCTACCCTGCCATTTCCCGCAAATGCCCGCGCAAACGGCTGATGTCCATCATGGCAGTCATCGCGGTGATCGGCTACGCGTTCCTCCTGATCTCCGGCTTCCTGGCAAAGACCGGCACCCTCGGCTTTGCCCTGCTCGTGTTAGGCTACATGCTCTCCAATTTCGGTCAGTATTGCTATTACCTGATTATGATGATCTCCATCCTCAATACGGTGGAATATAATGAGTACAAATTCGAAACGAGGGATGAAGCCGTCATCGCTTCCCTTCGCCCATTCATCACAAAGCTTGCCTCCGCACTGACCGCTGTCCTGACATCTGCAACCTATCTGCTGTTCGACGTTACCAGCTACACCAACCAGATTTCTTCGCTGGAGCAGCAGTGCACCCAGGGGTTGATTACCGAAAGTGAAAAGCTCGACTTAATTTCCGGCGTGCTCTCCAGCACGACCTCGCTGCAGAGCACCGGACTTTTGCTGTGCATGTCCCTGCTGCCCTGCGCGATGATGCTTCTGTCCTACTTCCTTTATAAGAAAAAATATATTCTGGACGAAACAGAATACGACCGCATCTGTGTCGAACTGGAAAAGCGGCACGCTGCATAAAGCTATTGCTTTCCCTCCCTGCCACAGGCGAAAAACTGTGAAACAAAATTCTTTCCAAAAAATCCAAAAGACCGTCGGTTCGCGCCTTCCCAAGTCTCTGCAAAACCGACGGTCTTTTTCATTCATGACAATAGAATGCTCGCAGAGCGTGCATTCTATTGTTTATATTTTTTCAGAATTCGTCCTGCTCCTGCTACGATACCGCTTAGTTCTTGAAGCTATGGATCGGTGCAGGAATCCGTCCGCCGCGGTTTACAAATGCGTCACAGCTGAACTGGTTGACCGGCATAATCGGCGCATAGCCCAGCAGTCCGCCAAACTCAACGGTTTCGCCAACACCCTTACCGATAACGGGGATCAGGCGAACAGCGGTTGTCTTATTGTTG
>ERZ779861.3811-NODE-3811-length-12025-cov-3.302757_pt1 | contig 12025 bp, 10 predicted proteins | sample MGYA00511558_ERZ779861 | MGnify/ENA primary metagenome ERZ779861 (study PRJEB29588, sample SAMEA2163432) | human gut metagenome | biome: human gut; feature: human-associated habitat; material: faeces | place: Denmark | collected 2008/2010 ... | reverse complement strand
ACAAATGAATTTTTCTGCATTCATAGATATATTAAATGAACTGCGAGTCCTCGGTATTAAAGTAACAAAAGATAATGTGCTTGTGGCAGAATGGCACAGCGAACCTGAATGCCGCAGGAACATATATTCCGCAACAAAAAGCTTTACCTCATGTGCTGTAGGCTTTGCCTTACAGGAAGGCTTATTATCACTTGACGAGAGGCTGACAGATGCATTTAATAGCGATATTCTGTCAGAACCCAACGAAAATCTTTGCGCCGCAACAGTACGTGATCTTCTAACAATGTGCCTCGGTCAAGAAAAAGGCAGTCTCATGGGAAATCAGCGTCCTTTATACAAAGAAGATGACTGGGTAAAGTTAGCGTTATCAATTCCGTTCATATATAAACCTGGCACACACTTTGTTTATAACAATGTCGGTCCGTATCTTGCCGGAATTCTTGTACAACGACGTTCCGGCTGTGACCTTGTATCCTATCTGACACCGCGTCTGTTCTCTCATCTCGGAATTAAGCGACCAACATGGGAAACCGACCCACTTGGAAACAGCTTTGGTGCGGGCGGGCTGTTTCTCACGCTTTCCGAATTTCACAAGTTTGGTGAATTATATCTGAACAACGGCAAAGTTAACGGAAAACAGATTCTTTCTGAAAAATGGATAAAGGAAAGCACAACTAAATCCGATGTCGATTACTACGGCTATCTATTTTGGAGAGGAAAATACAATTCATACAGAGCAGACGGAAAGTATTCACAAATATCTATGATTCTTCCGGAGAAAAATTCGGTAATAACAGTTGTGTCTGAATGTCGAAGAGGTGATGAGCTCATGAGCGTACTTTATGACATGGCAGCGGAACTTTAATAAAACCAAAAAAATCCCTCACATATCAAACGTGAAGGATTTTCCGGACATTATTCAGCGTCGCCCACACCGGGGAGTTCGCTGAGCTTTATCTTCATTATCTTTTCAAGAGACTTTGCGCGGGATGCGAGTGTGTTCTTCTTTGAGTCGAAGAGCTGACGCATTGCTCCGTCTCTGAGCTCACCGCAGAATGTTGAGTCGCCGAGGTCGATAACTCGGTTGTTGAAGATGATGTCAAGCATTCCCTGTGATTCCTCATCGCGTGCCGCCTTTGTTTTGAGCGCGATTTCGTAGTATGCGGGAACGACATTGCTCGCGTATTCGCATGCGAGAGCTTCAAGCATTACGCCCGCCCTGTCAAGTCTTTCGCCCGTTATGGTTATAGGAACCACCGTCGGCATATAGTAGCAGAGACGTGTAGCGTAGCTTGACTGGTTTTCGTCATACTTAGGATAGGGAATAATACCGAAGTCGGTTTCCATTTCGCGAAGCTCTTCAATGAAGAAGAACGACATATCCATGAAGAGAGCCTTTCCTTCGGAGAACATTTTTCTCGCTGTCGATTGAATCTGTCCTCGATATCCGTCGACGCCTTGTACATAGCGTCGTTTATCGGCAGAGCAAGCATTTCTTCCGCCGTCACCGCATAGTGGAAATTCTGATTTTCAAATGTCATAATGCCGAAGGACTCACCGTTATAGTTGTGCTCGCCGAGGTCATCCTTATATGAAGTGTCCTCTTCGGTTTCGGCTGTGGTTTCGGCGGATTCTTCGGTCTTCTCCGTACCTTTTGTTTCGGATGAGGGAGCTTTAGTTTCGTCCCCTGTACCTGATGAGCAGGAGGACAAGAGCATGAGAGAAGCTAAAGCAAGCGCAAGAGTTCTTTTTTTCATGTCGTTCTCCTTACATATCATATTCGGCAAACGGGCGGTACAAAAGTCCTTCCCATCCGTCGGTATTCATTGTGTCTGTTACATATCCGTCCTGCCTAAACCATATTCTCATGGGAAGCGGACCGTTGTTGTTCCATGTTCTGTATTCAATGAGCGTGAATTCTTCTCCGTCCTTTGATTTTACCGTAACGGTTCCGTCGGAGTTCATCACGGGCTTATCACTGCCGAGTGTGAAGTCAAGCTCTTCCCAGTTTTCTACCTTCTTTTCGCAGCAGTAGAGAACGGGACCGCGCATGAAAGCAACTCTTCCGTGGTCTGCGTCAACATACGGATGTGCCATGAGCTTCATAAGCGGCTTGTCCATCTCGACTGTGACAACGGCACGATGTCCGGCTTCAACTACGGCGTATCCTTTTACGATGACTTCGGGAGCTTTGCCGTTTACCTTGAAGTTTCTTGCCCACGCGGGAATTCTCAGCATAAGGCGGACGTTTTCGTCGGATTCAAGTGTGACCTTGCCGTTTTTGTAGGACAGCTTTGTAGAACCAAATGATACTTCCGACTCAATGTAGAGGTTCAGCATAATGTCGCGGTTCTTCTTCGCCCAGATATAACGCGGCATTTCGCCTACTATCTTGAGCAGCATGGGAGGACAGCAGGGGCAGCCGTGCCAGCTCCAACGCTCAAAATCTCCGCGAGTCTCAAGAGGATTCTGGTATGTGTAGTGATCGCCGGACGCAGATACAGACGCGGGTACAACGTTGTTCAGCGTGTTCTCGACTACATCCCAAACGGAAGCGTCCGAGGTGATTCTGAACATAGCTCCGCCGAAAAGCGCAAGTCCGACGCCGGCACAGGTTTCAAGATACGCGTTGTTCGGAAGATCGTACTGCTGACCGAAGCTCTCGTCTCCGGGCGCTACGCCTACGCATCCGTTTATGTGGAGCTTTGATTCCGCAATATCCCTCCAGATAAGGTAAGCGGCGTGTGCAAGCTCTTCATCCCTGCTCGACGCTGCGGCTTCTGCCATACCTTCATAGAAAAGGACTGCTCGGACGGCGTGACCTACAGCTTCATGCTGATCTCTTGCGGCACAATGATCCTGAGCGTATTCTCTGAGGAACGGCGGGAATGTGTGTCTGTCCTTATGGTTTCCTTTGTTGTTGATGAGGTCAAGGCACAGGCGGAGATACTCACCTCTTACCGCACCGACTTCTTCTGCAAGCTCGGGATTTTCTTCAAAAAGTCTTTCAAGCTCGACAAGCGCGGTTTCTGTGATGGAGTGTTCGGTGGTAACGTTCCACTTCGGTGCGTCTCCTATGACTGAGCAGAGGTAGTTCGCCATTTTTACAGCCACTTTAAGAAGTGTAGTTTTCTTTGTTGCTCTGTAGTGGTGTACTCCGGCTTCGATAAGACAACCCGCATTGTACACCTCATGCTGCCAGCGAATGTTGCCACCGTTTCTGCCCCATCTCTGCTCCGGTCTCTCGAGAGTGGTGTAAGGGTTGATGTATCCCTCGGGATCTGCGTCCTGCGCCTTCTTTATCGCTTCGATTATTTCGTCAAGAAGAGCGTCGATTTCAGCATTCGGCTCGTGTACGAATATGTCGGAAATACCGCGAATGCACTCACAGATGAGCCCATGATACCATGGAGGACCTGCATGACCGCCTTTTTCACCTCTTGCAACGCGGTTGTAGTTCTCGATAGCTCCGTCGGCGAGGAATTTCTTTAAAATATCCGGCACTGACACGGTGCGAATCTTGCTTGTGAAGTCCGAGAAGAATCCGTCGCACAGTCTCACGTCGGCAATGTCGGCATACTTCGGGAATTCACCGTAAATCATGGTTTTGGAGTAGTTTTCCATTTAAGTCTCCTTATCTGTTTTCGTTAATTTTAGACAAATGAATTATAGCAGACGCGTGATTTTCGTACAACCTTTTTTTATTATATTAGGTGGACAATTCTTAGTTTTTTTAGTCTCTCACACTTGACAACGCGGAAACGCCGGACTATAATTAAGCTGAGTTATTACATAAAGTGGAGGCATACCATGCTGTATCTGTGCCACGATGTTTCCGCTCCCGTAGAATACTGCACAAGCGGGAAGTTTGTCTGTGACAAGGGGGGGGCTGTTCACCCGCGAAGGACGCTCAATAGCTATGTGCTTCTTCTCGGATGCGAGGGAGAATACGCCATTGAGCAGGACGGGGTTGAATATATGCTGACTCCGGGGACGTACATGCTCCTTTTAGCAGGTCACACTCACGGAGGAACAAAGCCATGCCCGCCGAAGCTGTCCCACTTCTGGTGTCACTTTTACATGAGAAGCGGAACATACATAACGGACGCGCCGAGCATAAAATCCGCGGAAACAAAAAATTCCGGATATGCTCCGCTTGATATTCCGCCCAATACCTGCGAAAACGAGGAGCTTATTCTTCCGGAATTCGGTACGATACCGTCTACTGAAAAATACAGACTGTTATTCAATTCTCTCATTGACTCCTCACTCAGCGGAAACAGATTCCGTCGCGAGATTTGCAACAACATTATTACCGAAATTCTGCTTGAGCTGTCCGACACATTTCTCTCGTCAAATGCTCCATCAGCTAAACAGTCCAGTCTCGCGCTCACCGAAAACGTCACGGAATACATAAGAATTAACGCCGCTTCAATAAAGAATGTCTCCGATGTGGCGGACTATTTCGGATATAATCCCGAGTATCTAACCACGCTTGTGAAAAAGAACACATCGCACTCGATAATCGACTGCATCAACATGAGCAAAATCTCCCGCGCAAAGGAAATGCTTCTCGGCACAAACCTCAGAATCTCGGAAATTGCACCACTCTGCGGCTTCACGGATTCAAAATATTTCAGCCGTCTGTTCCACAAGCTGACCGACACAACTCCGGGAGAATACCGTAACACGTACTCAAAAATGCACCTAAACGGCGAAAGCAAAACGGAAGAAGAGCAGGTGAAAAAATGACTTCAATCAAGATAAGCGACAAAATCAGTTATATAAAAGCAAGCGAAAATCCCCTCTCGGCTGACGTCGGCATAATAAACGTGTGCGGCGCAACATGGCTGTACGACGTCGGGAACAACGAGGATATACCAAAGTCACTCTGCGGCGAATATAACGTCGTTTTGTCGCATTTTCACACGGATCACATTGGAAACATAGACAAAATCCGCGCAAAGGATACCTATCTCTCCGCTACTACATATGCTCACGTTCACCGCGGAATCGTAGTTGGCAGTGATATTTTCACGGATGAGATTCACATTTTTCCCCTGCCGTCAAGCCATGCCAAGGGATGCCTCGGTCTTGAAGTGGACGGAACATACGCTTTTGTCGGAGACGCGCTCTACTGCAAGGCAAAGGACGGAGGTTACGCTTACAATGCTCAGCTTTTGAAGGACGAGATTGAAGTTTTAAAAAATCTCCGCTCGCAGTATCTTCTTGTCAGCCATCATGACGGATTCATTCGCGAAAAGGACGAGGTCATAGCCGAGCTTGATGAGATTTACAAAAGGCGTGAGAAGAACGCGGCGTATATCATGATATGATTAAATCTCCGCAAACGTAAAAAAGTCGTATATCCATTCAGCCGGAATGAAGTGCTCGTTTTTCACAAGTTCAAGTATAGTGTCCTTGTCGGCAAGCATAGCGTCGCAGGTCTCCCCTTCGAGCAGCTTAACATCAGACAGCTCAAACTCATGCTCAAAAAGCCAGTTATCGACAAACGTGTCCGTATATCTTCTTGAGAGTATGAGTTTTCCTTTTGCTCTGTCAAGCTCCAGTCCCGTCTCTTCACGAACCTCACGAACCGCGGCACTGAGGCTGTCGTCCCCCGCAACCGCACTTCCGCCCGTGCATTCCCACATTCCCGCAAAGCCTTTGTTCGGGGAGCGTTTTGTCAGCAGGAATTTTCCGTCGCTGCGTCTTACAAACACCTGCACCGTCAAATGATAATCCCCCTCATCAAGAGCTTCGCCGCGCTTATGCAGTCGTCCCTTCAGATTTCTGTCCGCGTCGTACACATCCCACAGCTCATCGGGACTGCTCATCAGGTTCAGCCATCCCTGCGTATGCTCGTAAAGCTCCGGTTGAATGTCGGGATACGTCAGCTTGTCGGGCAGGCAGTCGCTAAGGAGTATTTCCGTGATTTCAAAATTCGGGAGTTTGTCGAGCCTTTTTACCTCCGCATAGAACAGCGCGCCGTAAGTTGTGACTCCGTTGTTCGTGCAACTGTAGTCTGTAATCTTTTTCAGCGTAAAATCGACCGCTCCGGTTTCCTCGTACAGCTCTCGGCGGGCGCAGTCTTCGGTGGTTTCTCCCTCCTCGCGGTGTCCTCCCGGAATTTCCCACGTTTCCCTGTCAAAGCGTCTGCCGAAAATCCATTTGCCCTCGTATTTCGCCATAATCACGGAGAATCCGATTTTTTCGTCCGGCACAGTCTCGTGTACGCAAATTTTTACCGTCATATTATTCCATCCTTTTTAGCTATAGTGTAGTGATTATATCACATTGCGCCGCTCTTTTCAATTGTCCGCGAAAGAATGGATTAACGAGTTCTTTCCCTTGATTTTATGTGTCCGTTGAGTTATAATAAAGTCACGGTAAGGGTGAGCTTAAATTCCCGGGATGAAGTTCACTCGCCGAATTCGTAAAGAAGGAGGTAGCTGAATAATGATCGAATCTATGGAGGTGGCAGTTTACTGATCTGCCCACGATCATAATTACTGCCGCTGTGAATAGTCGGAATAGCTCGAAGGATTTTACGCCTGTAAATCTTATCGGGCTGTTTCCGCGTACAATAACATCATGGTTACGAAAGGCGGTAACAATTATCAGATACCTACGCGCCGATGAGGTTCTGCCGACAGAGCTTCTTGAAGAAATCAAGCGTTACATTGACGAAGGCTGCGCTATTTATATTCCGAAATCGCAGGAAAAGTGCGTCTGGGGAGGAAAAAGCGGCTCCCATGAGCTACTCGACAGGCGCAACGACGAAATACGCCTCGCATACTCAAACGGAGAAGACATTCTCTCCCTGAGCGAACGATACTGCCTATGCGAGGACAGCATACGGAAGATACTGAAAAAGAACCGCGCAGGCTAACGAAAAACAAAAAAGCATCCGAAAGTCAGATTTTTCTCCGACTGAGGATGCTTTTTTTCGGTTATATCAAAAATCGGGGGTAAAACGCTTGGTAGCCGACGCTCTCTCCTGCATAAATCCGTCAAATCCGAGCTTCACCGCATATTCGCGCACCTTTTCGTACTCGTATGTGGTTATCTTACGCCGTATCTCGTGAAAATCCGCATTATCGGGCAGAAAATCCGGTGTGTACTGCGCCATGAGTGAGAGCAGAATTTTGTCGGGCGGCAGAATTTTCGCTATCGTGTCGAGCACCGCCATAGAGTCGTCTTTGTGGGACGGCAGAACAAGATGGCGCACAATAACTCCACCGAGAAGCATACCGTGCTCGTCAAACTTAGGCTCTCCTGCGTTCTCGAACATTGCTTTAAGTGCTTCGGCGGCATATTTCGGGTAATCGGCGGCGTTTGACAGGCGTTTTGCAAGGTCGGGGGAGAAATACTTGAAGTCGGTGAGGTAAATGTCCACCGTGTCCCGCAGCTCGCGTATTATCTCGGACAGCTCGTATCCGCCTGTGTTATACACTATCGGTATCGTCAGTCCGAGTTTTTTTGCTTCTTTTACCGCTTCCCTTATCCCATCCGAATACTGTGTGGGGGAGACGAGGTTGATATTATACGCGCCGCGCTCCTCAAGCTCGATCATTGCACGTGCAAGCTCTGAGGGAGAGTACACCTTTCCGCTTGACTTTGTGCGGCTGATTTTGGAGTTCTGGCAGTAGACGCATCCGAGCGGGCAATGGGTGAAGAATATCGCTCCCGAACCGCGCTCTTTTGTCATATCGGCGTAAATGTCGCTGTTGTACCCGCTTATCGGAGGCTCTTCCCAGTGGTGCAGCATTATCTTTGAGACTTCGATATTGCAGTCCGCTCCGCAGTATCCTCGGGAAACAGTTCTATTTACCGCGCATTTTCTCGGACAGATGGTACATTTACTCACCTTTGTTGCCTTTGATGTACTTTGATATCATGTCGTGCTTGAGATCCCACAGCTTCTGCGAGAGGTCGACGTAGTATTCGTGAGGATTCTCGAAACGCAGGACTTCCTTCCACATTGTAGCAAGCTCACGTGCGCAGTGGTCGCGAATCTCGTCAAGCGGGGGAAGATTATACACAAGCTCGCCGTTTTTGAATATGGGAACCAGAAGCTCGCGTGCGGTGTAGTTCTCAATGACGCGTCTCTTCCATGTGTACTCGGGGTCGAAAATTTCAAGCGGAGCGTCCTCGTCTATGCTTTCGTCACGGAGCATGAGAAGGTCAGCTTCAGCCTTGCCTGTTTCATTGGAGTACAGTCTGTATATCTTCTTGAATCCCGGATTTGTTATCTTTGCGGCGTTTTCGCTCACCTTGATTTTCGGAGTGATAACGCCGTTTTCATCCTCCGACGCTGCGAGCTTATATACGCATCCGAAAACCGCGTCGCTTTTTGCCGTGATAAGTCTCTCACCCACGCCGAAGCCGTCAATGCAAGCTTCCTGCGCTAGAAGTTCGGAGATGAGATATTCGTCGAGGGCATTTGAAACTATAATCTTGCAGTCGGTAAGTCCCTGCGCGTCAAGATAAGCTCTCGCCTTTTTGGTAAGGTACGCGATGTCTCCTGAGTCGATTCTGATGGCGCATTTTTTCAGTCCCATGGGCCACAGAACGTCCTTTATCGCCTTGACAGCGTTCGGAAGTCCGGAGCCGAAAACACTGTATGTGTCTACAAGGAGCGTAGGATTGTTCGGGTAGAGTCTGCAATAGGTAGAGAAGGCTTCGTATTCATTGTCGAACATCTGAACCCACGAATGAGCCATTGTGCCGCCCGCGGGAACTCCGTAGAGCTTATCGGAAAGTGTGCAGGCAGTTCCGGTGCATCCGCCGATATATGCAGCTCTTGCTCCGTATACCGCCGCGTCTTCTCCGTGCGCTCTTCTTGAACCGAATTCGGATATGGGTCTGCCTTTAGCCGCGCGAACCATTCTTGAAGCCTTCGTTGCTATGAGCGACTGGTGGTTGAGCGAGAGCAGGACGTATGTCTCCACAAGCTGAGCCTGGATTACCGGTGCGCGGACTGTGAGAATCGGCTCTCCGGGGAATATTACGCTGCCTTCGGGAACTCCCCATATGTCTCCCGTGAACTTGAAGTCGGCGAGATACTTTAAAAATTCCTCGGAGAATATTCCCTTTCCGCGCAGAAATTCTATGTCCGCCTCGGTGAAGCTGAGATTTTCGATGTAGTGTACTATCTGCTCAAGTCCGGCTGTGATAGCGTATCCTCCGCCGTCGGGTACTCTTCTGAAAAATACGTCGAAGTAGGCTATTGTGTTTCGCTTGTCAGTATCAAAGTATCCCCTGCCCATCGTAAGCTCATAGAAGTCGCAGAGCAGGGCGAGACTGTATTCGTTGTTTTTCATTTTATCCTCGCTAAATTTGATTAAAGTTCCTGATATATCGTCTCAAGATAACGTGTTTCCCACGCTTCCGCAATAAGTCCTTCCACATCAACCTTTGCTTCTTCCGCAAGCACCTTTTCAAGCTCCGGCTGAGTTCTGGGGTGACGGGGTGTGAATACGGTGCAGCAGTCGTCATAAGGCTGAATGGATGTGTCAAACGTACCTATCGCGCGGGATATCTTGACGATTTCTTCTTTGTCAAGACCGATGCACGGACGGAACACGGGAATTGACGCGGCGTCCTCGGTAACGCACATCGCCTTCATTGTCTGAGACGCAACCTGACCGAGAGATTCACCGGTTACAAGGACATGGCATTCGTTTTCTGCGGCAACCATGGACGAGAGCTTCATCATGAATCTTCTGAGCAGAAGTGTGAAGTAGTCCTCTACGCAGTTGTCCCTGAGCTCTTCCTGAATGTGCGTGAGAGAAACTACGTGAACCTTAATCTTTCCGCAGTATTCCGTGAGATGTGCGGCGAGCTGCATTACCTTATCGTGAGCGGCTTGGCTTGTGTACGGCATGGATTCAAAGTGAACGCAGTCGACTACCATTCCGCGCTTCATCATCATATATCCGGCAACAGGGGAGTCGATACCGCCGGAGAGCAGAAGAAGTCCCTTACCCGCAGAACCGAGAGGCATTCCGCCCGCACCCTTGTCCTGACCCGCGTGAATATATGCGTGAGCTTCGCGGACTTCGATTTTGACGACAATTTCCGGCTCGTACAGGCTTACTGTGAGATGGGGTATAGCTTCAAGTATCGCGCCGCCGACCTCACCTGAAAGCTCGGGAGAGGAAAGAGGGAATTTTTTGTCGCTTCTCTTAGCCTCGCACTTGAACGTTTTGTAGTTTTTCAGCTTCTCCGGCAGATATTTTACAGCTGTGTCTATTATCGACTCAAGAGTTTTCTCGGCAACCGCGGCTTTGCATATTGCGACGAAACCGAAGACTTTGCCGAGCTGATCGTACAGAACGTCAAGGTTTTCCTCGGCTTCTTCGTCGGCAGGCTCTACGTAAACCGTGCTTTGGTTGTAGCTTACCTCGTAGTTTCCGACCAGTTTCGCGCGTCTTTTGACTTCTCTCAGCAGCTGAGCCTCAAATGTCGAGCGATTTGTTCCCTTTAAAATTATCTCTCCGTATTTGCAAAGGATTATCTCTTTGATTTTTTCGTTGTTTGGCATTATGGCACCTATATAATTAAAATAAATTTCTATTATAACCCATATTAGTATATCATATTTTTTTGACATATAAAATAGTGACTTTTACCAAATAGATTTCGCGGAATTTGTGCCTTTTGCGGTATTTTCGGCAAAGCAAAAAGCACACGTCCGATATTACACGAAACGTATGCTTTTCTCTCTTATTTTGTTGTCTCTTGTACGGCGCTGAGAAAATCTCCCGCGAGACGGTATGACAGCTCCGTCGGGTTCATTTCGGGATGCCACTGCACTGCCCTATAGTACCGCAGAGATGGGTAGTCCGCCGCTTCTATAATTCCGTCGCACGACACGGCGCAGGCTTCAAATCCCACACCGAGCTTTTTCAGGGACTGGTGGTGGTAGCTGTTCGTCACGATTTCGTCCGCTCCTGCGAGAGTTGACACAAATCCCGACGCTTTTACCACATGGGCGGGTCTTTCGTTTTCGTCCTTGTAGGTGTGGCTTTTTCCGCCGAGCAGCTGAGACGTGATATCCTGCCACAGCGTTCCTCCGAGAGCGACGTTCATTATCTGTATTCCGCGGCAGATACCGAACACCGGCTTGTCGAGCTTTATTATCTCTCCGAGCAGCTTTATTTCGTATTCGTCGCGTTCTGTTTCCACGTCACCGCAGCAGTCGAGCTTTTCTTCACCGTATATCGGAGGGTAAACATCGTCTCCTCCGGTGAACAAAAATCCGTCAAACTCGCGGGCATATCTCTCTATAACGTCGCTTTTGTCCGTTATCGGAAGAACGGCAGGCATTATATTCTGTATGACGAGGTGGCGGAGGATACGGCGGGTACTACCAAAAATATCCGTATCTCTCAGCGGCTTCCATAAGATACTGCGGATATCTTGGCTTTATAAAGTAGTTTCCGTCATTGAACGAGCAGGTCAGAGCTATCTTTAACATAATTTTTCTCCGAGTATGGTTTTATTATATTATACTCCGAAAATCATGCTTTTGCAAGGCTCAGTCTTCGTCATCCTCGTCCTCGTCATCTTCTTCATCGTCGTCTTCATCTTCGTCATATGAAGCTTTGCCGTGAACGGTAACGTTATTTGCGTCAATATCACCGGAAGCGTCGCCGCCGATTTCTACATTTCCGCCCGCGTCTATGTCGCCTTCGCTGTTTCCGCTTACCGTGACCTTGTTTCCGGCTTCTATATCACCGTAGTTGTCTCCGTTTATCGTAACATTTCCGCCTGCATCAACATCTCCGTTGCAGTCTCCGTTAACGGTAATGCTTCCGCCTGCGTCAACGTCTCCGCCGCATTCTCCGCCGATTTCAACGCTTCCGCCCGCATCAATGTCACCGCCGCATTCTCCGTCAACCGTTATATTTCCGCCGGCATCAATGTCACCGCTTGCGTTTCCGCCTACATGAACGTCACGACCCGCGTCAATGTCGCCGTTTGCGTCGCCGTTTACAGTAACCGTATCGGCTTCAAT
>ERZ779861.3809-NODE-3809-length-12031-cov-11.236139_pt1 | contig 12031 bp, 9 predicted proteins | sample MGYA00511558_ERZ779861 | MGnify/ENA primary metagenome ERZ779861 (study PRJEB29588, sample SAMEA2163432) | human gut metagenome | biome: human gut; feature: human-associated habitat; material: faeces | place: Denmark | collected 2008/2010 ... | reverse complement strand
CTAATACTCTTTTCATAATACATCCTCCCGTTCTGCCACTCACTGTTGGCCGCGTTGTATACTTTAGCATGGTAAATTGCTAACACGGTGTCATAGTAACATAACGGGAGGGTCTTGTCAATTCTTTATCGATCGTAACGCTCCACCATAGAGAGGATCTCCTGCGCATATTTCGGATAGAGTGCCGCCACTTCTTTTACTTCATTGCGGGCACTCTCCGCCACCTCCTGATTATAATCCATCTGTTTGCGGAGTGCCTGTCTTCTCTGGATCAGTTCATGACGGATCTCCACCATCTCACGTTTATCTAAAAGTGCCGCTGTCTGGCTGATCCACCGCTCCGGCATCTGCACGCGGTAATTCGACAGCTGTTCCACCAGTTGTTTCTGATAATACTCTGTCTTCGCTTCCGCTTCCGCGAACTGCTTGCGCTCTTCTTTTTCATCCTGGTACAATTTCCAGCGTTTCTCCAGCTTCGCCGCACTGTCCGTATTGTATTTCAGATAGAGATATTCCATCAGCTGACAGTTGTTCACATAGCGGATCTTGACCTTATTCTGTAGCTGAATGATCTTGTTGATGGTCTTCTCCACCCGCTGCAGTTCCCGTCCGGCATCCATATATTTGATGCAGACATAAGAGATGGCAACGGCGCCCGCTCCCACTGCCAGAAACAGTCCGACATAGACATCCATATCAAATCCGAACTGTAAGATTGCCAGCATGATCACGCACACTACCAGTGCCGTTAAAAAAATTACCGCCATTCCTCTCTGATTGTTCATCAGGTTCTCGAGTTCGTTCCTCCGATATTCATAGGCATGTCTCTCTCCGTCCAGTCTGTGCAGATCCTGCCTGACCAGATTGCCGTATTTTTCGCCCTCACGGATCTTCTGAATTCCTTCTTCGATCTCGTCCTCTCTCTTGCGGATCGCATAGAAGTCCGCATCCCGCATGCGGTTCTTTTTCTCCCGGTATCTGTTGCGCTCCTGCTCGAGACCTGCCAGTTTAGCAGCGGTACTGTTCACCTGTGAGCGCTGTTCCTGGGGCAGAGCCTCAATCTCATCCGTATCCGTCAGATAGGAAGTCACTAACGTATATTCTCCGGTCAGCAGATCGATCTCCTTGGAAGCTTCCGCGATCTGCTCGAGACAGTTTACAATATAACGCTTTCTTTGGTCCTCCTCGTCAAAATTCACACCGTTCCTTGTATAGACTAACTGCTCCCAGTCTTCTTCCTGCTGTACCGGTTCTTTTTTCTTAAAAAAGCGATTCCACCATGCCATTTTTTTCTCCTGTCTGTTATACGTTCACACTGGTCCGATAGCTGTTTTTAAGGGCTGTCGTCAGTCTCTCATTCTCTGCATCATACTTCTGTCTGTCTTCTGCCCGCCAGGTACTGCGAAGCTGCAGCTGCCTGTACTCCGGCTGCTGTTCCCATTCCCTGCCGAACTGTTCCATACTTTTCTCCAGTTCCAGGGACTCTGTATAAAATTCCGGATTCTGCGCTGCAAAAGCAACATAAGCATCCTCCGGCAGTTCCATTCGTTTTGCCGCAAGATAGGCATCCAGATGTACTCTGTCCGGATCTGACTGCCAGGCCTCTCTGAACTGCTCCGCCGCCTTGTCGTACAGCATCAGCCCGGTCAGCGCCACCCCTTTATTATGTAATATAGAGGCTCTTACCTTACCCGCCGGGAGCTCTCTTCCTTCCGCTTCCAGCGTACTCCAGGTTTCTAACAGCATATCGTATCCACGGATGGCAGCAGCGTATTTCCGCTTTTCCACCATATAGTCGATCTGGCTTTTGCGTTTTTCCAGATTGCTCAGTCCGGCTCCCTGCTTCAGTACCTGTTCCACCTGCTTAAGGTCCTCTTCGCCATACATTCCCACATATTGTAGAATGGTCAGCACGAATACACTTAAGGAACCCTGCTTATGTATCATGGGGTACAACTGCTTTGCCAGTTCCCTGACCTTACATTCCTCTCCGATCCAGTCTGCCAGTTTGTCGTTCATAATGGACAGGTCTAAGAGGAAAGCATTCTCCTTCAGGCAATAGCACAATTCCTCCATGCAGCAGACACTGATCCCCAGTTCTTCCACTGTATAGGCATTTTCACAATATTCACCTACGCACAGACTTGCCCTCATTTCCATTCCTCATTTCTATCCACTTTCAGCTGTCAGCCAGGTCACCGTCCGATCGCTTACAGTTCGATCTTTTCTTTCCAGATATGGTGTGTTGCCGCACGAAATGTGCCAAATCCCAGATCTTCCAGTTCCACCATAAGATGCGTATCATCCCGCATCTCCACACTGATCTTAAGCCTGGTGATTCCCTCCTGCAGTTCCTCTGGGACGATCCTGGCGATCCGGTTCCCCTTGCCTGTCAGGGATGTGATCAGGATCTCCACTGCCCTTCCTTCCAACAGGTAGAATTCCATGCTGTTCTTCGCTTCGTACCAGTTGATTCCCGCATCAAGAAGCGCACAGTAGGATTCCTCCCCCTGTCGTAAAATCTTCATTCCGATATTGGATTTTAATTTATCATCGCCTAAAAACACATGGTTTTTCCCTGCTTCACTGGGAGCCAGCCGCTCCATCATACTGTAACAGGCACCCTTGCTGAACAGATTGTTACCCTGGAAGACTCTTCTTCCATGACACAGATAGCGTAACGATTCCTTCATCCATTCCTGAGAAAATGCCTCACCGATCAGATAGACCGAAGAGACAATCTGGTTACCGCACAGGCTGGTGGCAATCTCCAACATTTTCTCATCCGATTCCGGCACTGGGAAAGGGAACTCCCGCTCTTCCATATAGGCTACCACCGGCGTGGTATGGCGATTGCATTCCATGCAATAAGTGCGTATGGAGTGCTCCTCGTATTCACACAGCACCGTCTTATGCCGCCACAATTCCTCCGGCTGGTACAGATTATAATAGTAAAAGCTTTCCACATGACTCTGAAAACAGATCTGTTCTGTCTTCAGATGTAACCCCGCCGTTGCCGCAGCAAGTACTTCTAACATACGGGAATCCAGTTCTTCACAGGTGATCATCAACGCCCCGATCTTCTCCGCGTTCGTCACCTGAGATAACAGTCCCAGACTCCGTTTCAGGAAAAGGGTTAACAGCGCCACGGGGTCCAGCGCTGTACCGTCGATCTGCACCGGTTCTCCGTCCCTTGCAAGCTTCAGAAGATTCTCCACCAGGATCCCTTCCTCTTCCTGCGCATATCTTACTGCTTCGCTCCCGTAGAACCACTGATTCACACCCTGTCTTTTGCTGAGTGCCAACGGGATGGTAAATACCTGTGATCCCGCCACGGAAGAAAGTGTTCTGATCTCTTCCCCACTGCCTGCAACATAACAGCTGATCTGCGCATATCTGCTGCCCAGATCATATCCGACTATCACCTTTTCACTTCCCGGCAGCCGCATCTTCCTTCCGCCTCCTCTCTGTTATCCTTTTTGTTATTCTTTTTCAGGTCTCACTGTAAGGTAAACAACCTGTGATCCAGATATTCTCTCCGATAATATTCTTCTATCAGATGATCCAGTGTATCATCATCCTGCAGGGTCATGCTGATCATCATGTCATTGATGATCTCATACTTGCTGTCCGGATTATCATTCATGATATCGCTCTTCTGCAGGCTGCCGCTCTCCGTGAGCTGCTCGCCGCTTTCGGATTCCTCCATAATGTAATACTGGATGTTCTCCCCGAAGAACAATACGAATTCTTTGAAAAATACACCGCTGTACACTTCCTGCATGTACTCCGACAGATAATCCTCCGCCTGACCGTTCTCCTGCATCATCACATAATGGATTCTTGCCCGGACACCGGCTTTGGTATGATATTCCACGATGGTCTTATCCTTCAGCTCCTGAAGTTTGGGCAGACAGTCTCTGAATTCCCGGAAAAAGTTCAGATGAATATGATCCCGCATCATTTCCTCCAGGAAATCCCGGATCAACACTTCGTCTTCCTTCTCTATCTTGTCCCGGTTCTCCGCATAGAACTTCAGATACGCCAGTTTACAGATCCGCTGTGTCTCCTCACCCCGCAGGTAAGTATTCCGGATCTCCCGAAAGATATATTCTTCCGTAAGCTTTTCTCTGCAGAAATAGTCACAGGAGCTCTGTACCAGTACGGCTTCCTCGATCTCCTGTCTCGCTCCCTGGGATACATAATAACGGAAGATATCCATTCTCTCTCCCACAAAAGCGCCGGAAAACAGCATCTGTACTAAAATACGCTCGCTGAGTTCATAGCAGTCCACATCAAAGGATCTGGCAGATTTCCAGATATCCCGCAATTCCTTCGTAGTTCCCACAGCATAGCGTACCAGATATTCCAGAATATTTCCATTATATTTGCCTCTTCGGAAGGCGGACAGTGCCGCAGCATATATCGCAGGCTCCCCACTGTGTGCAGCCTGTGAGATCAGTGCGTCCGTAAGGCGAAGCAATATTTTCGCATCCGCAAAATACGGTGTATAACTTTCGATCCATTGATATGCCTTTTCATAATTCCCGCGTAACACCAGGAAGCGAAGCAATATCTCCCTCTGCTCCGCAGTGAATTCCCCGCCGTCCAGCTCCTGCAGATATTCATCCAGTGCCTGCATATTGTCCGCATCGAAATAGGCCTGTACCAGTCTTACCGCCTGGTTCCGTCTGAGTGCCGGTTCCACGGCATCCGACGTTGCCAGTCTTGCCATCCGCATCAGCTTTGCCGAAGACAGTGTCTCTTCTCCCTTGTCATTCTCCGCAAGATACAGATCCAGTTCCACCGTATCCGGCACATAATGTTCCAAAAGCCGCAGATATTTTCCGGGCACCAGCAGCTTTTCCAGGGTATATTCCACATTTTTAAGGAACCGGTTGCCATAGGCATCCTCAAAAGCAAGGGTATATTCATTCCCATAGATTGCCACCCATGCTGTGCCATTTAATAAAGGAATCTCCTTCATCTTCCGGTTGCCCGGCTGACAGACGATCACCCTGCGCATTCGGTCGTCTTCCACTCTGACCAGATGGGCAAACAAAAGCCTTGACAGTGGCTTCGCCATGGCCTCCGTCACGATCGCCGGCGTTAAGAACCGCTGATACAATACCGCCAGGTGTCTGTTGATATGCTGCTTCTGGATCTGATCGATCACAAAGCGCTCGATGCGCGGTTCGTAATGTTCGTACAGTTCCTCATATTCTTCTCTATGCTTCAAAAGATATGCGTATAAAAACGCACTGTGTTCATAATCCAGATTGTTTTGGAAAGAAAAGTACATCAGAATCACCTTCGGCAGTTCCATAGCGGAATCCATATCCACCGAAGCCATATAATACTCATACAGATTCGTGATCCGCAGGTGACTCTCCACTCCCTTTTGGTACCAGATATATGCGTCCGGTCCGGTTTTGCTGCCCTTGATCAACAGGCTGCAGATCTCCTGGAGAATTCGTACATCTTCTTTCTTCTCATACATTTTTTTCAGAATCCTGCATAGCAGCGGGGAATACTCCCGTACCCTGCCGGACAGATACAAAAGCTGTTCCAACAGACTGTCATTCACAGCTGCGTGCCGCACTCCGAAATGCATCACCTGCAGTTCAAAGCCATTCAGTTTCCGCAAAAGTGCCGGATTCCCGTTTAAAAGTGCCAATGCCTCCAGATAGATCACCGGGCTGGAACAGCCGTACTGGTACTGTTTTTCCAGAAACATCCATTTTCCGGAGGTGGACCGGTTGTATTCCTCCGACAGATACAGCAGAAGCCATGCCACTCTCCAGCGGCTCTTGTCATAGCGGTAGATCTGCTCCACCTGCTCTGCGATCTGCATGGTATACTGGGGATCTCTGTGGATCAGTGTCGTCAGATACAGATAATATGCCCACAGTTCTCCACCGGTGGCTTTTTGTGCTTCCAGCATGTCCGCTGCATGATCTAATATCCAGCCTGCTTCGTTATAACGTTCCTCCGTGATCAGAAGCTGTGCCTGGAACAGTCTCGCCGACACATCCTTCTCATCCATGGTCACCATACGTTCTACCAGTTTGCCGGTCTCTGAGAGCCAGGTGCCCGTGCCGATTTTTTTCAGACGGAATTCTTCGTAATATTTCATGATCTGGGAGATGCACTGCATATGGCTGTGATCTGCATGCCGCACCGCCGTCCTGTCTCCTAACTGTACCATCACCGGGATCTCTATGGAGATATAGGCATTGTAGATATAGATTCTTCCGAAATTTTTACCGGGTCTGCATACACTGCTGTCAATATACACGGGAAGTCTGCACCGGTTGCCGAGGAAATCATCATCACTTAAGCTTTCTTTTTCCGTGAAAACAAATTCTCCCTCGCATTCGATCTGCAGATTGGTATATCCCCAGCCGTTTCTTACAATGGTCAGACTGTTCTCCGACACACCGTAATTGCCTTCCGTGCGGGGCAGCTTTTTCACCAGTTCCTTCTCTTCCACCAGGAATTCGATCTGTTGCTTTTTATTGATGCAGATCAGGAATTCTTCCATGTTCTGTTCGTTGCCTTCACAGGCGGACAACATCCGGTAGGTTTCATAAAAGTGGGCATCGTTCCCCGTAAACAGCCGTAAAAATTCCGGTCTGTAGAACAACCGCACCGCTTCCTTCCAGTTACTCTTCGCCAGATTCGCGAAATGGAACAGATTTCTTATAGGACCGATGGAAGAATTTAATACGCCATGTTCCACGGTCACCACAAAGGGCAGATTGTATTCTCCCCTGTTGCTGACCACAGAAAAAGAGCCCTTCACCACATCCCCTTCCTCCAGATTCTCACCGTGGAAGCAGAAAAAAATTTCTGCATCGGAGCCGGTAAACTGATCTGTCATACATTCCATCTGAAGATGGTCCGAGATCACAGATCCCTTTACATAGCCGTCCGATGCAGAGAGGATGTGAAAAGAGCCCTCATACGCCGTCCCCTGCGACAGCGAAATTTCTATTTTAGAGCAGGAGAATTCCAAAGAACCGTTCTCGTAATCGAAGTTTCCTCCTAAAATTCTATCAATAATCTCCTGCATGTACCTTCACCCGTTCCCTGTTGTCATTTGGATTTATTATATCAAATTTACCAGTTGAGGGCAAGGTGTATACCCGGTTAGTCCAGGTTTAATTTTCGGTTCATGATGTAATAAGATACCCCGTACATGATCGCCGCCAAGAGCAGACTGGTGATCACATTAATATCATAGGCGGAATTGGTGCTCACCGTGATTCCACTGGCACTGTTTGCGACATTGGCACCAAACATGAATGCGCTCTGTACGGTGCTGCCGATGATGGACGACAGGATCGTCACTCCCGCATAGACCAGAATTCCCATGAACCCTTTATGTTTAGAAGACAGCTGACCGATCGTCAGGGCTCCGAACAGGGTGACCATAGCAATGAAAGGTCCTGCCACATAGGTTAAGAGCAGCGTGATCCCATAATGCAACAGATTGATCCCCATCTCTTCTTCGTATGTTCTGCCAAGTTCATAAAAAGCATCTGCCAGAAATTCCCAGATATTCCCATTATATTGTGTCAGTACACCACTCAGTTCACCGATATTTAAAAGACCTGTCATCAGAGACACGATCAGTGCCACCACAGAGATACCGATGCCTATCGTAATGAACAGATACCAGACACCGGAGACCAGTACCTTGCTTAAAAACAGCTGGTTAGCTGTTACCGGCAGGGTGTGGGACAGATAGCCTTCATCCGTATACATACTGCGGTAAAAGCGGATGCCCAAAAAAATCAGCATTCCCCAGGTGGACGCCAGCAGCATGATCACATACAGGATCAGTGTTGCCACAAAGGATGAGAGTACAAACCAGCTCTGTGTCGCATTCATGTTATTGCCGTCCGCAATCTCCGCTACCAACCCTCCCGGCATGCGTAATACCACGCAGCCGATCACAGTGACCACAAACATTCCAAGGAGCATCAGTACGCCCGCTTTCCAGGTATTTTTCCATTCATATTTCATCAACTTTCCTAACATGCGAATACCTCCCTGAAGTAAGCATCTACAGACTTACCCTTCTCTTCTCTGATATTGTCAACGGATGTATATAACACCAATTGACCGTAGCGCATGAAGATCACTTCATCCAGCACCTGCTCCACATCCTCGATCAGATGGGTGGAGATCAGCACCGTAGCTTCCGGATTGTAGTTGTTGATGATGGTGCGCAGGATGTAATCTCTCGCTGCCGGATCCACACCGGCAATCGGCTCATCCAGAATATACAGACTGGCATTCCGGCTCATAACTAAGATCAGCTGTACCTTCTCCTTTGTACCTTTGGATAAGGTCCGCATCTTCACAGCAGGGTCAATCCCTAAACTCTTCAGCATCTCTTCTGCACGCTCTCTGGAAAAGTCCGCATAGAAATCCTGAAAATATTCCAGGATCTCCCGGATGGTTTTATTCATCGTCAGATAGGTACGGTCCGGCAGATAAGCCACCTTGCTCTTGGTCACCGGTCCCACATAATTGCCGTCGATCATAATAGTGCCTTCCGTCGGTGTCAGCAGACCGTTCAGCATTTTGATCAGGGTCGTCTTACCGCTGCCGTTTGGTCCCAACAGACCGATAATCTTCCCCTTGGGGAGACTTACCGTCAGATTATTCACGGCCAAGTTGGAGCCGTATTTCTTGGTCAGATTCACAATTTCCACAAGATTATTCATTTCTGTTTCCGCCTCTCTTTTTGTCACAGGCTTACATCTTTTTGGGGCTGTATCTTATCGAAGAAATCCTTGATCTCTTCTTTCTGATATCCCAGTTCCTGCATGTTGTTCATAAAATTCCGGACATGTCCGACCGCCAGCTGTTCTCTGGTATTCCTGATCAGTTCGGTGTCCTCCGTCACGGTTCTGCCGCTGGTGCGCTGTGTTACGATCAGACCGCTCCGCTCCAATTCGGCAAATGCTTTCTGCATCGTATTGGGATTCACTGCCGCCACTGTTGCAAGATCCCTGACGCTCGGCAGCTTCTCTCCCGGCCGATATTGACCGGATACGATTTCCCTCTGGATCCGCTCTACCAGCTGCGCGTATATCGGTCTGCCAGCATCTAATTCCCAAGCCATTTCCATCATCCTTTCTTGTTTCTTATTGTCTGTTTCTTGCTGTTTGTTTCTACTGTTTGTTCCTTGCTATCTGTCGCACATCGTTTCTGTCGATGCGCCCTGACTCATTGTATGAATTTACTGTATTATTTATTTAATACAATAATACGTCATATATTTTTATCTGTCAAGAGGTTTTTGAGCTTGTCCGATGAAAATTGTTGGTATTACACTTGTTACAACATGGTAAATTGAGAGTTACGCGAGCAATGAGCCGCGCATAGGCATAGTGAGGACAGCGATGGGCGCTTGCGCACAAATCGCTGTCTTTGTTTTTGACTTTATACTGTGCGTCCAACGGACACACTCGACAGCCGTCAATGAAATAAATGTGGAGCGTCCTTTGCGACACATTTATGAATTGACTGCATGGCTCGTAACGTAGGATTGCCGTAACCTCCACGAACGCCTGCCACAGGCATTCTGAAATATATAATTCCCTTGTTATACCTTCCGGTTTTCATAATTTGGGTATCAGCAACAAAACAAGCTTCTCATACCCTCAAACTTTTCATAGTGTGGGTATCAGCAACAAAACAAGCTTCTCATACCCAAAAACTTTTCATAGCATGGGTATCAGCAACGAAACAAGCTTCTCATACCCAAAAACTTTTTAAACTACTACCTATCTAGTGGACATTTCTTTTTCTGTATATACCCATTTTAAATGGCAAAACCAATAAATGGACACCCATTTTATTCCTTTAGAACCTTTTTCGTGATATTCTTGATCTAGAAAGGATTTTGCCTATGTCACAGAGCCATTTTTTTACAGATGAAGAAAAAGCCGAACTATTGAGCAATCCATATACCAGCTATGTCTCTAACTGCAGAGTTTACTATTCCCTTGCATTTAAGCAGCTGGTCATCAACAATCTTAATAAAAACGGAATGACTTCCACAAAGATTTTTCGCCTTGCAGGCTATCGTAATGATCTGTTTTCTCATTCTTATCGAAAACACATTATAAAAAGAATCCGTATGGAAGCCGAAACTCCGGAAGGGCTTCGGGAACCTGCTCGTCCAAAGAAATCACCTGCTAAAAAGAGGCATAGCGAAACAGAATTTCGCGAATTAGAAAAACGTGTTCAACTTTTGGAACAGCAGATTGAATTCTTAAAAAAAAGCCGTCATTTACGGGAAACAGGTCAGTTGATTCCACCGCGCAATTCCAGCTGATTCAAATGACTCTGGCTTCTCCGGAAAATATTTTAAATGTAACCGAATTATGCCGTATAGCAGGGGTTTCCCGTTCCGGTTATTATAACTGGGTGAAAAATGGTCAGAAGCCAAGTCAAAAAGAATATCAGGATCAGGCAGACTTTGCTTTAATTCAGGAAGCATATGCATTTCGAGGCTATGATAAAGGTGTAATGGGAATTTATATGCGCCTTCTACATATGGGTATCCGTATGAATCATAAAAAAATCCGACGGCTGATGCGAAAGTATGGGCTTTTCTGTCCGATACGAAAAGCAAATCCCTATCGAAGAATGGCAAAAGCCATGCAGACAAATTCTGTAGCGGATAATCTTTTAAAACGGGAGTTTAAACTCCACGGCCCAAGGAAAATATTTTTAACTGACATTACATATATCCCGTTTAAGGACAGCTTTCTGTATTTGTCTGTTATCATGGATTCGTTTACGGATGAGGTGCTTTCTTATGTCCTCAGCGAAAGCTTAGAAGTAGATTTTGTTTTACAAACAGTAAAACAGCTTATTGAGAAGCATGGAATCTCTCCTGATTCCGAAGCACTGATACATAGTGACCAGGGATGCCACTACACAAGTACATCTTTTCAAGAGGTTATAGCAGATGCAGGACTTCGTCAATCCATGTCAAGACGCGGAAACTGCTGGGATAATGCTCCTCAAGAAAGCTTCTTTGGTCATATGAAAGAAGAGATCCATCTTAAATCAAGGAGATGGGCAACTTTTTCCGAAGTAAAAGAAGCCATTGATGACTGGATTGATTATTATAATAATGACCGATATAAAATGGGATTAAAGAACCTGTCTCCCAAAGAATTTTATAACTATATACTAACTGGAGAGTATCCGATAAAGATGCTTCGTTAAAATTGGGCATAGAAAGAGCTGACTGTCCTTGACACGGGTAGTAGTTTATAGTAGTTTATTCATAGCGTGGGTATCAGCAACAAAATAAGTAACTCGTACCCATAAACTATTCACGTTGAGGCGTAAGAAGGGTACAGACTAGCTTGTTTCTGTCTCCTGTGCCCCTTCTTCCGCCTCAGCGTGGGCACAGAGGATAGGATCAAGCTTCTCTGTACCCTTAAACCAAGGTACGGGGCGTTATACACAAGATTTGATGATCACGCCCAGCGTAGCATAAACTACCGGGGCTTAATTGACTATTATTGATGATCACGCCCCGCCTATCGTATAACCACCGGGGCTTAATTGAGTATTATTGATGATCACGCCCCGCCTATCGAAAACCATCGGGGCTTAATTGAGTATTATTGATGATTAAGCCCCGCCTATCGTATAACCACCGGGGCTTAATTGAGTATTATTGTTGATTACGCCCCGCGTAACATAAATCACCGGGGCTTAATTGAGTATTATTGATGATTACGCCCCGCCTATCGAAAACCACCGGGGCTTAATTGAGTATTATTGTTGATTACGCCCCGTGTATCGAATAAGACTGGGATTTGTGTGCAAGTGCCCACGCCGGGGCTTTCTTGTTCTCTAGAGTGGCTACGTTACGAGCCATGCATTCAATTCATAAATGTGTCGCCAAGGGCGCTCCACATTTATTGACACTTCTCCGCAATGAGCCTCGCTATTCATAAGATTGTCAGCAAAAAACGCTGCCAATCTT
>ERZ779861.3807-NODE-3807-length-12035-cov-5.052671_pt1 | contig 12035 bp, 10 predicted proteins | sample MGYA00511558_ERZ779861 | MGnify/ENA primary metagenome ERZ779861 (study PRJEB29588, sample SAMEA2163432) | human gut metagenome | biome: human gut; feature: human-associated habitat; material: faeces | place: Denmark | collected 2008/2010 ... | reverse complement strand
AGGAGGTAAACAATGCTGAGAACTCTTAAAAATCTGTTCAAGCAGGACAGGGAAAAGTTTGTTGTGCCGAAGTCGGTACAGAATGTTATCCCGATTAAGACAATCTGGGATGACGGCATATTCCTTGTCGGCAGGAACAAGTACGCAAAGACCTTTAAATTTGAGGATATAAACTATGCCGTGGCAAGCCGTGAGGATAAGGAAGCAATGTTCCTTGAATACTCGGAGCTTCTTAATTCCCTTGACAGCGGTGCGACCACGAAAATCACTATCAACAACCGTCGCTTGAACAAAGCTGATTTTGAACAGACTATTTTAATCCCAATGGCTGATGACGGTCTGGATAAGTACCGCAAGGAATACAACAAAATGCTTCTGGATAAGGCGACAGGGGCTAATTCCATCGTACAGGATAAGTATGTAACCGTATCTGTCTGCAAGAAGAATATCGAGGAAGCCCGAAACTACTTCGCCCGTGTGGGTGCTGACCTTATCGCCCACTTTAACCGTCTGGGGTCGAAGTGTGTGGAACTGGACGCAGGCGACAAGCTGCGTATCTTCCACGACTTCTACCGTACAGGAGAAGAAACAGCGTTCCACTTCGATATTACCCAGACGATGCGGAAAGGTCACGATTTCAAGGATTTTATCTGCCCTGATACCTTTGAATTTGAGAGCGACTGCTTCAGAATGGGTGACAGATATGGGCGTGTGATTTTTCTCAGAGAGTATGCGGCATATATCAAGGACAGTATGGTTGCGGAGCTTTGTGAGCTGAACAGGAATATGATGCTGTCCGTTGATATTATCCCCGTTCCCACAGATGAAGCCGTGCGGGAGGTGGAAAACCGTCTGCTTGGTGTGGAAACCAATATCACGAATTGGCAGAGGAAGCAGAACCAGAACAACAATTTTTCTGCCGTTATCCCCTATGATTTGGAACAGCAGCGAAAAGAAAGCAAGGAATTTCTGGATGATTTGACAACCCGTGACCAGAGAATGATGTTTGCCGTGCTGACGATGGTGCATACGGCAGATTCCAAAGAGCAGCTCGACAATGATACAGAAGCTCTCTTGACTACCGCAAGAAAGCATTTGTGCCAGTTTGCGGTGCTGAAATATCAGCAGATGGACGGATTGAATACAGCCCTGCCATTTGGTGTACGGAAGATAGATGCCCTGCGTACCCTCACAACAGAGAGCCTTGCAGTGTTTATCCCGTTCCGTGTGCAGGAAATTTACCACGAAAACGGTGTGTATTACGGTCAGAATGTCATCAGCAAAAATATGATTATCGCCAACCGCAGGCAGCTCCTTAATGGCAATTCCTTTATTCTTGGTGTGTCGGGTGCAGGAAAATCCTTTACCGCAAAGGAAGAAATGACGAATATCATTCTGACCGACCCTAATGCCGATATAATCATCATTGACCCAGAGCGTGAATATTCCCCGCTTGTGAAAGCAATGCAGGGAGAGGTCATTCATATCTCTGCGACAAGTGAAAATCACATCAATGCTATGGATATGAACTCCGATTACGGTGACGGTGCAAACCCTGTCATTCTGAAATCGGAGTTTATTTTATCCCTTTGCGAACAGCTCATCGGCGGCACGAACTTGGGAGCAAAGCAGAAATCCATTATTGACCGATGTACGGCAAGCGTGTACCGCTACTATCAGCAGGGCAACTATATGGGAACGCCGCCCACCTTGCAGGACTTCCGTGAGGAACTGTTAAAACAGAATGAGCCAGAAGCACAGGAAATCGCCCTTGCGATTGAGCTGTTTACGGACGGTTCGCTCAACACCTTTGCAAAGCACACGAATGTTGATACCCACAGCCGCCTTATCTGCTATGACATTCTGGATTTGGGCAAGCAGTTACAGCCTATCGGTATGCTTGTGGTGCTTGACAGCATCTTAAACCGTATCACCCAGAACAGAGCCAAAGGCAGAAATACCTTTATTTTTATTGATGAAATCTATCTGCTCTTTCAGCACGAATACTCTGCAAACTTCCTCTTTACCCTCTGGAAGCGTGTGCGTAAATACGGTGCGTACTGTACGGGTATTACGCAGAATGTAGACGACCTTTTGCAGAGCCATACCGCAAGGACGATGCTTGCTAACAGTGAATTTATCATTATGCTTAACCAAGCGTCTACGGACAGGCTTGAGCTTGCCAAGCTCCTTAATATCTCCGACCTTCAGATGAGCTATATCACGAATGTCGGTGCAGGACAGGGATTACTCAAAGTTGGCAGCTCTCTTGTACCATTTGTAAACAAGTTCCCACGCAATACCGAGCTTTACAAGTTGATGACGACCAAGTTCGGTGAGGTCTAAGAAAGGAGGTCTTTTATGGCTGATATTAAATTCCGTGATACGGCTCATCGTGATTTCTTTCTGGAAAATATGATGAAATGCAGAGTGAACGACTGTTATCACAGGGCATTTTTCTATGTAATGGGTATCGCTTCGGAAACGAGGGCGAACATCAACCAGATGTTCAATTTCAAGGAGGACTGCATCGAGCCAGAGGGTATGCACGGCGGCTGGCAGACAAGCGGAACAGTCAAGGTCTGCCATCTTGCTTTTAACCTTTGGAACGGGTATGCAGAGGAAGGGCGGGAACGGTATTTCACGCCAGAGGAGTTGTTCTGCTGTGAATTTGATCCCTACTTTATGGAGGGTATCAAGGTCAGATACCCCGAATATTGCAGGGAGCTTCCTGCTCCCAGAAAACAGACGGAAATTTCAAGATAAGAAAGGAAAAGCCTATGAAGAATTATAAAACTATTATCTGTGTTACCGCCGCCGTGTGCCTGTTAGGTACGGCGGCTTTTTGCGGCTTCCGTATTTATCATCACTATGCACAGGTGGATGAACAAACGGAAGCCTTTGAGGAGATTGCCGAAATGGTAGAGCAGGCTCCCACGGAGGAAACCGTGCCAGACGATACCCCTGTCAGCGAGGGAGAAGATGTGCTTGCCAAGTATCAGGAATTGTATTTACAGAATGAGGATATGGTCGGTTGGATTTCCATAGCCGGCACAACAATCAATTATCCTGTGATGCAGAGCAGGAACAATCCGAATTTTTATCTGAAGCACAATTTTGAAAAAGAGTACAGCTATTTAGGAACGCCTTATGTGCAGGAGAATTGTGATATTGCCGAAAGTGACAATCTGGTTATCTACGGTCATCACATCAAGGGTGGCAAGATGTTTGGAGCGTTGGAGGATTACAAGTCCAAGAGCTTTTATGAGGAACACAAGAATATTCAGTTTGATACCCTCACAGAGCAGGCAGAGTATGAAATCGTCGCCGTATTTAAGACTGTGGCGTACAGCTCTGAGGGCTTCCGATACTACGACTTTGTTGATGCGGAGAATGAGGAAGATTTTAATTCCTATGTCGGGAAGTGCAAGGAGCTTGCTTTGTATGATACAGGTGTGACCGCTGAATACGGCGACAGGCTCATTACCCTTTCCACCTGCGAATACTCCGCACAGAACGGCAGGCTCGTTGTAGTGGCAAAAAAGGTCGGCTGATTTGAACGCAAATCCTCTGGGAAAGGAGGTTTTCTATGGCTGATATAAAAACCAGAGATGCGGTCAAAGGTACGATAAAGACCATAGATAAAGCCGCCATAGCCAGTGAGCGTATGAAGTCTGCCTATGTGGGGATAAAGGAAAAAGCGGAACAGGGATATTACGCTGATGAAAACTCTGCCACAGAATATGCTGCGGACAGGATTTCTTATGCGGCAGACCGTGTAAAGGACGAAAGTATCCACCAGTTCAATAAGCAGGGGCAAAAGGCAGTCAAGACAACGCAGGAGAATATCGGTAAGGCAAAAGATAAAATAACCGATTTCAAGCAAAGTCGGGCTGTCAAAGCCGCAGAGCAGAAAGCAGCACAGAATATGTCAGAACAACACGGTTTGCAGATCCGTCACGGGGCTGCAAGCCGTTCCTCTGCCCCCGATGTTTCCCAGACAGCAAAATCGCAGTTGATAAAGACCCGACAGCAGGGGCAAAAAATGATTAAGACCACAGCCCGAAATGCAGAAAAAGCGGTGAAAACAACTGCTAAGGGAACAGTCAAGACTACCGAAAAGGGCATTAAAACCGCACAGGCAACTTCTAAGGCGGCGATTAAAACGACGGAAACCTCGGTAAAAACGGCACAGGCAGCGGCAAAGGCTTCTGCGAAAACTGCCCAAAAGGCAGCACAGGCGGCAAAAGCCACCGCAAAGGCAACCGCTGAAGCAACAAAAGCTACGGTCAGAGCCACCATAGCTGCGGTCAAGGCGATTATTGCAGGAACAAAAGCTCTGATTTCCGCTTTAATTGCAGGTGGTTGGATTGCAGTTGTGATTATTCTCATTGTTGTCCTGCTCGGCTGTGCTGTTTCCCTGTTTGGTGGCGGAAGCGGGAGCAACGCCTATACCCCTGTCAGTGCAGAGGTGGAAGCCTATGAGCCTTTGATACAGAAATATGCCAAACAGTACGGTATTCCCGAATATGTGGAGCTTATCAAGGCGGTAATGATGCAGGAAAGTGGCGGGCGTGGACTTGACCCGATGCAGGCGGCGGAGGGCAGCTTTAACACAAGGTATCCCCACGAGCCGAACGGGATACAAGACCCAGAATATTCGATTGAGTGCGGTGTACAGGAATTAAAGGCTGCCCTTATCTCTGCCGAGGTAGAAAACCCGATTGATATGGAGCATATCAAACTTGCCTTGCAGGGTTACAATTTCGGCAACGGCTATATCTCGTGGGCTAAGACCAACTATGGCGGCTATTCCTATGCCAATGCGGTAGAGTTCTCCACCATGCAGGCGGCACGGTTAGGTTGGGACAGCTATGGCGACACGCAATATCCCGCCCATGTGCTGCGGTATTATCCATACGGGAGAGCGTTCACAAGCGGCGGTAACCAGGCGATTGTGGAGGTCGCTTTGACACAGCTCGGAAATGAGGGCGGTCAGCCTTATTGGAGTTGGTACGGCTTTGAGGGGCGTGTGGAATGGTGTGCCTGCTTTGTATCTTGGTGTGCCGACCAATGTGGCTATATCGAAAGCGGGATTATCCCAAAATTCGCAGGCTGCGTGGACGGTGCAAATTGGTTTAAGGGTAACGGACAATGGAAAGACCGAAGCTATGAGCCGTCGGCAGGCGATATTATCTTTTTTGATTGGGAAGGCGACGGAGAAACCGACCATGTAGGCATTGTGGAGAAATGCGAAAACGGTGTCGTTTACACCGTGGAGGGTAACTCTGGCGACGCTTGCAGGCAAAATCAATATACGGTTGGAAGCAGCTCCATCTATGGCTACGGCGTTCCTGCCTATTAAGAATGGGCAAAAGAAAAACCAGAGGTTTATTCCTCTGGCTCTTTTGCCTTACATAGTCCGATAACAGTTGCTTCTATAACGGACAGTTCTTTATCGTCTAAATTGTCGAGCTGTGCGTCTAAGCGTCTGCGGACGGAACTTTTCTCGACCTCATTATCTGGGAATATGTACTCGTCAACCGACACATTGAACATCGTAATAAGTTGGATAAATAGCTCGATACTTGGATACTGCCCCTCGTTTTCGATAGACTGAATATGTCTGGGAGCATAGCCGATTATTCCAGATAGTTGCTCCCTTGTCATCCCTCTGGCTTCACGGGCTTTTTTGATAGCCTGTCCTATCGGAGTAAAATCGAAGTCAAAATTATTGTTCCTTTCGTCCATTAGCTCACCACCTATTCTCTGAAAATGTTACTCTTATATTTTACAGAGATGTAGCTTCCAATTAAACGATGTAAAATCTCTTATAATAAGATATATAATCTCTTGTTATTAGAGGTATGGTTTCGTGTAACTAAATAGAGCCGATGAACTTGTAAACTGTTTCACAAGCTCATCGGCTCTTAATTAACATATTGGCGGGATGTATCCGAGTTGAATAGCTTTTGTCACGGCTTCAACCGCTGATGCAACATCAAGTTTTTCAAATATATGCTGCAAATGATTTGATAAGGTACGTTCACTAATATAAAGTGTGCTTGATATGTCTTTTCGCTTTTGTCCCTCTGCTATAAGCTGTATAATTTGTTTCTCACTATCGGTCAATCCTTCTATGAATGGAATTTCCCTGTCAAAATAAAGTATCCCCTGCATTATTTTAGAAAGAATAGATATGAGCTTTTCAGGTTCAATATTTTTATTAACAAATCCTTTTGCTCCTATTTTTCTTGCTTCACTTCGATATACAGGCAAATCATAACCAGACAGAATTACAACCCTTTGTTCTGGATAGCAACTTAGTATTTGTTTGGCTAATTCCAGACCATCCTCAGAAGATATATTCTTCAAGTTTATATCCATAAGGATGATGTCTGGTTTCTTAGATACAATAAAATTGTCTAATTGAGAAACATCATTGATACTATCAAAGGCGTCAATTTCTGAATAATCTGACAATGCAATCTCTAAACTTTTAGAAAATAAAGCATGGTCATCTACTAACAAAATGTTGATAAGAAACATCTCCTTTCATCGGCAATATCGTTTGTACGCAAATCCCATGTGGATGGTTATTAGATATAGTTACAGAGCCGTCCATGTCTTTCACTCGTTCCGTAATCATTGCAAGTCCTCGATGCTTTAACCTGTCAGCAGATGAGAGAACATCTGCATCAACAGTTCCATTGTCACTCACATTTAGTATTATAATCCCATTATCCTGCGTAAGGGTTATCCATGCTTTTTCCCCTGTCGAATGTTTGTAAATATTCGTGACAAGTTCCTTCAACAGGCGGTACACAAAGATATTGTATGGTTCAACCAGAAACAAGGAGTCTGAACAATCAAAGGAGACACAGATATTACGATTCGGAAAAGATTGCGAAATACCATCAAGCAAGTTTTGGTAGTTTTCCTTTATAGTAAGTTTTGGAAGCAACGTAGGATGGTAATCCTGCATTTGCTCACGAATATAAGTATTCATATTATCCAGAGTTTCCGTGATGATTTTCTGTACTTCAGGGCGGTCTGCTTTTTTCATCATATTTTTTACAGAAAGCAGGTCTTGAAGAATATCATCGTGGAGAAAGTTTGCAAATTCAAGATTTAATTGTTCTTCCCGTTGTAATTGTTGTAGTGCAACATGGTATTTGCTTTCCCTGATTATCTTATTTTGCCCTTTCTTAAAATTGAAATCCAAAGTAATATTACAAACATATAAAAACGCAAACAGGGCATCAAGCATAATAAAAAGCAAAGAATATCCACCATCTAAAATTATTGCTATCAAACTAAAAATAATTACTCCTGAAAAAATAAGTAATGTTAATTGGCGATTATTGAATACGACAGATAATGGAAGGCTGTTATGTTCTTTCAGTATGATACCGTGGACGCTTACCCAAAACAATAGTATAGGAATATATACACCAAAATTTGAAAGATGTTCGGGAACTCTCATTGTTGAAAAATAATATGTAAGGAATAAAACTATAACTGTAATAAGGGAGAAAATGATATGCTTCCATTCTGACTTAAAAACAAAAGCAACTCTTTTTCTATGATATATCACAGTAAAAATAAAACACAGCCAGCTTGCCATAAATTGTATGAAATAGAGCAGGAAAAATATTTTACTTGACACCAATACGCCGATAATAGTACAAATACAAGTTCCCGTCAGGCAGAAATTAATTGATTTCTGATATTTGTATCCGCTGTTTTGGAACAAAAACATTAGTATGAATTTTATGGAAACACACCATATTACCGGGCTTAAAGCGAAAAAAATAGTGTTTGTGATGGAGTTGCCCGAAGCTGCTAAGAGTATATACCAACTTTCCAATGCTAATAAACCACAAAATAGGGAAATAGTTTTATTTTCCCTAATATTACAGGAACTTACATAAGTAACATCTATTAGTAGCAAAGATGATAAAAATAAGGGAATGACACCTCTGGTGTTTAAATGCAAATCTGCATGAGCGGTCAGCCCCATATATGCAATGAGTAAAATAGAATTTATAAAAAGCAGCAGCTTTAATATTGTTTGCTTCATGTTTTGCCTCCTTTCTATTTCCTCATTAAATTATACCATCTCTCTGTGAACAAATAAAGTGTACGAAATCGCCGAGCTATAAAACTCGCCGATTTCATATAGCTTTTTACCTCTTTAGAACTGTTTTACAGCAAGCATGGACAGTCATACAGTAATATATCATATAAATTATAAATGTCAGCAGAATAGCTATAAACGTAGGAATATACAGAATAAGGCTTTCTTTCAGAATGTTCTGCATAAGGGCTGTCCTGTATACTAATGTTGCAAAGACACAGTCTATCAACCCAAATAAAAACGGAATACTAAAAAAAGATATCGTCTGCTTCTTTATTATTATTTTCACCTTTCTGTCTGTGTATCCCATTTTTCTTAAGATTTCATAATCAGCCTTCGAATCGCTTATGGCAGAAAGATTATTAAAATATAGTATGCTTCCAGTTGCGATAAAAAACAAGATTACAAGAAATCCAAGCAGTAAGAAGGTTGAACTGCTTAGGGAAAATATCTCATGTATCCTATGCGAGTTTCCCTGTAGATAAGGACTATCATTTAAATATTCGGATAAATCAAGAAACAGAGCTTCATTATCTTTGATTGACTGCCCATTTATACTTAGGACTTTCGTTTCGGGGGTAAATTCTTCTGCTATGGCATCATATAAGTTGTCACTAACAATCAAAGTACCAATGCTATTTGCAAATGAAATGGGATTATCTAAAGTAGTTGCGATGACTGTTACAGAAATTTCTTCATTACCTATAAGCAAAGGATAAACATTACCCGTTTCATCATTGTCTGAAGCTGGCTGGTATTTTACTAAAATACACTCACTATCGTGTATCTCGCCAATTTGTTCCAAAGCCCCTTTTTTCCCTTGTGCTTCTAAGAGAGCTATATAGTTTGAATAAGAGATACATTCAAACCCTGCATTTCGCAGAATTTTTTCGTTATCTGAATCACCTTTAGAGCTTCCTACACTATATTCCAAAGGAACTTGTTCGGAAGTAGATGTAACTTTATAAATATTGGTTTGCAGGAATGAAACATCATTTTGTGATGAATGCTCATTTACAATTTGCTTGATTGCATCTATTTCGCTTTCATTTTCAATTCTACATTCAATTTCTGACGGCGCTATACGTGACACAGCAGCTATTGGATAGTATAGAGATAAAGCCATAACGCTGGAGACGGTAAGCGTCGCTGCCGATAACAGTGTAAGCATGATTAATGTCTTAGAGTTTGAACGCATACGGTATATGAAATTCGGGGAAGTAATTATTTTTGTTTCTGTATAAAACTTGCGTTTGTTGTTTTTGCTTATTTGTACTACAAAAGGAAGAAAGGATGAAATAAAAAGTATCGTTCCCACAACTACAAGTACAAGTGTCAGCATGGCAATAGGGGTATAACCAATCGCAAACCAAACAGATTTATCTCCTCTGAGGATATCCAATGCAAGAACATACCCAAAAATAATACAGCAGAAGCCAATGATGGCGGGAACAGCATGGAATTCCATTTTTCGTTCAGCACTTTTTTCAAATCTAACTAATCCCATAAGAGATGTCTTGAAAAGAAACCTGCTGTTAGACAGCATCAATACAATCACAATAGCAAAAATGAAGCAGGCTGTTTTTGAAATGGCATTGACATTGAAAAAAGGTATTTCTGAATTATTGATAGATAAATCCAGTAACTTAGTTATACCAAAAACAATGCCTTTATGAAAAACACTACCGAGAAGTATTCCTACTATAAACGCTCCAAAACAAACCAGTAAATTCTCTGTTGTCAGCAATGACAACACTGTAGTTTTTCTATATCCTAATAATGCGTAAACACCAAGTTCTTTTGTTCGACGACGTAAAAAGAAACGGTTGGAATATGACATATAAAAAACGACAAAAGTCATTAGGAATACAGAAATTACATTACACATCGTTTCAACTCGCCCGTTACCAGATATCTTTTCAAGCATAACTGTATTCATTGAGAATGAAGTAAATGCAAAAAAGACTGTAATTACAAATGATACAGAAAGCAGGTAAAGGGCGTAAAATGAAAAATTTTTTTTAAGATTTTTAAATGCCATTGATAAATTATTCATAAATTTTGCCCCCTTATCTTTCCGTATCTAATTTGGCTACTTCCTGTGCAATGGTTTCATAGAATGTTCGTCTATCGGCATCCTGTTTAAGAAGTTCGCGTATAATGCTTCCGTCTTTGAAAATCAGAATACGGTTAGCAAAACTTGCAGCGTATGCATCATGTGTGACCATTAGTATAGTGGTATGCAATTCTTCATTTGCTTCTTTCAAAGTTTTTAATAACTCGGTAGCAGAGTTTGAGTCCAATGCTCCTGTCGGTTCATCAGCAAATAAAATACTTGGCTGTTTTACAATGGCTCTTGCCGCCGATGCACGTTGTCTCTGCCCGCCAGACAGCTCGTTTGGATATTTGTCTAATTGAGATGCAATGCCAAAACGTTCTGCTAAACTTCGCACCATTTTTTCGATTTTTTTATACGGAAGTTTTTGTAAAGTGAGTGGAACAGAGATGTTTTCTCGGATGGTAAGGCTGTCAAGTAAAAAGTATTCCTGAAAAATAAATCCAAGATTATCCCTGCGGAAATCCGCTGCACCTGTGTCGCTCAGTTGTTTTAAATTAACACCATTAATTACAATGCTGCCACTTGTAGGGGTATCAATAGTGGAAAGAACATTAAGCAATGTAGTCTTTCCAGAGCCAGAAGCACCCATAATAGCGATAAATTCACTTTCTGCTACATTGAAAGATACTTTATTTAGGCTTGGACGTTGCCCTTTGGCATAAATTTTTGTTACCTCATTTGCTTTTAATAATGTTGCCATAGTTTAATCTCCTTTTCGTTTGATGGTTTCATTGTACTTTTTCTGGTCAAAAAGCGAATGAGTAAATCAGGCAATTTTTTTGCGTGATTTACTCATTCAAAATCAAGGGCATTGTGGTAAGGTAATAAATATTGGAAAGCAATTTTTTTAATCGTATTGTCTGTTGGTGTGATAAAGGAGATAAAATCTATGATTTATGATGAATGGGTGTTTCACGATGTGGAACATATTTATTTGCAACTTGTAAAAAAAATAAGGTGTGCGATTTATAGCGGACAACTTTCAACTGGTGAAAAAATTCCGTCTATTCGAGAAATGGCAAAGATACTACATATCAATCCGAATACTGTCATGAGGGCTTATAAGATTGTGAGTAATGATAAATTGATTGTGTCATACCGAAACGGTCAATATTCTGTAACCACAGATGAACAGTACATAGCAAATAAGCGAGTTGATGCTGCAAAGGAACTATGTTGTTCTTACCTCAATAATATGTTTGCATTAGGATTTTCCAAAGATGAAGCAATAAGATTTATTCAAGACTATTCTGAGAGATTAAAAATACAGACTAATTTACAGTAGTAGAATGAAAAGGACAGAAGACATCATGAAAAAAAGATTACCTAAAAAAACTTTAATTCCCACATTGATTGTCCTTTTACTTATTTTAATTATTTGGACTGTCTGGTGCAACTCGGCTTTGATGATAAGTAAGAGCACTATTTCAAGCAGCCATATTCCTTCTGCATTTAACGGGTTTCGGATTGCTCAAGTATCAGACCTGCACAATGCGGTATTTGGTAAGGACAATGCAGAGTTGTTACAAGCACTGTCCGAATGTGAGCCAAATATTATAGTAATAACAGGAGATTTAGTTGATGCGGAACATACTGACATTGATATTGCTCTTGACTTTGCAAAAGGGGCTACTCAAATTGCAAGCACATACTATGTAACAGGTAATCACGAAGCCAGTCTGCCGCAGTATGACGAGCTTAAGACAGGACTGGAATCAATGGGTGTAGTTGTCCTTGAAGATAAAGCAATGCAGTTAGAATATAATGGAGATGACA
>ERZ779861.3800-NODE-3800-length-12054-cov-3.196766_pt1 | contig 12054 bp, 9 predicted proteins | sample MGYA00511558_ERZ779861 | MGnify/ENA primary metagenome ERZ779861 (study PRJEB29588, sample SAMEA2163432) | human gut metagenome | biome: human gut; feature: human-associated habitat; material: faeces | place: Denmark | collected 2008/2010 ... | reverse complement strand
GCCAGCTGGCGCTGGACGCCATTGCGCCGGAGGCAATCGCAGATCGCATCCGCGAGCATCTGCAGTGCCGCCGCTTCACCGTCGTCATGTCGGGCGACACCGGCTTTTTCAGCGGCACGAAGAAGCTCCTGCCGCTGCTGCAGGACTGCGAAACGACCGTCCTTCCGGGCCTAAGCTCGCTCAGTTATCTCTGCGCCCGCCTCGGCGTCAGCTATGAGTCCGTTGTGCCCGTCAGCCTCCACGGCCGGGTGCACGATATCGTCCCGGACGTGCGCCGGAACAAAACCGTATTCGTCCTCGTCGGCGGCGAGGGCGGCATGGCCGCCCTCTGCCAGAGGCTCACCGGAGCCGGACTTGGTCAGGTCCGCGTCAGTGTCGGCGAGCGGCTGAGCTACCCGGATGAGCGCATCACCCGCGGCACGGCCGCGGAGCTGGCGGAGCGGACGTTCGACAAGCTCAGCGTCGCCCTGCTCGAAAATCCGTCGCCCGACGCCGTCGTCACCCACGGCCTGCCGGACGAGGCGTTCCTCCGGGGCAGCGGCCCCGACGGCGCGGTGGTCGACACCTACCACCCCGTCGAGCGCAACCGCAGCGGCTACTTCCGCGACCTGCACCTGTTGCAGGAACTCTACTACAATCGCGGCGACGGCACGCGCTACGGCCTTTCGGCGTGGTATCTCCGCTCGAAACGCGGGCTGCCCTTCCTCTCGACCGACTACCGCGACGACGTGACGATCCTCAACGAACAACGCGAACAGACGCTGCGCGCCGTGGCCTCGTGGGAACGGCTGCGCGAGCGGCTCAAACTGGGAGCGAAACTCGGCTACGCCTACACCGCCTCGGCCTACGACTTCCGGCAACGCAACGCACAGGGAGCGCAGAGCGACCTGACGCTGAGCCGCAGCTATCTGCATACTCCCTACGGACAGTTCGAAGCCGAATACTACGTCGGCCGGCGCTGGCTCTTCACGGGCAACGTCGCGCTGCACGTTCCGATGGTCGATTGCAGCGACAAGAGCCCCTACCACGAGGGCGACGTCTACGACCGTTACCGCGTGGAGCTGTCGGGGCACCTCTCGGCCAAATGGCGGCCGACCGAACGCATCGGGCTGGCGGTCAACCTGCGCGGCGAACTCTACGACCGCCATGCCGTGCCGCTGATCCCCGCCTTTTTCTTCGACTGGGTCGTCTCCGAACGCGGCAACGTGGTACTCAAAGCCTCCGTGGCGCGCAACTACCGCTACCCGACGCTCAACGACCGCTACTACCAGCCGGGCGGCAACCCCGACCTGCGCCCCGAACACGGCTTCACCTACGACGGCGGCATATCGTTCGCACTGGGCGGCGAAGCGGAGGGCTACACGCTGCGGGGCGAGGCGACGCTCTTCGACTCGCACATCGACGACTGGATTCTCTGGGTGCAGGCGCGGCGCGGCTACTGGACGCCCCGCAACGTCCGCAAAGTCCACAACTACGGCGCCGAGACGAAGGTCGACGCCTCGGTGCGCCTCTCGCCCGACTGGCGGCTCGGCCTCGACGCCCACTTCGCATGGACCCCCTCGATCAACTACGGCGAACCGGTCAACGACGCCGACGCCTCCTACGGCAAACAGCTGGTCTACGTCCCCGAATACGCCGCGGCCGCCACGGCGACGCTGGGCTGGCGCCGCTGGACGCTCGTCTACAAATGGAACTATTACAGCGAACGCTATACCACCACTAGCAACGACACGTCGCTCCGCACCGGCCGGCTCGAACCCTACTACATGAGCGACCTCTCGCTCGAACGCTCCTTCGCGCTGCGATGGGCCGACCTGTCGCTCAAAGGGGTGGTGCGCAACCTCTTCAACGTCGAGTACGTCACCGTGCTCTCGCGCCCCATGCCCCGCCTCAACTACGAAATCTTTCTGGACATCCGACCCAAATTCCACACCCGCAAACGATGAGACGCCTCCTCCCCCTGCTCTGCGGCCTGCTGCTGGCCGCCTGCGGTCAGCGCGCCGCCCGCCCGATCGGCGACTTCACGCTGCCGGTCTACACGCCCCGCTACGCCTCGGGATTCGAGATCACGGGCGCTGCCGGAAGCCGCAGCACGCTCGTCACCGTCCACAACCCGTGGTACGGCGACGAGGTTACCGACCAGTACCTCTTCATCGCCCGCGACGGCGAACCGGCCCCCGCAGGTTTCGAGGGGCAGGTGCTGCGCGACGAGGCGCGGCGCGTGGTCTGCATGTCGGGATCCTACATCGCCATGCTCGACGCCCTCGGAGCGGCCGACCGCGTGGTGGGCGTCTCCGGAGCGCAATACCTGATCAACGAAACGCTCCGCCGCCGCATCGCCCGCGGGGAGGCCGCCGACGTGGGATTCGACAGCAACGTCGATTTCGAACGGCTCATGGCGCTGCGCCCCGACCTGGTGATGCTCTTCGGCATCGGCGGAGCCGACACGGCGCTCACGGGAAAACTGCGCGAGCTGGGCATCCCCTACCTCTACATGGGCGAGCACTGCGAGGAGTCGCCGCTGGGCAAGAGCGAATGGGTGGTCGTCGCCGCCGAGATCGCAGGACTCCGCACGGAGGGTTCCCGCCTCTTCGCCGCCATTCCCGAACGCTACGAACGGCTGCGTGCCCTCGCCCAGCAGACCGCCGCACGGCCGCGCGTGATGCTCAACACCCCCTACCGCGACACATGGTTCATGCCGGCGCGCAACAGCTACATGGTGCGGCTCCTCGAAGATGCCGGCGCACGGTACGTCTTCGAGGAGAACACGGCCACGCAGACGCTGCCGATCGACATCGAGCAGGCCTACTACCTCACGAGCAAATCCGATTTCTGGCTCAACGTGAGCGGCTGCAACACGCTCGACGAAGTGCGCCGGCAGAATCCCCGGCTGGCCGACACGCCTCCCGTGCGCGAGGGGCGCGTCTACGACAACAACCGCCGCCGCAACGCGGCGGGCGGCAGCGATTTCTGGGAATCGGGCGTACTGCGTCCCGACCGCGTGCTGGCGGATCTGGTGCACATCTTCCACCCCGAACTCTCCGAAACGGACGAACTGTACTATTACCGGCAGCTGGAATAACGCGGAAGCCGCCCTGCTGCGCCGCATCCGACCGCTCCTTCGGTTTTCCCGCCGAAGACGGCCGCACCGCTCTTTTTCGGCAAATTTTTTGACGGTTCGAAAATAATCAGTATCTTTCGTTTCGTAAGACTCAGTATGTTGCGCCCAATGAAAAACGCCGACCGCCGACCGCTGCCCGTCCGCATCTTCCGTTTCTACTACGACGGATTCCGGGAGATGACGCTCGGACGGACGCTGTGGGCGATTATCCTCATCAAACTCTTCATCCTGTTCGTCGTCCTGCGGCTGCTCTTTTTCCCCGACGTCCTGGGCGGCAAGAGCGCCGAAGAGCGCGGCGAAATCGTGCGCAACGAACTGATAAAGCACGGATTGGAAACGCAAAACTGAAAAGCGTATGGTTTCGGAAATGCTACAAAGCGTGGAGTGGTCGCGGGCGCAGTTCGCCCTGACGGCCATTTACCATTGGCTCTTCGTCCCGCTGACGCTCGGTCTGAGCGTCCTGTGCGCGCTGATGGAGACCCGCTACTACCGCACGGGCGACCCCTTCTGGCGCAGCACGACGAAGTTCTGGATGCGGCTGTTCGGCATCAACTTCGCCATCGGCGTAGCCACGGGACTGATTCTCGAATTCGAGTTCGGCACCAACTGGTCGAACTACTCCAACTTCGTGGGCGACATCTTCGGTGCGCCGCTGGCCATCGAGGGGATCATGGCTTTCTTCCTCGAATCGACCTTCGTGGCGGTGATGTTCTTCGGCTGGGACAAGGTGAGCCGCGGCTTCCACCTCTCGGCCACGTGGCTCACGGCCATCGGCGCCAACCTTTCGGCGCTGTGGATTCTGGTGGCCAACAGCTGGATGCAGTATCCCGTCGGATGTTCGTTCAACATCGCCACGGTGCGCAACGAGATGGATTCGTTCTGGGACGTACTCTTCTCGCCCGTGGCGATCAACAAGTTCTCGCATACGGTCACCTCGTCGTTCCTCCTGGCGGCGATCTTCGTCATGGGCGTGAGCGCGTGGTACCTGCTGCGCGGACGCCACCGCCGCATGGCGCGCAGCAGCATCGCGCTGGCGTCGGTCTTCGGGCTGGTCTTCGCCCTCGTGGCGGCCTTTTCGGGCGACCGCTCGGGTGCGATCGTGGCGCGCGTGCAGCCGATGAAGCTGGCGGCCATGGAGGCGCTCTACGACGGCGAGGAGGGGGCGCCGCTGACGGTGGTGGGCCTGCTGCGCCCCGAAGGGCAGCGCACCTGCGACGACGACGCCTTCTACTTCAAGATCGGCATCCCCAAGCTCCTCTCGCTGATGAGTTTCCGCTCGGCCGACGCCTTCGTGCCGGGGATCAACGATCTGGTTTACGGCAACGAGGAGCGGGGTATCCTCTCCACGGCCGAGAAAATGTCGCGCGGACGCCATGCGATCGACCAGCTGGGCCGCTATCACGAAGCGCGCGAAAAGGGCGACGAAGCCGCGATGCACGAGGTCGAACGGCTTTTCGACGCCTCGACGCCCGAAGGGGCGGCCTTCCTGCGCGACTACTACGCCTACTTCGGCTACGGTTATCTCCGCTCGCCCCAGGAGACGGTGCCCAACGTGCCGCTGGTCTTCTATTCGTTCCGCGTCATGGTCGGTGCAGGCTGTTTCTTCATCCTGCTCTGTGCCGTCGTGTGGTGGCTCAACCGCCGCGACCGGCTCGCAGGCAAACGCTGGCTGCTGCGGGTGATGATCCTGTCGATCCCGCTGGCCTACCTCGCCTCGCAGGCGGGCTGGATCGTCGCCGAAGTGGGACGCCAGCCGTGGACGATCCAGAACCTGCTGCCTGCCTGCGTGTCGGGGTCGCACATCGCCGCCACGCCCGTGGCCGTCACATTCTTCATCTTCCTCGCGCTCTTCACGGTGCTGCTGGCGGCCGAACTGGCCATCATGCTGCGCCAGATCAAGATCGGACCTAACGAATAACGACTATGGACACACTGCTCTTTCTGCAACACTACTGGTGGTTCCTCATCTCCCTGCTGGGGGCGTTGCTGGTCTTCCTGCTCTTCGTACAGGGCGGTCAGGGATTGCTCTACACGATGGGGCGCACCGAAGCCGAACGCGACCTGGTCGTCAACGCGCTCGGCCGCAAATGGGAGTTCACCTTCACGACGCTCGTCACCTTCGGCGGCGCGTTCTTCGCCTCCTTCCCGTTATTCTACTCGACATCGTTCGGCGGCGCATTCTACGTCTGGATGGCCATTCTGCTGGTCTTCGTCGTGCAGGCCGTCTCCTACGAATACCGCCGCAAACCGTCCAACGTACTCGGCCAACGCACCTACGAGGCCTTTCTGGTACTCAACGGCGTGGCGGGGCCGCTGCTGCTGGGCGTCGCCGTGGGCACATTCTTCACCGGCGCGGAGTTCACCGTCAACCGCATGAACATGGCCGCCGTGGGCGGCGACACGGCCATATCGCAATGGGCGACGCCGTGGCACGGTCTCGAAGCGCTGACGGACGCACGCAATCTGCTGCTGGGAGTAGCCGTCTTCGCCCTTTCGCGGGTGCTGGCGCTCCACTTTTTCCTCAACAATCTCGACGACGAGACGCTGCGGCTGCGTGCGCGACGCCTGTCGTGCGGCTATTCGCTGCTCTTTCTGGCCGCGTTCCTCGCCTTCTTCGGGTGGCTGCTCTGCTCCGACGGTCGGGCGATCGACCCTGCCTCCGGCACGGTGAGCATCGAACCTTACAAATACCTGCACAATCTGCTGGCGATGCCGGCTGTCGCTATCGTGCTGCTCGCAGGCGTCGCTGCGGTGCTGTGGGGACTTTGGAGCGGCGGGCGCAACGGCAGCCGGCGGGCGATCTGGTTCAGCGGCGCGGGAACGATCCTCACGGTGCTGGCACTGCTGCTGCTGGCGGGCTGGAACGATACCTGCTACTACCCGTCGCTGACGGACATGCAGTCTTCGCTGGCGATCACCAACAGTTCGTCGAGTCTCTTCACACTCAAAGTGATGAGCGTCGTCTCGCTGCTGATCCCCTTCGTCGCAGCCTACATCTGGTATGCGTGGAGGGCGTTGACCCGCCCGATCTCGGAACGCGAGGTCGAGGAGGCGGAACACAAATACTGATCGGGAAGGAAATACCGTTTATGGAGATCGTTTCGCTGCGGGAATCGCCGCAGGAGGTCGAACGGTTCATCGCCTATTTCCAAAGCGATGGGCGAACGTTACCACCCGGAGAGCGAACGGTCGCGCCTTTACGGAATCGAACCGTGACCGCCGGCAGCCGCGCGGGAAGGCCGTCGTTCAGCGACGGCCTTTTCGTTCGCGGACGATGATCTTGCGGCGCCGCACCGACCAGCCGAAATGGCCGATCAGCTCGCCCAGCCGGAAATATTCGCCGTGCGAATAGGCCACCAGCCCCGCTCGTTCCAGATCGAAACGCCCCGTGGCGGAATCGATGTAGCGGTCGTCGACCAGCACGTTGACGACCTCCGCCAGAAACATGTCGTGCGACCCGAGCGGCAGGATCTGCCGCACGCGGTTGACATCAAAGGAAACCCGCTTGATGGCATCGATGATTTTGCCGCTCGCCAGATCGACCAGCACGATATTGCTGTGCTTGCCCATGATCTCAAAGATCAGCTTTTTGGAAACCGTAAAGCCAAGTTCATTTAGGGTTTCCAGTGAGATTTCGATGATACGTTCCGAATCCTTTTGCTTAACAGCGGTAATGCGCCCGCCCTGCAGATGCTTGCGCAGCAGCATGCAGAATGAAAGCGGAGCCGGCGGATTGACCGGATTGGATTCGATGAAATGCAGCCGCGCGTGTGCCGAGCCTGCGGAGGCGAAGAGCTTGCGGTTGCCGTTTTTGGTATGGATATGAAAGACCAGTTCATCCGCCTCCGGCTGATAAACCTTTTCGATTTTTCCCAGTAAAATATTTTTTTGCAGTTCCCGGACGACCGCCCGGGTAACGATTCCGTCGTAAGCCACAGAGTTTCTCCTTTCGGTTGCTGCGTGTTCGGATCTTGCGTGTGACGCAGAAAAAGAACACTTGTTTTTCGTCGATTTTTGTGGTAAAATGATAATCACAAGAGGACGAGTCAGAGAGCGGTTGAACCCCGAGAGGGGGTGATGCAATATGTCGGACTACGAAATACTGATGATAGGGTTAACCTTTACAAGTATTGTTGTATCCTTACTGATTGCATACATAAAAAAATAACCGCCCCACGGCAAGGTCAGCGGTTATTTTAGAAAATAACTAACGTGGTCAGCCGTTCGGCTTTCCTCTTGTTCTCATTCTATCACAGAAAAAATAAAAATGCAAGCAATACATAAAAAGGAGGCATCGCAGGATGGAAAAAAGATTGTTATGCGGGGAAGAGGTTTCTCTGCTCGGTTTTGGCGCGATGCGCCTGCCAACCCAGGAGGATGGCACGATTGACCGCGTGAAGGCGGGCAGGCTTGTCGATACGCTGTATCAAAACGGCGTGAACTATTTTGACACAGCCTATGTGTATCATCAGGGAGAATCTGAAGAATTTTTGGGCGAAGCACTGCGAAAATATCCGCGCAACAGCTTTTATCTGGCGACCAAGACCCCGGGACATCTGATCAATCCGGACTATGATCCGGTGGAAGCGTTTGAACGACAGCTGCGGCGCTGCGAAACGGATTATTTCGATTTTTATCTGCTGCACAATGTCATGGAAAGCAGCCTGCCGACGTATACAAATCCTGACCTGCGTGTCATGGATTACTTATTGGAACAGAAAGCCAAGGGACATATCCGTCACCTGGGAATTTCTTCGCATGGGCAGCTGTCGATGCTGGAAAGATACCTGAAAGAATACGGCAAGGAGATCGAATTCGTCCAGCTGCAGATCAATTATTTGGACTGGAGTCTCCAACAGGCAAAAGAAAAATACGAGATGGTTACCGAACTGGGACTGCCGATCATCGTCATGGAGCCGTGCAGGGGCGGCAGACTGGCAGCGCTGGACGCGGCCAGCGAGCAAACGATGAAAACTTTGCGTCCGCAGGATTCCGTTCCGTCCTGGGCGTTCCGATTTGCCGGCAGTCTGCCGAACGTTTCCGTCGTGCTCAGCGGTATGAGCAGCATGGAACAGGTAGAGGACAATCTCAAAACATTCTGCCATTTTGAGCAGCTCAGCGAGACAGAGCAGGCTTTGCTGGCAGATATCGCGCGGAGCATGATGGATATCGTGCCATGTACCGCTTGTCGTTACTGCTGTGACGGATGTCCGATGCAGTTGGATATTCCATACCTTTTGAAGATCTATAACGACGCGAAATTCAGCCCGACGGTTATGAACGGCATGCTGATCAATGCTTTGCCGAAGGAAGCACAGCCTGCGGCCTGCATTGGCTGCGGCGCGTGCGCTCAGGTCTGTCCGCAGCACATCGACATTCCGGCTGCGCTCGCGGACCTGACAAAAATAATTGCCGAGGGGCCGGATTGGGCAAAAGTCAGCGCAGAGCGCCTGAAACTGGATCGAAAGTAAGAATATTTACAAATTTTGATAATTTTATGACAGAAGCCCCTTGCCAAGGGGCTTCTTTTTCGGTACAATATTCTTCGGAATCATACAGAAAACATAGAAAAAGTGAGGTAAATGGGTATGATCAAAAGTATGACAGGATTCGGCAGAGGAGAATATACAGATGGCAAGCGTAATATGGTGGTCGAGATTAAGACCGTCAATCACCGCTATTCGGATATTACCATCAAGATGCCGCGCCGCTATTCTTTCGCGGAAGACAAGATCAAGAGCGCGATCAAGGCACACATTCGCCGCGGCAAGGCGGATGTTTCCATCATGGTAGAAAACATCGGCGACAGCGATGTAAGCATCCAGCTCAATGAGGCTCTGGCGAAACAGTATTTAGAAAAAATGCTGAGTCTGCGCGGTGCGCTCGGCAAGCCGGAGGGTTTTGACGATCAGCTCACATTGCTGCAGATCGCGGCTCTGCCGGATGTGATGAAAGCAATTCCCGCGGTTGAAGATGAAGAAGAGATCATCAAGGCTCTTCTGATTCCGACTGTGCAGGCTGCAGAAAATCTGGACCGCATGCGCGCGGCCGAAGGACAAAAACTGGCGGAGGATCTGCTTGAAAAAGGGGAGCATCTCAAGCAACTGCTTGACAAGATTACAGAACGCGCGCCGCAGGTAGCTGTGGATTATACGGCAAAGCTGCGGGAACGCATCACCGAATTGATCGGAAACAATGTACAGATCCCGGAGGATCGCATTCTGGTGGAGGCGGCGATTTTCGCGGATAAATGCGCGATCGACGAGGAAATCACCCGATTGAACAGCCACATCCTGCAGCTGCGGGATATTGTGACCCAAAGCACGCAGCCAGACGGCAAAAAGCTGGATTTTCTCGTGCAGGAAATGAACCGAGAAGCCAATACCATCGGCTCCAAGGCGAACGATATTACCATCACCGGTTATATGCTGGATCTGAAGAGCGAAATCGAGAAGATTCGCGAACAGGTGCAGAATATCGAGTAAAATCGCGCTGCGAAAATAAATGATGACGAAAAAAATTGAGTGAACTACTTGAAACGAGTGGTATTTTGTGATAAAATAATATTTCAGATTTACGAAGATTTACAGATGACAGACAGCAGGAGTTTTTATGTATTTAGAAGAAAAGCATAAGGGAAAATTATTTATTCTTTCCGGACCATCCGGCGCGGGGAAGGGTACCATCTGCAAGGAGCTGCTCGCGCAGACGGATTTGGAGCTGTCCGTTTCCATGACGACCAGACAGCCCAGAGAGGGTGAGATCCACGGGGTACATTATTATTTTGTAACCGAGGAAGAATTCGTGAAGCGAATCGGCGCGGACGGATTCTTGGAGCATGCCGAGGTCTACGGCAGACGGTACCGAACGCCCAAAGAACCTGTCATCGATAAATTAAAGCAAGGCATCGATGTGATATTGGAAATCGATATTCAAGGAGCCTTGAAGGTGAAGGAGAACTATCCGGACGGCGTGTTCATCTTTATTTTGCCGCCTTCTATGGCGGAGCTGCGCAAACGCCTGACCGGACGCGGAACCGAAACGGCGGAAGCCATCGAGATGCGCCTTGGGGAAACCTTGAAGGAACTTTCCTTTATCGAAAAATATGATTATTGTGTGGTGAACGGAGAATTGGACGAGGCCGTAGCGCGCGTCAAAGCAATCGTAATCGCGGAGCATTCCAGAGTCACCATGACTGCTGACGAATTGGTTGAAAAGTATAAGGAGGAATGAACCATGTTATACCCATCCATTAACGAGATCAGAAAAAAGGCGGACAGCCGTTATACGCTGGTGATTTTGGCTGCAAAAAGAGCGCGTGACATCATCGACGGCAAACCGATCCTGACTGATGTGGACATCGACAGACCGGTTTCCATCGCCGCGCATGAGATCGCGGAGGATCTGATTACCTATCGCAGAAACGAAGACGATTTATAGAAGTAAACGGCAGACTTTCTGCTAATATCAACGAATATCAACGAAAACCGATAACAAACGGCCCCTGAAGAAAATTCTTGCAGGGGCCGTTTGTAAGGAAACATCGGTAAGAACAAACTGGCAGGCGGACAGGAGAACGCGATGGAACCAAGCGCATTTGAAAAAAAATATATGAGTCGCTTCAACGCGCAGCAACGAAAAGCGGTGAGGCAAGGGGATGGGCCGATACTGCTGCTCGCAGTGCCGGGCTCCGGCAAAACGACGGTATTGGTGACCCGTCTGGGGTATATGGCGCTTTGCTGCGAGATCAAGCCGGAAGAGATCCTCACAGTTACCTATACGGTCGCGGCAACCGGGGATATGCGGGCAAGGTGCGCAGAGCATTTCGGAGAAGATCTGGCAAAGCAATTTGAATTTCGGACGATTAACGGCATCTGCGCCAAGATCATTCAATATTACGGAAGGCAATACGACAGAAGCCCTTTCGCCTTGGTGAGTGATGAGAAACAGATAACGGCGCTCTTGTCTGCCGTTTATCAAGAGGTCCAGCGGGAGTACCCGACAGAAAGCGACCTCAAAAGTGTACGAACGCTGATCACCTATATCAAAAATATGATGCTGACGGATGAAGAAGTCACGCAGCTTGCCGCAAAGCTTGAAGAACCGATCAACATTGCGGAGATTTATCAAAAATATTGCCGCGCGATGCGGGAGAATCAGTGGATGGACTATGACGATCAGATGATCTACGCGTACCGGATGCTTTGCAAGCATCCGCAGATTTTACGGCATTTTCAGCAAAGATATCGTTATTTTTGCGTGGATGAGGCGCAGGATACCTCAAAAATTCAGCACGCGATTCTTGCTTTGCTTGCCTCTGCGTCCGGTAATCTGTTTATGGTCGGGGACGAAGACCAGAGCATCTACGGTTTTCGCGCCGCATACCCGCAGGCATTGCTGGATTTTGAACAAGACCATCCGGGCGCGAAGGTTCTGCTGATGGAGGAAAATTTTCGCTCAGATGCAGGCATCGTGCAGGCGGCAGATCGTTTTATACAAAAAAATACATTTCGGCATGTAAAACGTATGAAGGCGGCACGTGGGTCATCGGCATCCATACGTGAAATCCCGCTCAGAAGCAGAGGACAGCAGTATACTTACCTTGCCAAGGTGGCGGCAGACTGCGACAGGCAGACTGCGGTACTGTACCGGGATAATGAATGCGCGCTGCCGCTGATCGATCTTTTGGAGAGGAATGGAATTGATTACCGAATGCGGCAGATGGAGATGACCTTCTTTTCGCATCGCATTGTTTCAGATCTGACGTGTGTGCTGCGTCTGGCAATCGATCCGTATGATACAGAGGCTTTTTTACAGGTGTATTACAAGCTCGGCACCTATATCAAAAAGGCAGATGCCCGGTACATCGCGGAACTCAGCCGTCACCGGCACATGCCTGTTCTTGATGCGGCTCTGGAGTGCGGCAGGCTGAA
>ERZ779861.3798-NODE-3798-length-12062-cov-4.786041_pt1 | contig 12062 bp, 16 predicted proteins | sample MGYA00511558_ERZ779861 | MGnify/ENA primary metagenome ERZ779861 (study PRJEB29588, sample SAMEA2163432) | human gut metagenome | biome: human gut; feature: human-associated habitat; material: faeces | place: Denmark | collected 2008/2010 ... | reverse complement strand
TTCGGCGGCGACGGCTGGGCGTACGACATCGGCTACGGCGGTTTGGATCACGTGCTCGCGCAGGGTGAGGACGTCAACGTGCTGGTGCTCGATACCGAAGTCTACTCCAACACCGGCGGTCAGGCGAGCAAGGCCACCCCGACGGGTTCCATCGCCAAGTTCGCCGCGGCGGGCAAGCGCGTCAAGAAAAAAGACCTCGGCATGATGGCGATGAGCTACGGCTACGTATACGTCGCGCAGGTGGCGATGGGTTCGGACAAAAACCAGCTGATGAAGGCGCTCGTCGAGGCGGAGAGCTATGACGGTCCCTCCCTCGTGATCGCCTACGCGCCCTGCATCAACCACGGCATCAACATGACGAAGTCGCAGGAAGAGGAAAAGCGCGCGGTCGAGTGCGGCTACTGGCAGCTGTATCGCTACAATCCCGCCCTCATCGACGAAGGCAAAAATCCCTTCACGCTGGATTCCAAGGAGCCGACGGGCGACTATCAGGCGTTCATCACCGGAGAAAACCGCTATGCCTCCCTCATGAAGGCGCAGCCTTCCTTAGCCGCCGAACTCTTCAAGAAGACGGAAGCGGATTCCAGGGAACGGCTGGAAAACTACAAATACCTCGCGGAAAAGAAGTAATTTTCTCCGCGAAAAGCCTCCGCAAACAATTTGCGGAGGCTTTCTTTTTACGTTCATACGGTTCCTTTATATTTTTTTACCAGAAACAAGCGGTTTTCCTTTCTTTGAGAATACGGACAGGTTTTCCCGAATTATTTTTAAAAAAAACTTGCGCATGCGCCTGTTTTATGATACAATATTACTGCCGATCAATGCAAATTGTTTTTTCTTTGCAGAAACAAAGAAAAAAGCCGTTTTTTTCAAAAAACGGCATACAGATAGGTTAGGGGGAGTATCGACAATGTTCTGTAAGCATTGCGGGAAAAGACTGGACGACAATGCGGCCGTCTGTCCGCACTGTGATGTGCCCACCGGGGTGCAGGGGAAAATTCCCCATCCGTCTGACAGACCGGAATTCGGCTACGCGGCAATCGGATTTTTTATTCCGCTGGTCGGCCTGATTTTATATCTGGTCTGGAGAGCGGAATACCCTTTGAGGGCGAGATCCTGCGGAAAAGGGGCATTGTCCGCCGTAATCTTTTGGCTCTGCCTGGCGGTTGGTACGATACTCATCGCAGCGATCCTGCTGCCCATGTGTTATGCGGCAGCTCCCCTCTTTTTGCTGTAAAGATAAAAATATTTAAAAAGGAGAGAATAGATATGTTCTGTAAAAACTGCGGGAAAGAAATCGACGACAGAGCGGCAATCTGCCCGAACTGCGGCGTTCCCACCGAAACAACTGCCGTGACGCCCGGCGCCACACACAACGCGGCGGACGCGCCGAGCACAGGTTTTGCCTTTTTGGGATTTTTCTTCCCGCTGGTCGGCCTGATCCTCTACCTCGTCTGGAAAGCGGAATATCCGCTGAAAGCGAAGTCCTGCGGAAAGGGCGCGCTGATCGGCGTAATCGTTGAATTCGTGCTGGGCTTCGTTATGGGAATCATCATGGCGCTCGCGGGCGCCGCGTTATATGCGGCGGCTCCCATTTTCCTGCTGTGAGTCAAATAAGCTGAAAAAGGAACCGGATCGATATGTTTTGTAAAAATTGCGGAAAGGAACTGGACGACAGGGCGGTTGTCTGCCCGAACTGCGGCGTTCCCACGGATGAGAAGGCCTTTTCTCACAATGCCGTGAAGGAAAACGACGCGCCGAGCGCCGGGTTTGCCGTACTCTGTTTTTTCATTCCGATCTTGGGGCTGATTCTCTATCTCGTCTGGAAAGACGAATACCCGCTCAAAGCAAAATCCTGCGGAAAGGGCGCGCTGATCGCCGTGATCGTTGATATTGTACTTGCAGTAATTTATGTCATTTTCTTTATGATCATTCTGTCCGCAGGCGCATGCGCCGTCACAATGGCCGCGTGTCTGTAAAATAACAGCGTAAAAAACCTCCCTTCCGGGAGGTTTTTTTTGACCGACAGCGGGACAAACGCCCTCTGCCGATCGTTTTTATCGTGTAAGGAGGAGAGATATGTTTTGCAAATACTGCGGGAATCAACTGAAAGACGACGCCTTTGTCTGCATGCAATGCGGCTGTGAAACGGGCTTACATCAGCGCGCGCTCTCTCATGCGCACGCCGACAAGCCCTCCGTCTTCGACGCCTTCCTTTATTTTTTCTTTTGGATCTTCGGCTTCTGCGCGTACTTCTCGCACAGAAAAAACCGCCCCCTATACGCGTACTCCTGCCTGGTCGGATCGGCAGCGGGCGCAATTTCCTTTGCCGTCGTATTTTTGGCGATGATTCTTTTCTGCCGGATTTGGGACCTCGTAATCTTCTGACGTCCGGCAGAAAGGCGATGATCGGAAAGGGCACGCCGCCGCAAGCGGTATGCCCTTTTTCTGTTCCCGTCAAGGATTTGACCGTTCCCGTACGGCGAGCGGGCTTTTGCCCTTATTTGAGATATAATATCTCTTTTCCCCGCTCTACGGCGTATTTTACGGTATAATACGTGCCGCCTCCCGCATAGCGCAGATAAGCGACGACGAGATCGCTGTGATCCACCATATAGCGGTTGCGCTCCTGCATACAGCCTTCCACATAGGAGGGATAAAGCACGATCCGCTCGTCCGCTGCCGCGCAAAGGCGGTCGTAACGCGCTTTCTGCGCCCGCGTGAAGCGCGCCGCCTGATCGCCGCAGGGAATGCACGCGACGATGCGGAGCTGCGGAAATTCTCCCTTCATCCGAAGCAGCTCCTCGTAGCAATACTGATCGAACCCGAGCGCCATCCCCACGAGAAATTCGGTATATCCGTCCAGAACAACGCTCCGCAGGGTCTCACTCAGTCCCGCGGGAAACGCGCTCATCGCGCGGTGCCCCGTCACGCAGGCGCGCTTCATAGCGGCTGTTTCCGCTCTTTGCCGCGGCCGCGCGGATACTGCGGCGGCGTGCTTTTCACCTTCTCTACGACCACAATCGTGCGGCACGCCCCCTCCAATTCCATCCGTTTCTCCTCTTTCAGCCTCCCGCCGAGCAAGGCGATCGCGCGGGCCGCTTCCGCCGTCTCTTCGGCGGCGTCCCCTTTATAGGCGACAAAGCTCCCGCCCACGCGGACAAAGGGCAGGGCATATTCGCAGAGCGTATTCATGCGGGCGACGGCGCGGGCAGTACAGCAGTCGAACCGTTCCCGGTAAGTTTGCATTCTGGAATATTCCTCCGCCCTGCCGTTTAAAACGCGCGCGTTCTTCAGATTCAGCGTTTCGATCACGGCATTCAGAAAATCGCACTTCTTCCCCGTTGCCTCCAGCATCGTGACGAAAACGTCTTCCCGAAAGACGGCGATCGGCACCGCAGGGAGTCCTCCGCCCGAACCGATGTCGATCAAATTTCCCGGTTGTACACAGGAAATCCCCAACGCGCTGTCGAGAAAGTGCTTGACGAAGATCTCCTCTCTGTCGGTGATGGCGGTCAGGTTGAAGCGCCCGTTGTATTCTTCCAGCAGATCGGCGTATTTTAACAGCTTTTCTTCCTGTTTTTCGGATAAATTCACGCGGTAGCGCTCGAATAATGCTCTCATACCGGTATTATAACACACGCATCGGTATTTTCACAATCGATTTATCCACATTCTCCCGAACGCGGTGAAATTGTGTATATCCGGCCGGATTCTGATTCGTCTGATGCTTTTTTCTCCTCTTCTCCGTTCGGCATTTTCCCGAATCCGCCGGTTTTCCACCGTGTTTCAACCGGCTCTGAACAATGCTTTCCACACCGTTTTTCCCTGAAAAAACAGATAGAAACGGCGAATTTCACAATTTCCACAATCCCTACTGATATTACAATTTCTTATTTTTTAAAAAAGATTATCTTTCTGAACGGAGCAAGGCGAAAAAGGTGAGAATTATCGTTTGCTTTTTCCGTTTAAATATATTATAATACTATATAACGAAGAAATCGCAGAAAAAGGCGGATAAGGACTATGAAAGTTATTTGCGAAGGTTTGGACCTTTCGGACGCGATCCTGAAAGTCAGCAAAGCGCTGGGGACGAAGAAGGCCAATCAGATTTTAGAGGGAATCAAGTTGACTGCGAAGGGAGACGATCTCATTTTAATGGCGACGGATACCGAGCTGACCATCGAAAAGACCATACAGGCGAACGTTATCATGGAGGGAGAGACCGTCGTTCCCGGAAAGTATTTTATGGACTTCGTCAAAAAGCTGGAGAACGAGCAGATCGAGCTTTCCGTGCTCGACGAAGGGCAGCTGAAGATCAAATACGCGGATGCGGAAAGCGAGATGCAGGTCTATAACGCGGAGGAATTCCCCAAGATCAACAAGGAGATCAAGGAAAATTTCTTTTTGCTGTCCCAGGGGGAATTCAAAGACCTGATCGCGAAGACTTCTTTCTCCTGCTCGCAGGACGATTCCCGCCCCATCTTAAAGGGCTGTCTGTTTGAAGTGGAAAACGGGACGGTCACTTCCGTCGCGCTGGACGGGTTCCGCATGGCGGTCTGCAAAAAGCAGGCGAAAGCGGTTTCCGGAGACTTTAAGGCGATTATTCCGGCGCGCACGCTGAACGAGATCACGCGGCTTCTGGAAAAGGAAGAGGAAGAGCTGAACGTCGTTTTGCAGAAAAACAACCTCATGGTGGAAGTGGGGTCGACCGTTTTGGTCTCCCGCCTCTACGAAGGGGAATTCATCAATTACAAGCAGATTCTCCCCACCTCTTTTCTGACCGAATTTACGGTGGACAAGGATCAGCTTTTAAACAGCGTGGAGCGCGCCGCCATTCTGAGCCGCTCCGACCGGCTGAGCTTGGTGAAGATGGACGTGAAGGAGAAATTCCTGAACGTCACGGCGAAGTCGGAGATCGGAACGGTCAACGAGAATATTTCCATCGCGCTGAAGGGGAAAGATCTCTCCATCGCGTTCAACGCGAAGTATCTTTCCGAATATTTAAAGATCCTTTCGGACGAGAAAGTGAGGGTGTTTTTGAACTCCCCCATCGCCCCGTGCATTCTGCGCCCGCAGGAGAGCGAGGATTATTTATACCTCGTGCTGCCCGTGAGAATCAACTCCTGACGGAAAAGATGGCGAATTTAATTGACATTTCATCAAAAATCGCTATAATAAATAAGGCAAATTGACAACGAAGTGAGGAAACGGAAATGAAAAGAACTTACCAACCCAAAAAGAGACAGAGAAGCAAAGTGCATGGCTTCCGCAAGAGAATGATGACCAAGAGCGGAAGAAACGTGTTAAAGAGAAGAAGAAACAAGGGCCGTCACAAGATTTCCGCGTAAAGTGGAGTACAGGCTGAAAAAGGCGAAGGATTTTGACCGCGTATTCAGGGCGGGCAAGCGCGCCTTTACCAATCGTCTGACCTTGATTTATCTTCCCGCAAAAACCGTAAAAGCGGGATACGCCGTGGGCAAAAAGCACGGAAAGGCCGTCAAGAGAAACCGCATCAAGCGGCTGCTGCGCGAAGCGTTTCGAACGGTTCTCCCCGAAATCGGGGGGAACTGGTTTTTCGTCGTTATTCCGAAAGTGAGCGAAGAATATACGTACGCAGGGTACGTGAAGGATCTGAGATACGCGCTGAAAAAGAGCGGTTTGCTGAAATGAAGAGACTTTGCCTGAAACTCATACGTTTTTATCAGAAATATATCTCCAAGGGCATCGTCAGCCAATGCCGTTATACGCCGACCTGTTCGCAGTATGCGTACGAGGCGATTCTGAAGTGGGGCGTCGTCGTCGGGATTTTGCTCGGCAGCTGGCGCATTTTGCGTTGCAATCCCCTCTCGAAAGGGGGATTTGACAAAGTGCCGGACAAGCCGTCCGTCAAAAAGTGGGTTCTGTAACGGCACCGTTAACGACAAAGGAATTTTTATGAACGATATTATTTCACGCGTGGGGCTAATCTTCAGCGACATGATGCTCCCCGTTGCGACGCAGTCTCTCGACTGGCTGACGTCCATCATCACGGCCATCGTCACATCCGTCAGTTCGGTTATGCTGGGCGTCGTCCTCTTCACCCTGGTGCTGAAAGTGATCACGCTTCCGCTCGACTATTTTTCGCGCGCTTCCATGCGGAAGAGCTCTTTGAAGATGGAAGAAATGCGCCCGGAGCTTGAAAAACTGCAGAAACAGTACGCGAACGACAAACAGCTCTATCAGCAGAAGATGATGGCGCTCTATAAAAAAGAGGGGTATTCCCCCTTCGGCGCCTGCCTGCCCACCATCGTTTCGCTGGTTTTCTTTATCATCGTATTGACCTCTTTCAATAAATACTCCAATTATCAGAATCTGCAGTACGTGCTCAATATGTCCACCGCGTACAATTACGCCATGGTGGAAGCCGGCGTCGACGAAGTGGAGGGGTATCTTACCATCGACGGACAGAACGGAATGCCCGTGATAGAGACGCAGAAAATTTACGATCTCTACGCGGAAAAATACGGAACGGAAGAGGATCAGTATATAATCCTTTCCTCCGAAAACGAAGAGAGCAAGGCAGATCTTTTAGTCACTTATTCGGGCGGAAATCTCTATTATCAGACGCGCCTCGACGGACAGAAAGGATTTTTGATCCTTGCGCAAAAAGTTACCGTGGAGGAAGGAGGAGTCAAATTTTCATCTTCCACCCAGGCGATCGACGATGCCGCGCTCGCGGAGGGCTCCGCGGACGAGAGCGGAAGATATTACGGATTCAGACGGGATACGGCCGCCGGGAACGGCGGGGAAAATTTCGACGCCTATTACAAACGCCTCTGCGAGGAGAGCGAAGGCGGCAGCGTTCCGGACAGCAAGGCGGCAGCCGAATCCTTCGTGACGGATATCCGCTGCGCGGCTTCCGCCGACAAATATTACGAAGAGCGCCAGTCCTTTTTATGGATCAAAAACGTATGGGAAGCGGATTCCCCCTTTGCGCACCCCGTTACCAGTTACGATACCATCAAAGATAAACTGCAGGGCGGGGACATCATCAAAGAATCCGATTATGAGCTGCTCACCCGCGACCTGACGGATGAAAAGGAGCGTGCAAACGGCTATTTCATCATGATCGTGCTGGTGGCCGGGCTGTCCTTTTTATCGCAGTGGGTGATGTCGCGCGGGCAGAAAGCGCAGATGGAACTGCAGAGCGTGGACGGAATGGGAGCCATGCAGAACAAGATGATGATGTGGCTGATGCCCATCATGATGGCGTTCTTCGCCTTTATGTATACGGCGGCGTTTTCCACCTATATTATTTGCAGCCAGCTTTTCTCCATGCTGACGACGCTGGGGATCAACAAGATCGTAGATATTAAATTTCAAAAGGAAAAGGAGCGCAGAGAAGCGCAGAAAGATAAGCGGGGCGTAAAGAAACAAGACAATACCAAGCCCCCGAAAAGGAGATAAGATGGAATTTACAGGCAAAACAGTGGAAGAGGCGATCGCTTTGGGACTCAGCGAGACAGGCCTCACCGAGGAGACCGCCGAGATCACCGTGCTGGACGAGGGCGGCAAGGGCTTTCTGAAAAAGACGAAGGCCAGGGTGGAAGTTTCCAAAAAACGCACCAACGGAGAACGCGCGGTCAAATTTTTGGAAGAACTTTTGGACCGCATGGAGATCGTCGCGAAGGTCTCCCTCGTTTCGGAGGAAGAAAAGATCGAGATCAACGTCGTGGCGGAATCCTCCGCTTCGGTGATCGGCTATCGCGGCGAAGTGCTGGACGCGCTGCAGAGCCTCGCGGGAGCGGTGGCCAATATGGGAAACAAGACGTATGTGCGCGTGGTCGTGGACTGTGAAAATTACCGCGGCAAGCGCGAGGACACGCTCGTCAATCTGGCGGAAAAGCTGGCGGCGAAGGCCGTCCGCCAGGGAAGGGACATCTCCCTCGAACCCATGGGGCCCTATGAGCGCCGCGTGATCCATTCCGCTTTGGCGGCGAGCGAGGAAGTGACGACGACCTCTGAGGGAAAGGAGCCCAATCGCTACGTGGTGATCGTCCCGAACGTGAAAAAGGAACAGCGCCCGAGAAACTTTAACCGCGATTATGCGCCCAGAGAGGGCGGATATCACCGCGAAAAACGGGGCGGCAGAGAGGGCTTCAACCGCGGCGGCGAACGCAGAAACGACCGCGGCGGCAGGAATCATTACAGCCGTGACCGCGGCAGCAGATCGGGCTTTACTTCCGAGGCGGAAGCGGAGAAGAGAAAGAAGCCGTCCGGCTTCGGCACGTATCTCGGAAACAGCCTCAAAAACGACAACGAATAAAGAACGGGGACAGAGAGCCCCTGCGAAGGGATATTTCCCGGGAAAAAAGAGCGGAGATGAAAAATCTCCGCTTTTTTTACCGGCGCATGCGCTTGATAACTCCCATGGTTTTACCGGGGGGTGATAAATTGCTTGAGCAAAGTTCAAACAATAAAAAGTTACCTTATTGTTGATGTTAAGTTCGATGATAGAAGAAAGAAAACCCGTTCTACAGAAGCGCGGTGCAACAGGACGCTATCGTAAAAGCGACACCCGTTGACGGGTCGGCTGGTTTCCCTTTTCAGGGTATGCGTAAACCACCGGTTAAACGGTTTGATCCGTTAAAGCGCATCTTCCATCTGACCGCGCCTGAGAGAAACGACCGTGATCTGACGTTCCGTCTCCTTCAAAAACCGCTATTGCCATGATTGTTTCAAACCCGCTGCGCTTAAAAAATAAATTTCTCTCCGTTCAGTCCATATAGGGAAGCAGGAATTTAAAATGATCGGTTGTCCTGCATAACGCCCCGTTATAGGTAATATATCCCCCGTTATGGATGACGGTACCGACGTTATATAGGCAAAGCGTATCGTTCCCGATGAAAATTGTCAGGCAGTCGGGCGAGGGACCAAAGTAGATCGTCTCTTTTACCTCTTTGTAAGAGATTTTATTGAGGGCATTTATGACCAGTTCGGCGTTTTCCCCGTCGAGTTCGGTAAAAAAAGACTCGCTTTCATCTATGCCTGAATACTCCAGCGCAACGGTGTTTTCGGGATTGAACGAAAAATGATGCGCACAAGCCGCAAAGACCATACAACATGAAATGAGCGACACTGCAAAGAATCTCCGAAATCTGTTCTGCATCCTGCTGAAACCTCCTTTCCGTCCCTGTTTTCCTGACGAATTGCGTAAGGGAAAGAACGCGCTGATTCCTGTTCGTCCTGCGGTCGCAATGTATAAGCCAAAAGTGCTTTGATGGCGTTTATACGGCGGAACAACTCTCCCCTTCTTACACCAAAAAAACGATCAAGAGAGGGCGTTTGTCCCGTTCCCGGTCAAAAAAACGCCCGAAAAAAATTTTTTCGGCAATCAAAACGGAAATCAAAGGGCGCTGAACGTTTGGAAAAGAAGAGAAAAAACAGAGCAGCGCCGCACGAAAAAGCCCGCTCGCGCACGCCTTTCCCCGCAGTGATATCGGAGAAACCTGAACGGATCTATACGGAATTCCACAAGTTATCCACAGCGCGGATGTGGATAAAGCAGGGCAAGAGATTCTTTCCAAAACAGCTTGCTTACGGGAATCAAATATGATATAATACAGGAAAACGGCATGCCGTTTTCCTTTGCCCATGGGCAAAGGAAAACAGTGCCTTAACGGATTGTTCTGTAAAGGGAATCGCTGATATGTCTGAAAACAAACTTGTTACACCCGTATTAAAGTGGGTCGGCGGCAAACGACAGTTATTGGAGGAAATCACACCGTTGCTCCCCAAACGGATTTCTACGTATTGTGAGCCGTTTCTGGGCGGCGGCGCGGTTTTATTTTCCATTCAGCCGTCTAAAGCCATTGTCAACGATTTGAATTCTGATTTGATTACGGTATATGAAGTAATCAGAGATGATGTGGAACAACTGATCGACGCGCTCAGAAAACACCAAAATACCGCAGAATATTTTTATTCTGTACGGGATATGGATCGGGATAAGAATGTCTATCGGGCTATGTCAAAAATAGACAGGGCTTCGCGGACGATATATTTGAACAAAACTTGTTTCAACGGGTTGTTCAGAGTTAATTCTTCCGGGGCGTTCAATGTGCCGTTCGGACGCTATAAAAATCCCAACATTGTAAACGAGCCTGTTCTAAGGGCGGTCAGTCAATATTTCAATTCGGGAAAGATTTTATTTTTCAGCGAGGACTTTGCAGACACGCTTGCACGCGTGAAAAAGGGGGGATTTGTTTATCTCGATCCCCCGTACGATCCGGTTTCCGACACCGCAAGTTTTACGGGATACAATAAAAACGGCTTTGACAGAAAGGAACAGGTTCGGTTAAAACAATGCTGCGATGAGCTGACAGGGCGCGGAATAAAATTTCTGCAATCCAACGCAGCAACCGACTTTATTAAGGCGTTATATCAAGATTATGAGATTAGAGCCGTAAAAGCAAAAAGAATTATTAACGCCGATGCAACCAAACGGGGCGAAGTTGAGGAGGTGCTGATCAAAAATTATGGGACTGAATGACAGCGCGTGGGAAACCTTGTTTGAAAAGTATCGCATTCTCGATGAAATAGAGCATAAAGGCAAATTTATCATAACGGCGAGTCAGATTAAAGAGTTCAGAGAACCACGGTTGATGACGAAATTTGATCATGCCGTTAATTTGCCTGCCTTATTTGCCGATCATCACTTGTCAATTCTTCCGATCAGCGGGAACAGCTATGTAATTTCCCATTTTAAAGCCTATCATCAATTTGATGATGTTGCAGCCGGGATGAAAAGGGTATCTTTGCCGGGCCATATCCAAAGCATGCAGGATAACATTGTCAGTGAATCAATTGCACTGAATTGCGCGATTGCAGCCGGAATAATCGCGGATTTTTTGGAAGATGACGGGTTGTTGGCAACCGTATCGGGGAAAATGGGGTCGGGCATCTTTGATTTTCAGATAGAGAATATTTCGGGGGGCGTGCCATTTCAATTTAAAGTTAACAATGCGCGTATCGAGATCGATGCAGCCTATGAGGGAGTAAAGTATCTTTCCCTGTTTGAAGCCAAGCGGGATTTATCGGAGGATTTTCTCGTCAGGCAGCTTTATTATCCGTATCGGACTTGGAGCAGCCGCGTAACAAAACACGTAAAGCCGGTTTTTCTCATCTATTCTAACGGGATATTTCATCTATACGAATATCGGTTTGAAGATGTGCTAAATTATAATTCCCTGACTCTCGTAAAACAGAAAAACTATGCAATTTCTGCGGACATTTCTTTACGGGAGATTGAAAATATCTTAAACGAGGTTCCTCTCGTTGAGGAACCTGATATTTCATTTCCGCAGGCAAACAGCATGGCGCGGATGATCAATCTCGTGGAATTGCTATATGAAAAACCAATGACGAAACAGGAGATCACGGCGGAATATGCTTTTGATGAACGCCAAACAAATTATTATGCAGATGCGGGGAGATATTTGGAGCTGATAGAAAAAGGGCAAGATGACAAACACAATGTTATTTTCCGCCTTTCCCCAAAGGGGTATCTTCTTATGGGATTAAACTATAAAGAGCGACAGCTTGCAATCGCAACGCAAATATTGAAACACAAGGTCTTTCATGAAACCCTGAAGATCTGTCTGCGTTGCGGAGATATGCCCGATTCCGCAAAAATAGTGGAAATTATGAAGCGATCGAATTTATTTCAAGTAGAAGCGGAAAGCACCTACGCACGGCGGGCTTCGACCATTACGGGATGGATCCGTTGGATCTTAAGTATAATCGAAGAAGCCTGACGGCCCCCAATGGTTTTGTCGCTTTGCCGTTGTTTCTCCTTCGCGAAAGGCCGCCAAATAAAATAACGCGTGAAAAGCCGGAATACCCGTTTCCGGCCTCTGTTTTAACCCGGTAAGCATACGATTACAGTATTTTTTATGTAAAGCGAGAAAAACAGCTTGATTCCGGCAATGAAATGTGATATAATACAGAGGAAAAAAGGCATGCCTTTTTCTTTGCCCATGGGCAAAGAAAAAGGCATGCCTTTTTCTTTGCCCATGGGC
>ERZ779861.3790-NODE-3790-length-12080-cov-2.764407_pt1 | contig 12080 bp, 11 predicted proteins | sample MGYA00511558_ERZ779861 | MGnify/ENA primary metagenome ERZ779861 (study PRJEB29588, sample SAMEA2163432) | human gut metagenome | biome: human gut; feature: human-associated habitat; material: faeces | place: Denmark | collected 2008/2010 ... | reverse complement strand
ACTTGCATGTGTTAGGCACGCCGCCAGCGTTCATCCTGAGCCAGGATCAAACTCTTAATTAAATGGTATTTCACTTGTCTTTCACACCATATGCTTTACTTCATTCAGTCGCTTCGATGCTCATGTACTTTAGTACATTCCGCTTCTCGCTCCTTCTGAAGCTCGCCTATGCTGCGAAATCCTGCGTGAATCGCAGAATACTGACAAGATAAAATCAAGTTTGAGTTTTACTCAGTTTGAACGTCTTGCGTTCAAAATTATTGTTGTTTTTCAAAGAATTGTACGTTCGTTTACCAAGCTACATCTTTTCGGATGTTTACATGATACTTTGTTGTACTTGTCTTTTGGTCATCCTCTCGGATAACCTTTTGACTTCTTTCTTTCACTATGAAGTTTTCAAGGTTCCTAAGAGCTTCTATCGCTCTTTCGCTGCTCGTCTTCTTTCGTCGACGAACATTTTATATTCTATCACTCTGTCTGGTTCTTGTCAATGGCTTTTTAAAAATTTTTTCAAAATTTTCTTTCAACCTTTTGAGCTTACCGTTCAAGTGACAGCTTTTATATATTACCACCTGGTAAATGTTTTGTCAACATATTTTTTGCAAAAATTTTTATTCTTTTTTAACGACCCTGAATGTCTGATTTTTAGCCATTTCCCGATTATAATCAAAGCTTTTCTTATAAGACGTTTACAATAAAATACCCGGGCAATTGTTTAATATTCTTTTATCTGTACTCATACCTATCCCGGGGTACACATATGAATGGAAGCATGGACAGTTTAAAGCGGTTATGCTACAATTAAATAATCAATAGGTTCGGAATTTTATGAGGTACTGTATGTTTATCAGAAAAGAGACATCAAAAGATTATGAAACCGTATATTCAGTAATAAAAAGTGCGTTTGCTAATGCCGAACACGCAGACGGAAATGAACATGATTTAGTGGTCGCGCTGAGAAAGAGCGAGGCATTCATCCCGGAATTATCATTGGTTGCTGAAATTGACGGAAATATTGCAGGACACATTATGTTTACAAAAGCATATGTCGAAGATACTGCTGTTTTAGCATTAGCACCGCTATCTGTCCTACCTGAATATCAAAAGATAGGAGTAGGAACTGCTTTAATAAAAAGCGGACACGAAATCGCTAAGAATTTGGGCTATGGATATTCAGTTGTATTGGGAAGTGAAAAATACTATTCAAGATTCGGGTATTTGCCAGCATGTACATTCGGTATAAAACCGCCGTTTGACGTGCCCAAAGAAAATTTTATGGCTTTTAAAATAAGCGCAAGCGCACCTCATATTCATGGCTTTATTAAATACGCAGAAGAATTTAGAATTTAACAAATATAATATTGGGATTAGAAATACTGTAATTGATAGAAATCTTGCCGCAAATTACTTTTTACCCTCGTAATAAAACCTATCGGTGAAATTCTGTAAAATATATTTGTTATAATGAACAAAGGAAATTTACAGATTTTTTATTATACGAGTCCCACCCTTACATGTTTTCATTTATAAACGTAAAAATTGAAAAGATATATTCTTCGTTCCGACCAAAAAAGCGCCATTTAATATACTCAATATATAAGTTTCATCTTGGTAAATAAATGACAAACCTCTTAAAATAATATCTTCCCTCTCATTTCGATTTTGGAAGAAGGCTCCGTCTATTTTTCTGCGAGTGCGACTATAAACTCCGAGCTTTATCCTATATTTCAGCGCAAAGCGAGAGGCACGGAGCTTTAATATACGCCCTGTCAGCTGCTAAAACCAGTTCTGGCTTGCGGTTTCATACATCAAAATCGCAGCTTTGTCTTTATGCAGCCAAGGCGCTTTTGTTTTCTCTCTTATGTAACAACAACATTTTTACGACGATACCGAACGAGCATATAACAAATATGCTGCCATTTACGAATAAAGATGTGTTCAAGAAGGGTGCTGCCCTTTTAAATTCTAACATAAAAAGCGCTATGAACTTCACCGAAGCCATAGCGCCTCTTATTGTCATCAATCTTAGTCAACTGCAAGTCAAGCTGAAATCAAGCAAATATTTGTACGCCAGCAGATATGCCATCAGGCAGATGCCTTTATTATGTTTTACAGGTTAAAACTACCGTTCTTAAATATCTCGACTTCGCGGCCGTCCGCACATGTCGCCTTGCAGCGCATATCCTCCGTACCGAACATAAAGTCCACATGCAGCGCTGAAAGGTTTAACCCTTTTGCCTCAAGCGCTTCGCTGCTTCTGTCCTCTCCCAGTATAACATCGGAATATCCGGCGCCAAGCGCAATATGGCAAGAGGCGTTTTCATCAAACAAAGTATTGTAGAAAAGCACGCCGCTCTTTCTTATCGGAGAATCAAACGGTACAAGGGCAATTTCTCCTATGCGCCGCGAGCCTTCGTCCGTCTCGAGTATTCCCTTTACTATATCCTTTCCCAGCTTGGCATCGTAATCAACAACAAGGCCTTCCTTAAACCTAAGATAAAGGCCGTCTACGATGTTACCCGCGTGTACGAATGGCATCGAGCTGTAAACTTCGCCGTTTACTTTAAGCTTATGCGGCGTTGCGAGTATTTCTTCCGTCGGAATGTTCGGTGCAAACACTTCTCCATCCGGCTCAGGGCAGTGACATATACCCCCTGTAAAAATTCCATCATCGCAGATATCCATTGTAATATCCGTTCCCAAAGAATTTGTAAAATGCAGACTTCTTATATTAAGCGCATTTATCTTCTTTACATTTTCCCACATCTCGTCAATATGCTTGTCCCAGCCGTCTATACCGCTTTCCTCTGTAACATAGCAGGCGTCAAATATCGCATTCCACAGCTTTTCGACAGCTTCTTCCTCAGATGCATTAGGAAATACGAGCTTAGCCCACTCCTTTCCCGGAAGTGCAAGCGCACTCCACTTAACAAGATTTTCTTTCTTGCGGAAGGCGAGGTCTTTAAGCGGCTCGGTTATAGCTTTTTTCCAGACGGCTATTCTATCTGTCGATACTGACGAAAGGCCGTTTGGGCTCTCATCAATAAGACGCAGGAAGCAAGCTTTTTTGTCGCCATAATAGCGGCGCGACTCAGCCCACCAATCAGGCATTTCAGAAAGAGTCTCCATCGCTGCATTTTCGAGCCTTATCTTAGTGAGCTCCTGGTCGGCAAAATGAATGACAACATCTTTTGCGCCGAGCTCATATGCTTTTTTCGTAAGTATTCTCAAAAACTCTATTTGCGTTACAGATGGATCTTCTATGACGAGAATATCGCCAGCTGTAAGACCGACTCCGCGCTACAACACTAAATCTGCGTAATTCTCAATTTTTTTCTGATTCATTATACCGTAAATCCTTTCCGCCTTTTATCCTATTTATATACTTAAATTACTCAATCAAAAGTTACTCAATCTCTCCCGTAAAATTCATATGACAGGCCGAAAAATGCCCCGGTGAAATCTCCTTAAGCTCATATGAGTGCTCCTTGCATTTATCGCACGCATACTTACATCGAGAATAAAATCTGCAGTAGCTAACAGGGTTTACAGGCGAATTTACTTCTCCTGTAAGAAGTTCCGGCTTCTTTCCCCTCTGCGATATATCTATTACAGGTATCGCAGAAAGCAGCGCTTTTGTATATGGATGTCTCGGATGCGCAAAAAGCTCTTCTGTAGGAGCTTTTTCCACACATTGTCCAAGATACATAACTGCAATCTCTGTGGAAATATGCTTTACTACGCTCAGATCGTGCGTTATAAATAAGTACGAGAGCTGCTTTTCTTCCTGAAGATCCATCATCAGGTTTAATATCTGCGCCTGTATCGAAACGTCAAGCGCCGAAACCGGCTCATCGCACACTATAAATTCCGGATTTGTCGCCAGTGCTCTTGCAATACCTACGCGCTGGCGGCGTCCGCCGTCCATCTCATGCGGATATGTGTTTACAAGTCTCGGTGCAAGTCCCACAAGCTCCATAAGCTCTTTTACTTTTTCATCGAGTTCTTTTTTGGAAGAGCACATTTTATTTACTATCATCGGCTCTTTGATGATTTCCGATACCGACATTCTCGGATTAAGCGAGGCGTAAGGATCCTGGAAAATAAGCTGCATTTTCCTTCTTATCGCTTTCATATTGTCCTTTTTTAATTTTGTTATATCCTCGCCGTTGAAATAGATTTCTCCCGACGTAGGCTCTATCAATCTCAGTATAGTTCTTCCGAGCGTTGTCTTGCCGCAGCCCGATTCACCTACAACTCCAAGAGTATGACCTTTTTCTATCGCAAAGCTGACATCGTCTACAGCATGTAGCTGTCCTGCCGGCGTCTTGAAATACTTTTTTAAGTGATTAACCTCAAGTACAGGCTTATCCATCTATTTCACCTCCTCCGAACAAATGACATTTTACAAGATGCTCGCCGCCGAGCGAAACCGTCTCGGGAACCTTTGTCTTGCATATTTCCATGCACTTAGGACATCTCGGATGGAACACGCAGCCCTCCGGAAGGTCCATCGGATCAGGCATAAGCCCATCTATCGGCGAAAGCCTATCTGTAACTTTATTTAGGTCCGGAATTGAACCGAAAAGTCCAACTGTATAAGGATGATGCTCATCCTTTGTGAATATTTCCTCCGCTGTACCCGATTCTATAATTGAGCCCGCATACATTACAGCTACCTTTTCGCAGTTCTGCGAAACTATGCCGAGGTCGTGGGTAATTAGAATCATTGATGTACCGAGTTTCTTCTTGAGTTCGTTCATCATATTGAGCACCTGCGCCTGTATCGTTACATCGAGCGCAGTTGTCGGCTCGTCCGCTATCAGAAGCTCAGGTTCGCATGAAAGCGCCATTGCGATTACTACTCTTTGTTTCATTCCACCGGAAAACTGATGCGGGTATTCCCTTTTTCTCGATGCAGGAATGCCTACCATTTCAAGGATTTCATCTACCTTTTTCTCCATTTCCGCATCAGAAAGGTCTGGCATATGCACCTCAAACGATTCCTTTATCTGCTCTCCTACTCTTATTACCGGATTTAAGCTCGTCATCGGATCCTGGAATATCATAGATATCCTGTGTCCGCGTATGGCCTTCATAATTTCCTCGTTCTTTTCCAGAAGATTGCCTTCTTCGGCAAACTCTATTTCGCCCCCCGTAATAAAGCCTGTGCGCTTCGGCAGCAATCTCATTATCGCAAGCGCGGTTGTCGTTTTCCCCGCTCCTGTTTCGCCTACGAGTCCCAGCGTTTCTCCGTTATTGAGCGAGAAGCTTACATCGTTAAGCACTTTTGAAACTCCGTCATCTGTGCGGTATTCTGCCGATATATTTTTTATTTCCAAAAGTTTATTACTCATAAGTTCTCCTCCTTAGTTTCGCAGCCGCGGATCAAGAGCGTCTCTCAGTCCGTCACCGAGCAGATTGAGCGAGATAACTGCAAGTGTAATTGCTCCGCCCGGGAAAAGCACGAGATAAGGTGCGCCTTTCAAAAAGTCTCTTCCTTCGTAAAGCATAGTACCCCACTCAGGCGAAGGCGGCTTGACGCCAAGACCCATAAAACTAAGCGAGGCAATTATAAGTATCGTCGCTCCCATAGCAAGCGTCGCCTGCACTATGATAGGTCCAATCGCATTTGGTATAATGTGCTTAAATATTATTCTGCCGTTACTGCTACCGCAGGATTTTGCTGCTTCTATAAATTCCTGATCCTTTATGGAAAGAATTGATGAACGGATAACTCTTGCAAACACCGGTATATACGCTATGGCAAGCGCAATTAGAAGATTTACCATGCTCTGCCCGAGCGCCGCTACTATTGATATCGACATAAGCATCGGCGGAATCGCAAGAAGTATATCCATAAACCGCATAAGTATATTGTCCGTTTTGCCGCCATAATATCCTGCAATCGCGCCTATGACCGCACCGATAGCAACAGCGATAGCCATAGCTATAATGCTCATCGAAAGCGATATTCTCGAGCCGTGAATGATTCGCGCAAATACATCGCGTCCAAAATTATCCGTTCCGAACCAATGCTTTGCGGACGGAGTCTGCATACGCTCCGGCATATTCTGCTGTATTGCTTCGGTATCGTAATCGGCGATAATCCCTGCAAACACGGCTATCAAAATCATAGCCAGAAGCATAAATAGTCCTGCCATAGCCATCTTATTCTTTTTTAAACGCATCCAGATAGAAGCCATCTGACTTCTGCTCTTTATCTGCGTTTCTTCTTTCGCATTTCTTCTGCTCATAGTCAGCTAACCCCTCTCATACTGTGATTTAATCCGCGGATCAATAAACGCATAAATAATATCGACCACCAAATTTACAATACTGTATGCAAGCGTTACGAACATTATTGCCGCCATAACAGTAGGCGTGTCTTTCATTCTTATCGCTGTAATAAGAAGCGTTCCAAGTCCGTTTATTGAAAATACCGATTCTATTACTACCGTACCTCCGAGAAGATAGCCAAAATCAACTCCTATAACGGTAACTATAGGCAGCATCGCGTTTTTAAGCGCGTGCTTTAAAACGACAGTTCTTTCGTTTACGCCTTTTGCCCTTGCCGTCCTTATATAATCCTGCTTGAGCACTTCAAGCATAGTCGAGCGCGTCATTCTTACGAGTGTAGCCATAGTTGCAGTTGAAAGCGTCAATGCCGGCAATATATAGCTCTCGATGCTGTCAAGTCCTGTGGCCGGAAGCCATCTCAGGTGAAGACTGAATACGAGCATAAGAACAAGCCCCATTACAAAAGATGGAATGGAAGCAAAGAGAAGTGCCAGTGTTGTGCTTATTGCATCCGTAAAGGAATACTGACGCACTGCTGAAATAACGCCTACCGGAATGCCGATAAGTGCTGCAAAAAACATCGCTACTGTCGAAAGCTTAAGAGTCGACGGAAATCTCGTAAATATTTCCTCAAATACAGGAAGCCCTGTATTGTACGATTCGCCGAAATCACCGTGCAGCATATCGACAATATAATTAAAATAGCGTACGAAAAACGGATCGTTGAGTCCAAGTTCCTCTTCCAGCTGTGCCACGCGCTCAGGTGATGCGCTCTGTCCGAGTATCATATAAGCTGCGTTTCCCGGCGTCAGATTCATAATTGTAAATACGATAAACGAAATGCCGAATACAACTACTATCATCATAAGAAGACGCTTTCCAATGTACTTTCCCATATATAATACCTCATATCTGTCCTATATTCAAAACAGAGCCTGCATGCCGGCAGATTTATCTCCGCCGGCGAGTCAAGCTCCGCTCTATCTTCGTATCTAAACGATACTTTTGATTTCATTATTTTTTTCGATTTGCGGAATTATTCCTACCAAGACCAATTCTTTACCTTGTAAATTCCTATCGTGTTTGCCTGTACGCCCTTGAGCTGAGCGTTTGTAGTGATAGTAGTAGGCTCGTAAACGAGATATGCTGCTATAGCCTGATCCTGAATCATTCTTACAACATCATCATAAGCCTGTACTCTCTCTTCTCCCGTCATCGTTGCCGCAGCTTCAAGCATACTCGAAAGTTCGTCAGACACTATACGAGTGATGTTGCCTGTACCGCCGTAGCAGTCTTTATGGTACTGGCTGAAGAGAAGCGAATGTGCATCAGGGAACATTGCGCACCAGCTCAAGATTGTTACTTCAAAATCACCTGTATTATAGATAGCATTGCTGTAAGCGCTTGCTTCCATAACATCTATCTGCATATCTATGTTTACCTGCTTGAGGTCGTTCTGAATAACCTGAGCTACTCTCTGGTTCTTGGCGTCCTCTTTGATCTTCATAGTAATTACGAGCGGATTGTTTTCATCATAGCCTTCTGCTGCGAGAAGCGCCTTTGCTGCCTCAGGGTCGCATTCTGTTGCTTCTACATTTGTCGAATATCCTTCGCAAGTAGGAGCTATCGGTGAATTTGCGATTGTTCCTCTGCCCTCAAGCGCACCGTCGATGATGTTCTGTCTGTTGATAGCGAGATCTATAGCTTTTCTTATATTCACATTGTCAAGCGGAGCCTTTTCTACGTTCATGTTGAATGTAAGCACGGCAGCAAGATCTGTGCTGTAAAGACTGAGGCTATCGTCTGCTTCAACTGTCGGGATATCAGTTGCATTGATATTGAGGAATGCATCGATTTCTCCTGTCTGGAGCGAAATGAGACCTGTATTCTTATCCGTAATCGGCTTGAATGTAATCGTCTTTATTGCCGGAGCTCCCTGGAAGTAATCTTCATTTGCTTCGAGAGTGATGTGATCGCCGCTTACCCATTCTACGAACTTATAAGCACCTGTTCCCATCGGCTTTCTTTCCGCAGCATCGTCACCGTTTGTTTCAAGATAATTCTTGCTCATAATTGAGAAGAAAGGCGAAGCAAAGCTGCCGATCATTCCGCCAAAAGGAGTATGAAGAGTTACTCTTACTGTGTACTCATCAACCTTTTCTACATTTTCAATGTAGCCTGCCATATCGAATGCCCAGCCCTTGTCGATTGTACGGTTGATCGAGAATACTACATCGTCAGCCGTCATCTGAGAGCCGTCATGAAACTTTACATCATCACGAAGACTGATTGTATATACGAGTCCGTCGTCTGAGATTTCAATATTCTTTGCCAAGCTCGGAACATAGTTTCCGTCTGCATCTTCTTCATAAAGGTTGTCATAAATGGCATATGTTACAGTAAATGAGCTCATTTCTGCCATTGCCATAGGGTCGAGCTTGCTCGGATCTGCCGAAAGTCCGTATACGAGATCCGTTCTGTCGCCCGTGTCGCTGTCATCTCCACCGCCGCATGCTGTAAGCGTTGCAAACAGCATTACGAAAACGAGAAGAAGCGCTAATATCTTTTTTGTTGATTTCATATCCTTAATCTCCTCTCATTGTTAATAAATAAATTATGAATACCTTCGTATTATACAGTTTCCTTATAATTCTGTCAACTTTTCCGCGCCAATATCTTAAAATGTATTTTTATACATTTTAAGATATTGTACAGCCTGCATACACTGGCACTTTACTAAGAGCAATTGTCAAAAATTTGTTGACAGGTTCTTTTTTATGTGCTATGCTTTGCTCAGAGTGACGGCAGAGCTGTCACGAAGGGGCATACCACCTCGGGTATGAAACTTCGTGACAGCTCTGTTTTTTGTTTCGGAAAGGAGTGGTATGTAAAATGCTTAAAATCAACGGCTGCGAAAAGGACGCATCCGGACAGACTCTGGCAGATTATCTTCATAAATCTGGCTATGACTGCGCGCGAATAGCTGTCGAAATCAATCTGTCAATTGTGCCGAAATCAAGGTACGCAGAAACCATTCTCCGTGACGGTGACTCGGTAGAAATCGTCAGCTTTGTAGGGGGTGGTTGATATTATCTCAAAAGAAGAATTGGAGCGTGCGTTTGATTCCCGCTTTCCGGCAGAAACAAAGGCAAAGCTTGCCGACGCCCGCGTGGCCGTCGCAGGCCTCGGCGGTCTTGGCTCAAACATAGCCGTAATGCTCGCAAGGAGCGGTGTCGGTCACCTTTTTCTTGTGGATTTTGATGTTGTTGACGTTACTAATCTAAACAGGCAGGCTTACAGCGCATCGCACATAGGAAAACCTAAAACAGAGGCCATTAAAGACATTATTGCTGAAATCAATCCGTATCTCAACGTTGAAGTATGCTGCAAAACCGTGGACGAAAGCAACGCCGAAGAACTTTTCGGATCATATGATATCGTCTGCGAAGCATTCGACAGGGCAGAAAACAAATCAATGCTCATATCCTCTCTTCTTTCCGCATGTCCCGAAATGCGCATCGTTTCGGGAAACGGAATGGCGGGCTACGGAAACTGCAACGATATACAAACGAAAAAAATATTCGAGCGCTTATACGTATGCGGAGACGGAAAGAGCGGAATTGAAGGCGGAATCGGTCTTATGGCTCCGCGCGTAACGGGATGCGCGGGGCATCAGGCAGACAAGGTCATCGAGCTTATACTCGGAGATGTTTCCGCTGCAGCGGATAATTTCAGTGATTAATACTGAGTGATTAAAAGAAAGGAATTACATAAAATGCAGGATAAACTTATTTTAGGCGGACACGAATTTACGAGCCGCTTTATTCTCGGATCGGGAAAATACAATCTCAATCTCATAAACGCTGCCGTGGAAGAAGGCGGTGCCGAGATTATCACGCTCGCCATAAGAAGAGCCAACACTCAGCCGAGCGAAAACATTCTCGACTTTATTCCCAAAGGGGTTACCCTTCTTCCCAACACCTCCGGCGCAAGAAATGCCGATGAAGCTGTGAGAATTGCCCGTCTCGGCCGTGAAATGGGCTGCGGAGATTTTGTAAAAATCGAAATAATGCACGATGCGAAATATCTGCTTCCGGATAACTACGAAACGGTGCGTGCTACCGAGATCCTGGCAAAGGAAGGCTTTATTGTGCTCCCTTATATGCATCCCGACCTCAATGTCGCACGCGACCTTCAAAATGCGGGCGCTGCCGCAGTAATGCCTCTTGCATCGCCTATCGGAAGCAATAGCGGTCTTGCGACAAAAGCTTTTATTCAAATCCTGATCGACGAAATTGATCTTCCCATTATCGTAGATGCAGGGATCGGCAAGCCTTCTCAGGCCTGCGAGGCTATGGAAATGGGTGCTGCCGCTATCATGGCAAACACGGCCATCGCAACGGCAGGAGATATCCCTGCGATGGCAAGGGCTTTCAGACAGGCAATCGAAGCCGGACGCACGGCATATGTAACGGGTATGGGACGCGTTCTCACAAGAGGCGGAAGCGCATCCGACCCTCTCACAGGTTTCCTCAGATAAGAAAGGAGATTAAAATGAACGAAGAAACTCAGGTTTATTTTATAGACAACGACACCTTGCCGCCCGAAGCCGCGGAAAGAAAGAAAAGGCTCGAGCAGGACCCGTCATCGAGAATCGATCATATGACATACTTGCCCGGTATGGAAGTTATTGAATCGGATATACAGGAAAAAGTAATCTCGCAGATGAACGCATATGATTACGATAAATACACAGCAGAAGATGTTGAGCGTGCGCTTTCGCACGAAACATGTACAATCGAGGATTTTAAGGCGCTGCTCTCCCCTGCCGCAGCTCCATTCCTTGAGCGCATGGCAAGAAGAGCCGAACTGGAAACGAGAAAGCATTTCGGAAACACGGTCTACATATTTACACCGCTCTATATAGCCAACTTCTGTCAGAATTACTGCATCTACTGCGGCTTTAACTGCTACAACAATATTCACAGAAAGAAGCTCACTATGGAAGAAATTGAACATGAAGTTCAGGTTATTGCCGCTACGGGAATGGAAGAGATTCTGATTCTTACAGGTGAAAGCCGCAAATACTCCGATCTTGAATATATAGGTGAGGCTGTAAAGATAGCACGCAAGTATTTTAAAAATATCGGCATCGAAATATATCCGGTGAACACCGACGAATACGCTTATCTGCATGAGTGCGGCGTCGATTACGTGACGGTATTCCAGGAAACATACAACAGCGACAAGTACGAAACGCTCCATCTGCTCGGCCACAAGAGAATCTGGCCGTATCGCTTTGACGCTCAGGAGCGTGCGCTCCGCGGCGGGATGCGCGGCGTATCGTTTTCGGCGCTGCTCGGACTTGATGATTTCAGAAAAGACGCGCTTGCAAGCGCGCTTCATGTATATTACATAAACAGAAAATATCCGCATGCCGAGCTGAGTCTCAGCTGTCCGCGCCTGCGCCCTATCATCAACAACGATAAGATAAATCCGCGTGATGTCGGTGAAAAGGAACTGTGTCAAATACTCTGTGCTTACAGAATATTCCTTCCTTATGTCGGCATCACGGTCTCCAGCCGTGAAAACGAGCGTTTCAGAAACGGTATAACTCACATATGCGCAACAAAGGTGTCCGCCGGAGTGTCAACGGGCGTCGGCGACCATGAAACGAAGTACGAGGGCAAGGAAGACGCCGATGTTGGCGACGAGCAGTTTGAGATAGATGACAACCGTTCGTTTGAGCGCATGTACAAGGATATGGAGGCCGGCGGCTT
>ERZ779861.3784-NODE-3784-length-12094-cov-4.769914_pt1 | contig 12094 bp, 13 predicted proteins | sample MGYA00511558_ERZ779861 | MGnify/ENA primary metagenome ERZ779861 (study PRJEB29588, sample SAMEA2163432) | human gut metagenome | biome: human gut; feature: human-associated habitat; material: faeces | place: Denmark | collected 2008/2010 ... | reverse complement strand
ATAATATTACAACGCTAACGTTTGATAAAGATAAGTTTATTCAGGCATATGAAGCAGATGAGGACGCATTGAAAGCTCTGTTAATCGGCAGTGATTCAAATACGGGTATATTCACGAAGGTAGAAACTCTAATTGAGTCTTCTCTCAAGGCTGTAACTGGTTATTTTGCGACAGCTGAGGCCTCTTACGACAGGGAGGTTAAAGATATCGAGAATAAGATTGAAAAGCAGAAAAAGGCGCTTGATAGATACAGGGCGCAGCTTGAAGCTAAATTCGCGTCTATGGATATTCTGATCGCTAACATGCAGCAGCAATACTCATCATTCCTTACGACTTAGGTAATACAGTGCTTGCTCGTTTGGTACATTCGCTTGGGCGTGAACGGCTTTTTTCGTTTGTTAAAGAAGCAGATGCACATAGAATACAATCTATTGAGCTGGATTCTAGAAGAGAATACGGTAAGGATGGTGGTAAAAAGTTATTAACAGTAGATACAAATGGCAAAATTATAAACTGTAACCCTAATGATTTTGTCAGACAAATGAAAGGCTTCGGTATTGTTTGTGTAAAATAACAACTAGTTTGAGAATTTTGGGCAACATTATTTTTCTTTTTACCATCTAAGGCGACCTTTTATCTCATGCAAATATTTATATGATTTTATTCTAAGATATAAGCATCAACAATTTGTCCGTAAAATGCAATATGGACATCCTTATTTGCCATTGGGAATGTAGACGGTACATCTTGCGGATAACAAGAGTTTTGAATATCAGTTGGAATTTCAGATAAAACCTGTGTTTGTCTATAAATTACTTTGCATTCTAAAGTCAACGGAAGCTCTTTTATCGCAGGAACACTGACTTGACTACCCTCTACAAGAGTTAAATTTAATTCCTTAATTTTATCAATATCCCTGCCTGATTTTGAGCCGCAGACACCCAATATTTTTTTATTAAAATCACCAACAGGTATATTAATTGTAAATTCAGGATTTTTTTGAAGCTGTTCTGCAGTAACCCTGCCTGTACGGACATATGCCGTAAAGATTGGCAGTCCCCATTCAATCCCGAGAGAACCCCAACCGATTGTCATGGCATTTATTTTATTAGCTTTAGTTGTAATTAAAATTCCTTTTGATATTGCAGTTGTAATATCTTTTGCATATTCAAAAACATCAATTTTTCTTTTCATATTAACCTCACAATTTCATAATACATAAAAATGGTCGTGCAAAAACAATCCTAGTTTAGCAATAAGCATTTTCAAAAATCTTGAGATAATCCTGCTCACTGAAAGTAACTAAATCTGCCGTAATATCACCGCCTAAAACTTCAAATACTTTTGCAGGATATTTTTTCAGTTCTTCTTTTGTTATTCCTGCTTGGCTCATTTTAACATCATCACAGCCGACGTCGGCAATCAATTTATTAAGCGCATTTAAAAAATCTTTACCCGATGCAGGATTTTCAACCCCCATAGCTTTTGCCATTTTAACAAATCTTTCTTCACCGATACCATTTTCAATAAAGAAATTATAATATGCAGGAGAAATCATAATAAGCCCTGCACCATGAGCCAACGCAGGATGAAAACCGCTCATTACATGCTCCATATTATGAGCAGATGTGCTCATTACATAATAGCAGGCAAGAGTATTGGCAAGTGCAACATAAGAGCGGGCTTCCCTGTTTGAACCGTCTTTATATACAATCGGCAAATATTTTGCGATAAGTTCTATTGCTTTTAGTGCAAACATCTCTGCCATAGGGTGAACATTTTTATTCATCATTGTTTCACTTGCATGGAAAAAAGCATCCATCCCCTGATAAGCTGTGTATTTTGGCGGAACACTTAACATCAAATCGCTGTCAACAATCGATATTGTCGGATACATTGAAGGTCTTAAAAATAGCGTTTTTTCTTCTAAATCATCCCTGCTGATTATAGCTGCTGCGTTTACTTCGCTTCCTGTTCCTGCTGATGTTGTAATACAAATATTCGGGGCAGCAGGATTCTGTGGGATTTTTTTACCGCCCTGTTTGCTTAAGCTATAATCCCAGAGATCTCCGTCATTTGTCATCATAAGTGCAATACATTTTCCGCAATCCATAACAGAGCCTCCACCAAGAGATATGACAAAATCACAGCAGTTTTCTTTTGCCAGTTTGGCTCCATCCATAACATTTTGGGCGGTAGGATTTGGACGTACTTTATCAAATAATACATATTCTATTTCTGCTTTTTCAAGCTGTTCTTCAAGCCTTTTAAGGTATCCGTATTTTTTAATGGATTGGCCGCTTGAAATCGAAATTAGCGCTTTTTTGCCGGGAAATTTTTCTTTGTACAGATTATTTAGTTGTCCTGTTCCAAATAGAATTCTTGTTGGGATATCATAAATAAAATTGTACATAGATGAATTCTCCTTTCTGTAATTCTGCTATTCTTGCCTTTTGATATTTATTATGCTAAATTATTATGGTAATTTATTCAAGTACGGATAAAAAGGTAACTTACTTACAGAAAGAAGCGTATTATGAATTCAGAAGAAAAAGATTGCTTAAAAGAAGTTGAAAGCTTTGATAAAACAGGATTTAATTACACACTATCTTTAATTAGCGGGAAGTACAAACTTACGGTTTTATATGCGATATACAGACATAAAGTTATCCGATTCAACAGCTTGCAGAGATATTTAAATATGGTTTCTCATAAAACTTTGAGTGTTGTTTTAAAGGAACTTGAAAAAGATGAGCTGATTTTAAGAAAAGAATTTCCGCAAATTCCGCCTAAAGTCGAATATTCTCTTTCAGAAAAAGGAGAATCTTTTATTCCGATATTGCATGAATTATGCCAATGGGGATTAAAACATAGAATTTAGTATAAAAGTTCTTGCTTTAAGAAGATTTTTAATGAACATCTTTTTATGGGTTAAAATTGTAAAATAAACATAATAACAATAAAAAAGACCTTTTTAAGGTCTTTTTAAAACTGGGACGGAAGGATTCGAACCTCCGAGATGGCTGGACCAAAACCAGCTGCCTTACCACTTGGCGACGTCCCATCGCATTTATTATCATAAAATATAAAGATAGATTGTCAAGAGGGAGATTATAGTAAAATCAAAAAGGTCCGGTTTAAATAAAACCGAACCTTATATATAAGATTAATAGGAGGGTTAATCTCTTGACATTTGCCAGAGAACATCTCCAGCAAGAGCTGCTATAGCCATGAATTTTCCTAATTTATGAGTTCCTTTAAGACCAAGTTCCTTACATAACCCTGCAGGATTCCAAAGTTTTCCTATAGCTGCTAATCCAAGTCCGGCTCCGTAACCTGCAGCCCAAGCTGTTGCACCTTCTGCAACTCGGCCAAAACCACCACCGATTTTATCCATTCTGTCTTTGCCGGCTTTATTATCAATTCTTGTTCCAAATAAATAACTCAATGTTTCTTCTGTATATTTATTATGATAATCTTTCTTTCCGAAGAATTTCTCATTAAAACCGTGCATAAATGCTGTTTCACCATATTTTTTAATATCTGAACGCAGGCTGACAGTTTCACCGACTTTCTTAGAGATAATCTGGGTATACATTGCTTCTATGATATTGTTAATGCTTTCCTTAGGGTCAAGTCTGTCGCTGTTTGCTCTCAAGTAAGCATTATGTTTCTGATATAATGCAAGTTTTAATTTATCAAACTCTTCACAAATACCATCAGCATCACCTTCTCTGATTTTTTCTGCAAGATTAACTATCAAACCATTAAGACTAGCATCTTCCATTGATTTTTGGAACAATGCTCTATCATCAGCCTTATATGCACTTACTTGATTTTGTTTCAATAATTCATGCATTGCACTTGAATGCTCCAGTTGTGATTTTTCTATATTTTGATAAGCTTGAGTCATCTGTCCCATAAATGCTGGATTATAAAAACCCATCATTCCCATTCCACCGGTCAAGCCCATCATTGATGGATCACCGTATGAACCAAATGAACCTCCGGATGATAAACCATAAGTTCCCAAACCGCTCATATACGGATTATAACCTATTCCTGTTATGCCAAATGGATATGACATAATGACCTCCTACTAAATATTTTTAGTTGTTTTAAATTAACCTTTTTAACCTTACATATATATAAAGTTTTTTACTCTAATAGAATTGATATCTTTAACTTATTTCTTAACAAAAGTTTACAATTTATTATCGCATAATTTTGTTGTATCATGTAAAGATAATAATATGGGGAGCGGGAATGAGAATAGAAGCTAAGAACCTGGTTAAAATATATGGAGATAGAAGCGTTGTTAATGACGTTACGTTTTATATGGATAAAGGTGAAGTTGTTTGTCTTTTAGGCCCTAACGGTGCTGGAAAAACAACAACATTTTATATGATAGTAGGACTTGTCAAACCTAATACAGGATGTGTTTATATAGATGACAAAGAAATAACAACATGGCCTATGAACTTAAGAGCAAAAGCTGGTATAGGCTACCTGCCTCAAGAAAACTCTATCTTTAGGAAACTTACTGTTGAAGAAAATATTCAATTGGTTCTTGAAATGAATGATAAGCTTACTGTTGATGAAAAAAAGAAAAAACTTGAAGAATTATTAACTGAATTTGGTGTTCTAAAGTTAAGAAAATCACCGGCAGTAGCTCTGTCAGGCGGAGAAAGAAGACGTGTTGAAATTGCAAGAGCTCTGGCTGCAAGCCCTGATTTTATGCTTCTTGACGAACCGTTTGCGGGGATTGACCCTATAGCTATTGGTGAAATCAAAGATAATATCAGAAAAATTTCTGAAGAAAAGGGGCTGGGAGTTCTTATTACAGACCATAACCCTAAAGCTACACTATCTATTACTGACCGAGCATATGTAATATTTGACGGTAAAATTAAAATTCAAGGCAAAAGCAAAGATGTTGCGAATGACCCTGTGGCAAAAGAATTCTACTTAGGAAAGGACTTCAAGCTATAAGTATGAAAAAACTTTTTACCGTATATGACAGGTATATTTTTAATCAAGTGCTAATTACAACAATTGTCGCAATACTTTTGTTTACAATAGTCTGGATTGCACCGGAAATGCTTTTGAATACCATAAAAAAAATCCTGGCTCATGAATATACTGTCAAAACCGGAGTCATGGTGTTAATATATGAACTTCCTAAAATTTTAGGAAAAGCATTTCCTGTAGGTCTGCTATTAGGTTCGTTGTTCACATTTGATAAACTCAGCAAAGACTCTGAGCTTACTATTTTTAGAGCGGTCGGAATGTCTTTCTGGAGAATTTTAGCTCCGCTGCTGGTTTTAAGTTTAATTGTAACCTATCTGTGCTTTGTAACATATGACAAATGGATACCATATTCCTGCCAAAAATTACAAGAAATTAAAGGCGGTTCATCATTAACGCAATATATTTATACAAAAAAAGACCAGAATAACCATCCGGAGCAGGCTGTCATTGTATCCCGCTTTTATCAGGGAGAGATGACAAATGTCATAGTTCTTAACTTTTCAAAACAAGTTTTTGATGATTTGCACGGGCTTACAAATATACTTACAGCAGAAACCGGTTATAAAGGGGTTGATGCAGAAGGAAAACCTAGCTGGGTGCTGAAAAATGTTACTGATTATGACATTAATGAAGATGGAATTTTTAAAAGCATAACTAAAAAAGACCGCGTTGATATTTTGAATGGCGAAGATGCAAATGATGCTTACACTATTATGTTAAATTCTACTAAAAGAGATCGAGATATAAACAATCAAGATTTAAAACACTATGTAAATCTCCTTAAAAAAGCAAATCTTGATGAAGATTACCGATTGATGTACAACAAATACTTGCAGCGATTTTTCCATCCTTTCGTATGCGTATTACTTGCAATTATGGGATGTTTATTAGGTTTCAGCAAGCCGAGAGAACAAAGATTAATTGGATTTACTATTGCTATCGGATGTATCTTTGTATATTATATAACTCTGCCATTTTTTGATCTTCTGGCAGAAAAAGGGGTATTACCGCCTCTTATAACTGCAGCATTTCCGCCGCTTGCGTTTCTTTGCGCGATTATAGCTTTCTACAAATCAAGGGATTTATAATATGAAAAAACTATTATTGCTTTTGTTAATTATTTTTACGGCAGGGAAAGTTTGTGCCGCATCTCCTATTAATGTAGATTACAATGATGGGATTTATCATATTGTTATATCCGGAGAAAAAATAAAAAAACAAATTCAATTTATATCATCTTCTTCACTTATAACTAATAGAGAAGCTCATTTTAAGAATAATTCACTGTTAACGATTAATACTGGATTTTTTGATCCGCAAAATCAAAAAACAATTTCTTATATTATTAATGATGGGCAAACAATAGAAGATCCGATATTTAATGAAAATATTATGTCTAATGCTGTTTTAAGACAAAATATGAAAAAAATTCTTAATAGAACAGAATTTAGGATACTTGATTGCGATAGCAAGTTAAGATATGAAATAGCCCAGCATGACTCTAAAGTTGATTTTCTATGCTCTGTTCAGCATTCTGCACAGGGGGGGCCTCAGCTTCTGCCTAATTTAAGATTAGAAGAAGAATTTTTTATTCTAAAGGATAAAGATGGAAACGTATTAAGGGAATCTGCATCTGTTCTACATAAGACGGCAAGAACACTTATTGGGCTTAAAACATTAGAAGGCGGTGAGCAAGAAATACACATATTTATTGTAACTAATGAACATCCGATGGATATTTACGAATCACGTGATTTATGTGCAAGCTACGGGCTTGACAGCGCTATGGCATTTGACGGAGGCAGTTCCACATCACTTAATTATAAAGATATAAATGTTGTATCGACTCAGGAAAAAGGTGATACAGGAAGAGCATTAAAATCATTTATGATTATAAAAAAGAAATAAAAAAATACCGTTTGGAGATTTCCAAACGGTATTTTTTTAATAATGTCAAACTACTTGATTTCAACAGTAGCACCAGCAGCTTCAAGCTGTTTCTTGATAGCTTCAGCTTCTTCTTTTTTAACGCCTTCTTTAACAGCTTTAGGAGCGCCATCAACTAAATCTTTAGCTTCTTTTAAGCCAAGACCAGTGATACCTCTAACTTCTTTAAGAACAGCGATTTTCTTATCAGCTGGAACAGAAGCTAAGATTACATTTACTTCAGCATCAGCATCTTCTGCAGGAGCAGCAGCAACAGCAACAGGTGCAGCAGCAGATACGCCGAATTTTTCTTCCATAGCTTTTACTAATTCAGCAGCTTCTAATAATGTTAATTTTTCAATTGATTCTAAAATTGCTTCAATACTCATTGTTTTTCTCCTTTATTCTAATTTGAGTTGTAATACGTTTAGTTTTGTAATCCTATGCGGATTTTTGATCTCTAACTGCTGCAACAGCTCTAACAAGAGATGACATAACAGCATTGACAGAGTTTGCGATACCAGATGCAGGTGAGTTGATGCATCCAAGCATTTTTGCATAAAGTTCTTCTCTTGATGGAAGATTTGCAAGGGCTTTTGCTTCTTCTGCAGACATTAATTGACCGTCCATTGCTGCAGCGATAATTTCACCTTTCTTTGTATCTTTAATAAATTTTGATAAAACCTTAGCCGGTGCTACCTGATCTGTAAAACCGAATGCTATTGCAATAGGTCCTTTCAGGGTTTCAGCTAACACTTCGTAAGGAGTGCCCTTGATAGCGATTTTTGCAAGGGTATTTTTGGTAACCATATAGTCACCGCCTTCTTTTTGAAGTTCACGTCTTAATTTAGTGATTTCTTCTACAGAAAGACCTGTGTATTCGCTAACAACTGCAACTTGCGCTTTATCAATTTTTTCTTTGATAAGTGCTACCTTATCATTTTTGAAAGCTTTTGTTGACATTTTTTGCTCCTTTTTTTTCAACCACTCTTCATAATTTGCTTTGTTCTTACTACAAATTAATTCAGAGTTTTTATAATTTTTCGGATTATTTTCCGTTCGACCTTTTATACATTAAAAAAGATTTTGCAATCTTTCTTTTAATCGCAAAACCTTACACTTCCATTATAAGCTAATTATACTTCATCAAGCCGGGCAGTATGCCCTTGTGTAATCTCGGCTAGCCTTTTCAGATTAAATCCTAACATAGGATACTAACTGTCTGCGATTATGTATCTAATCTAACAAAAGCATTAGTCTGTGTCAAGTGTTTTGTAAAGTTATTTATACCTGACAGCTTTTACGACTGTCCAGTAACCGCCCCTTGCGAGTTTGCAGTCTTTAAAATCCCTATCCAAACGTCTTATTATAGAATTTTTTACATTAGAGAACATAACAAACATTTCCGGTATTTCTGTATTATTTTTATTGTTGTAGAGAAAATCTTCATCAAAGAAACTCACACTATCCAGAAATACAACAGAAACTGACTGCCCCACAGGAATCTTTGAGAGAATTGAAGCCGGATTATCCATATATTCAAACCTGTTGCTTTTACTTATAAAGTACAATTTTTTACCTTTTAAATCGGCATATCTATAAAATCTGTCAGGTTCATAATATGTAAAAATAACATTTTGCGAGTCTTGATAATTCAGAATATCTCCAACAATTTTATGTCCTTCATTACGCTTAAGTCTGGTAACATAATTAGGTGTAAAAAGTGCCGTAAGATGAAACGCGGCAAATATAAGCAATAGAATTGCACCTTTTTGTTTTAACCTGACAAAACCAATGGCTGTAAACAATATAAGTATAGGAAGAATTTCTATTGAGTACTTTGTAATAAATACAAGCTTTCCGCACGCAGCAATTACCGACATTACAGTAATGGTTGAAATCACAATAAACCCCAGCCCTTTTTTAAAACCGGCTATCATGCCGGCCAAAGCAATAAGAGTCGGAATAGTAAGCCATAGTGCAATTGATTTATCATAGAAGAAAACCGGAGGTGCCGTTACATTATTTGTCAATATCGGCGAAAAATAATCACTGAATAGAAACAGAATATTTGTATACGAAAAATGTCCCCACCATTGCGAAGCCGGAAGCATTCTTAAAAAATTAACCGGCAGCCTCAGAAACCACAATAGCAAGAAAAACATAAAAACATATATTATAGAAAACTTTTTCTTTCTGTACATAACGTACAAGAACGAAAAGAATACGTAAATAGCGCCTATAATATGTGTTGAAAGAATCAACACATTCGACAAAAGATACAATACGAAATTCTTTTTATCTCCGTATTTCAAATAACGGATTGTAAAAAGAAGCGATAACGCTGAAAAAAGGAACAACAGCGAGTAAAATCTTATTTCTTGAGAATAATATATAAGAAAAGACAGCACGGACGTAATCATTGCAGCATAGTAACCGCACCTTTTAGAATGTTCTCTTCCAACAGCATACATCAGAGGAATTGCCAGTACCCCGGGAATAACAGAAGTAAGCCTTAATATTGTATCTGAAAGCCCTGTAAAAGGTTTAAGATATACATAATAAAGGGGCATATGGCATTGTTTTACAACTTCCTGCCAAAAACCTTTCAAAAATGGAGTAGAAGCTACATACCAGCTTACATACTCGTCATTCCACATTCCTTCCGGCTTAACGATGTATGAAAGCCTTAATAATAATCCCAGTAAAATTATATAAAACACTCTTGAGTTGCTCCCCTGATTTATATATAATATTTTACATGACAAAACTTATTATTCAAATACCTTGTTACAATGAAGAAGATACGCTTATAACAACACTTAATGATTTACCATCACAAATAAAAGGAATAGATGAAATAGAAGTATTAGTTATAAATGACGGTTCTACAGACAAGTCCGCTGAAATTGCGGCGAAATGGGGAGCTTCTGTTCTTGACATTAAACCAAACAAAGGGCTTGCTAATGCATTTAGAGCGGGTATTTCCGAAGCCTTAAGACGTCAGGCAGATATTATTGTAAATACTGATGCTGACAATCAATATTGCGCCTCTGACATTGAAAAACTTGTAACTCCAATACTAAACCATGAAAGTGATATCGTTATAGGTGCACGAGATATTTACGGAATAAAGGAGTTTTCTCCATTTAAAAAACTGCTGCAAAAATTCGGTTCTGCTGTACTCAGACTCTTATCATCAGTAGAAGTTCAGGACGCACCAAGCGGTTTTAGAGCTTTTTCAAGACAGGCAGCACTACAGTTAAATGTGTTTGATAACTACACATATACAATGGAAACTCTTCTACAGGCAAACGCTAAAGGACTTAAGGTTATTTCAGTACCTATAGGCGTTAATCCGATGCTTAGAAAGTCAAAACTGGTAAAGAATATTTTTGACTATGTGTTCAAATCAACCAAAACTACAATAAGAATGTTCATTGTATATAGACCTTTCAGGTTTTTCATTTCTATTGCCGGAATACTTGGTCTTGCAGGATTAATACTTATTGCACGTTTCCTGTTCTATTTTATACTTGGTAACGGCAATGGACATGTACAATCATTGATTTTTGCGTCAATATTTATGATTTCTGCAATACAGATGAGTATAATTGCGGTTATTGGAGATCTTTTATCTATTAATCGTAAATTAATGGAAGATGTCCAGACAAGAATAAAAAAACTGGAACTTAGATAATAAAAAGCCGCTTGAGAAAAGCGGCGCGGAAAAAGGGAAAAAGGGAAAAAGGGAATTGTCGAAAAGTAGTAATTATATTCTAGAATTACTAACTCATATTTAATTCTATTCTTAGCTGAAAATACCAAAGGTTCTCTCTATATTATCATCTCTTACCTTTTTTATTGAATCAACTTCGGTAGTTATAGAGGTTCTTTCTGTTTCAAGTTTACTCAAGTCCTGATCAAATTTTGTATCTTTTCTGTTTATAATATCAAGTTCATGTTCATACTCGGCTTCAGCTTTCTTCATATCAGCCTCATCTTGAACTTCCTGCAGATAATTTGCATTGGTACTTGTAGCAACGCTGGTTTCAGACCATTCTTTTTTATCCTCATTATAAACATCAATTATAACCCTGCCTGAGTTTACCATATTATTAAGCCATTCATTGCCTTCAGAACCGGCTTCATACTGAGGATCTATTTCCTGACATCCTCCGGCAGCCTGAATTTCTTCAAATAAATGTACATAATAATTAAACTCACCTTTAGGAAATTCTTCCGGATACTCATCATTAAATTCTGCATTTGCAGATTCAGGGTCAGTATTAGTAACCTCGTTCTTGTTCAAACGCATATACTTATAAATTTCAGAGCCGTAATTATCATAAAGAACATCTCTGAAGTTCTCTAAAGCCTCGCGTTTTTCAACATCATTTGCAGATTCCGAGTTACAAGTTTCAGTTAAATTATCATAAGCTTTTTTCAGTTTATCTTCTGTTGAGTGATTATCAAAAACTTTTCTTTCAACATCGGTCATAAACAGGTTAAACAAACCATTAGCAGATTGCCCGTCACCATAGTCTTCACCGGAGACACCAATACCAATTTCCATACCCATAGTATATCTGCCGTCATCATTATCAACAGGCCAGCCGAAATCTGCATCCATACCAATCATTGCATAAGCAAAAGCATACTTGTCGGTATTAAAATCTTTATACATTTCAAACGTATTGGAATCAACAATAACCTTACCTGTATTAGCATCTTTTAATGAATACTGCTTAAACCTATCTTCATTATAAGTACACATAGTTGCAAAAGTTGCATCAACAAAGTTACGGCTTCCGTCCCCATTATTAAATGCAACCTGAATTTTTTTTGCGTCTAAAGCATCACAATAGTTCTGGTACAACTCATCTTTTTGAGTTGCCAAAGCTATCTTCTGACTCTCGATGTTTTGAGCCTTATACTCAACATCATGGAGCCTGCTCGTTAGAGTTAATAATCTAGCTTGTGACGCTGCCATTCCCATTGTGTGTAATTGTCCTTTTTATTTTTCCCTTGTATTATCATTTACGGCATTTTTAGACAAAAACTTTAGGAATAATTGGCATATTGTTACAAATCTTTACACACTATTAAGCAGTCCGATAACATTTTGTGCTTTAAG
>ERZ779861.3783-NODE-3783-length-12094-cov-7.094775_pt1 | contig 12094 bp, 7 predicted proteins | sample MGYA00511558_ERZ779861 | MGnify/ENA primary metagenome ERZ779861 (study PRJEB29588, sample SAMEA2163432) | human gut metagenome | biome: human gut; feature: human-associated habitat; material: faeces | place: Denmark | collected 2008/2010 ... | reverse complement strand
CGTTGTAGCAGGCAGCGCCCCAACCGCCGTCGTTGATGCTGGAGTCGCAGATCATAGCGACCTTGTAGACCTTGTCGCCATCGGTGTTGGCGTCATCGTTGCTGTCACCGGTATTGCTGTCGCCACCGGCGGGCTTGCTGCCGCAGGCCACCAGGCTCAGAGCCATGACCAGCGCCAGCATCAGCGCAAGAAACTTCTTCATTCTTTTTTCCTCCTAAATAAAATCTTTTATAACAACGCGCTTCCGCGTTATTACCGCATTACCGCTGTTCCTTGCGGTAGGCCTGACCGTTGGCCTTGGGGCCGCTCTGGCGGGTGCCGATGGCACTCAGCACGATGACGGTGGCCACATAGGGGATCATCTGGAAGAACTGATAGGGGATGCCGATGCCGGACACCTGGAGACGGATCTGCAGCGCGTCGCAGAAGCCGAAGAACAGGCAGGCCAGCAGCACGCCGCCGGCGCTCCAGCGGCCGAAGATGACAGCAGCCAGGGCGATAAAGCCGCGGCCGGCCACGATGCCGTCGGTGTAGGTGCTGGAGTAGCAGGTCGTGAGGTATGCGCCGCCGATGCCGGCCAGCGCGCCGCAGATCACGCACGCGAGATACTTGACGCCGATGACGTTGATGCCCAGCGTCGCGGCGGCCTGCGGATGCTCGCCGACGGATTTGTAGCTCAGGCCCGCGCGGGTCTTGCCGAAGAAGACGGCCGTCACGATCACGAGCACGAACGTCAGATACACCATCGGGCTCTGGTCAAACAGCAGCGGCCCGATCACCGGGATATCCTTCAGCCCCGGGATGGCGATGGAGGCCATCGTGGTGATCTGCTTGAGGTCGGAGCCGGTGCCGAAATAGACCCGGTAGATGAACGACGCCAGCGCCGGCGCGAAGATGTTCACCGCCATGCCGTAGACCGTATGGTCCGCGCAGAGCGTGACCGTGGAGAACGCGTAGATCATATTGACCAGAATACCGGCCAGCGCGCCGCACAGCAGCCCCAGCCAGTTCGACCCCGTCACATAGCAGACCAGAAAGCCCACCAGCGCGCCGATGGACGCCAGACCCTCCAGACCGATGTTGACCATACCGGCCCGCTGGCCGTAGAGCTCCGCGAGGGAGATCAGCAGCACGGGAATGGCCAGACGGACCGTTGCCAGCAGTAAGCTCAAGATCCAATCCATTACACAGCACCTGCCTTTCTCTTGCCGAACACGCGGCTCTTCCAGCTCTGGAACTCCGGCAGCTTTGTCAGCGCCATACCGGCGACGGAGAAGACGATGACGAGCGCCTGGATGATATCGGATACGCTGGTCGGCACGCCCGTGGCGGCCTGCATCGTGGTCGAGCCCACGCGCAGGACGGCGAAGAACAGCGCCACGACCATCGTCGCGATCGGATGCAGCTGGCCGATCAGCGCCATGGCCACGCCGTCAAAGCCATAGCCCGCGCCGAAGCCGTTGATGAGGCGGAACTGCGTGCCGAGCAGCTCTGCGCCGCCGCCGAGACCTGCGATCGCGCCGGAGACGATGAAGCTCATCAGCATATACCGCCGGACCGGGAAGCCGTTGAAGCGGCTGGCGGTCTGGTTCAGGCCAACAGCCCGGAGCTTGAAGCCGGGGCTGGTCCAGAACAGGAAGTAGTACAGGAGCAGGCCCACGACCACCGCGATCACGAGCCCCCACGTCATGCGCATCCCGCTGATGATCCGCGGCAGGTGCACCGCATCGTCGATCGCGGGCGTCTGCGGCACGGAGGCGTCGCGGATCCAGCTGGTGTAGATCACGCCCATAAACAGCGTCGCCACATAGTTGAGCATGATGGAGATGATCATCTCGTTCTGCCCGCGCGTGATCTTCAATACGCCCGGGATCATGCCCCAGAAGCCGCCGGCCACCGCGCCGGCCAGCAGCGCCAGCAAAATACCGCCGAAGCCGGTCAGGCCCGTAAAGTAGCAGGTCAGAAACGCCGCGATGGAGCCCATCAGAAACTGGCCCTCACCGCCGAGGTTGAATACGCCGCAGCAGTACGCGAAGCACGCGCACAGCGCCGTGAACATCAGGGGCGTCGCCTTGGCCAGCGTCGTGCCGATGCCGGCCTTAGAGCCGAACGCGCCCTGGAACAGGTATTTGACTGCGAGGAACGGATCCGCGCCCAGCGCGGCCATGATGATCCCGCCAATGACAAACGCCAGCAGGATCGAAAGCAGCGGGACAAGGAAGGCCCCGAGTGATTTTTTGAATTTCATACGCGCACTCCCCTCACTTTCCGGTCATGGCAAGGCTGATCTCTTCGATCGGCGGGTTCTTGCCGGAATATTCGCCCATGATCTGACCTTCAAAGATGACAAGGATCCGGTCGGACATCTCAAGGATCTCATCGAAGTCCGCGCTGATGAGCAGAATGCCTACGCCGCGGTCGCGCGCGGCGATCATCTGATCGTGGACGAAGCGCGTCGCGCCGATATCCAGTCCGCGCGTCGGGTGTACGGCGATCAGCACATCCGGATCGGATTCCAGCTCGCGGGCGAGAATGACCTTCTGCTGGTTGCCGCCGGAGAGATTCCGGACCTCCTGGTCGGAGGACTGGCAGCGGATGTCGTATTTGCCGATCATCTCCCGGGCATAGGCCGAGATGGTCTTCTTTTTCATATGCAGGCCGTGCAGCGAGGAAAACTGCGGCTCGTCGGTCTGCTTGAGCACAAGATTGTCCGCGATCGACATGTTGCCGATCAGGCCCTGCAGATTCCGGTCCTCCGGGATGAGCGCCACGTCGTCCTCGATCGAGGCCCGCGGGCTGAAGACCGCGATCTTCTGTCCCTTGCGCTGGAACTCGCCGCTCTCCGGCGAGAGCACGCCCGTCAGCAGCTGCGCGAGCTGCGTCTGCCCGTTGCCGTCCACACCGGCAATGCCGACGATCTCGCCCCGGCCGATGCTGAGGCTGACGTCATTGAGGCCCGCGTGCTTGGACTCCTTATGATAATCGATGTTCTGCAGGGAGATGACCGCTCCGGCCTCCACGTCCTTCTTTTCGTACTGCGACTGCTGCAGCTCGCGGCCGATCATCATGTTGGCCAGCTCCTGCCCGGTGACGCCGTGCGCGTCCACCGTCGTGACGACCTCGCCCGCGCGCAGGATGGTGATGCGGTCGGAGATGTGCAGCACCTCACGCATCTTGTGGCTGATAAAGATGATGGATTTTCCTTCGCTGACGAGCTTTTTCATGATGGCGAACAGACCCTCGACCTCGATGTCCGTCAGCGCCGCAGACGGCTCGTCCAAAATCAGCAGCTCCGCGCCGTGGTAGAGCGCCTTCAGGATCTCCACGCGCTGCTGCGCGCCGACGGAGATCTCCGTGATCAGCTTGTCCAGCTCCACGTCCAGCCCGTATTTTTCCGACAGCGCGAGGATCTCCTTCCGCCGCGCCTCCCGGTCGATAAAGATACCCTTGGAATTCCGGTCGCCGAGGATCATGTTTTCAAACACGGTCATCGCCTCGACCAGCATGAAGTGCTGATGCACCATGCCGATGCCGAGCTTGACCGCCTGGCTGGGCGACTCGATCCGCACCTGCCTGCCGTTGAGAAAGATCGACCCCTCCGTCGGCTGGTAAAGACCGATCAGAATGTTCATCAGCGTCGATTTGCCCGCACCGTTTTCGCCGAGCAGGGTATGGACCTCGCCCTTGGCTACGGACAGATTAACATCGTGGTTCGCATAGAAGTCACCGAATCGTTTGCTGATGTGCTCCATGCGCAGCAGTTCTTCCAACTAAATCACGCTCCTCTGTATTCACTTTCCGGCTCTTTTTGATAACGCCTTCTCTCCTCGAGCCGTCCATCACGCCGGCTGACCATCTGTCCGGGCCGGCGGTTATCTTAATTTTCAATATACACGAATTTACTCGAGATTTCAAACCTTTTCTGCCCGCCCCGCATTTTTCTATAAACTTCACAAATGCATTGGAAAAACCTGCAGGATCAAGGCAATCCTGCCACCTCGCAGCAGCTTCCGAGGGGCGGAGATCGCGGCGGATTTGGACGGCTTTCCGTCGTGCCGGAAAGCTGGACGCTTTGCCAGCATGCCGGTATTTACCAAAAGAAACCATTTCCGTATCCTTTTGGTGGGAGGTGGCTTTGGATATGCAGATAGAGAAAAATATTGCAGCCATGCTACAAAGCAAAATGAAGGAAACAGGAAAAACAAAACTGGAATTTTCAAAGGAGCTTGGGATCCCGCGCTCGACCCTGCAGGGGTATCTGAAAGGGGACAAGTGTCTGCGCTCGGATTCGATCGAGGAGATCGCAAAACGCCTGGATCTCTCACCGGCACAGCTGATCTCCGGGCCGGCGTATGCGGAGGAATTCGGGCTGTTCAGCATGGACGCGCTTCAGGAGGAACTCCGGATGCTGCACCCGCAGGCGCAGGGACTTGCGCGGGAGGCGGTCGCGCTGCTGCACGCAGCGTTCCGGCTCTCGGCGGAATGGAACCGCCTGGATGTGCACCCCACTGCAGCCAGGACAGAGGATTCAGAAGGTCTTACTTACCGGCATATTCCTTATGAAGCGCATGGCGAGGCGCGGATGCTCTATGCCTACGGAATTCTTGTGCAGAAATATCTGCAGACGCATTGGACGACGATCTTCTTTGTCGTGCCCTTTTCCAATGACCGCCCCGGCGTCACTCGCCTGGCAAAGCTCTGCACCGAGCAGCAGCTGGATCCCATCCATCTCTTCGATGTGATCCACGATTTCATGAATACGGAGACGCGGAGCTTCTAACCAAAGCGGCGGCCGGATGACCCAGCCGCCGCTTTGCGCCTGCCGGGCAGCGCCTCTGCATACGCATGGGGCGCAGGGCAGAAAACAGGGCTGCCCCCTTTGGGGGGCAGCCCTGTGCGGGAAAGGATCAGGCGGTGGTCTTTGCAACATTCTCCACGAAGCGGTGGAGGATGGCGGCGACCTGTGCTCTTGTGGCATTGCCGGTGGGCAGGAGGCGGCCGTCGGAGCCGTTGACCAGCTTCTCGGCGAAGGCCCAGCTGAGCGGGGCTTTGGCGTAGGCAGAGACCTTCGCGGCGTCGGAGAAGCCGTTCAGGCCTGCGCTGGCGGTGGTGCCATACTGCTTGTACTGCGCGTAGCGGTAGAGGATCGCAGCCATCTGCTCGCGGGTGACGTTGGCGTTCGGAGAGAACGTCGTGGCGCCGGTGCCGTTGACGATACCGTTGTCGGCGGCCCAGGTGACGGCGTCCTCATAGTAGCTGTTCAGCTTGACATCCGAGAAGCCGCTGCGGCCGGAGACAGTGGGCTGGCCCTCGAGGCGGTAGAGGACCGTGACGAGCATGGCGCGGGTCATGGAAGCGTTCGGGCTGAACGTCGTGTCGCTGGTGCCGGAGAACAGGCCGTTCTCATAGGCGTAGACGACATCGTCATAGAACCAGTCGGCTTCGCGCACGTCGGTGAACGGGAGCACGCCGTTGGTGAACTCGACTTCGATCCTCGTCGAGACGGTCAGCTTGTCCACAGTGTAGGTCGTGACCGCGCCGACGGACTTGCCGTCGACCTTGACGTCCTTGACGTGGTAGCCCTTGTCGGGTTTGAAGGTGAAGGTGACGGATTTGCCGATGTGCGAGAGCGTCAGTTTCGGCTCGACGGAACCGTTCTTGCCGACCTTCAGGATCTTGCCGAGCAGCTGCTGCACATACTGCTCCGGGCTGATGTCCGCTGCGCGGAGCCAGCCGTTGTAGTAAGTGCCGTCGCCGAGGGCGGGATAATCCGGGTCGTCGAACCAGTCGGCCGCCTCGTGCGCGTAGTCATTGATGTAGTGCCAGACGACCACGTCGCCGTCCTTGAGCTTCCAGTTCTTCAGACCGCGGTCCGGATGCGTGCCGTTGACCGTGTACATCCAGCCGGAGCGCGCGCCGTTGGTGAACTCGCTCAGGGCGTAGCCGCCGAGGCAGGACGGGGCGTAGATCGTGCGGACATAGTCGTTCTCCTCGCCGATGGAGCGCAGACCAGCCTCGCCGATGGCCTTGGTGTAAAGATCGTAGACCGTGGCATCCTCCTGCAGGTCGTAGGAGGTGGTGGGGATCCAGGTCACGTATTCGGGCAGGTAGCTGTCCTTCGTCAGGTTGACGTCCTGCGTGGCCTGCAGCGCGCCGATGAGGCGGAACGTGACCGTGATATCCTTGCCGTTGAGCTTGTTGATCTTCTCCGCGGCTGCGTTGAAGCTGCTTTCGACCAGCTTGCAGTCGTCGGCGTTGTTGATGTTCCGGACGCCCTCTTCATAGGCCTCCTTGAGCTTCTGCAGCCCTCTGGCGGTGAAGTCCTTGGTGTCCTTCGCGTCGTAGATCTTCTTGAGATCGTCGAGCGCGGTCTGGCGCTTGTTGGTCAGGCGCTGCTGATACTCGGCTTCGGCCCGTTCGAGCGAGGTAAGGTTGGTGACCTCGCTCTTCTTGTCGCCGAGGGCTTCGTAGTAGCGGCGTGCCTGCTTGATGGCAGTGAGACTGTCGTCGGTGATCGGGAAGAGCGCGTCGATCATGTCCTCGACCTTGCTCACGTCGGTCTCGATGACCTCGCGGGCAAGGGCGGTGAGGTAGCCGGAGTCGTTCTTGAAGTAGAGCGTGCCGCGGGCGTCGCAGATCAGGCTGCAGAGATTATACTGCTTTTCTGCGCCCGTCGGCGTGTAGAGCTCCTTCGTCACGCCGGTGTCGAAGGTGTGGTTCGCGACGTCGTACTTGAAGAAGTTGATGGTGCCGTTCTCCTCGTTGCAGGAGCCGTAGATGTAGAGCTTGCCTTCGCCCGCCTTGTAGGCGTCGGAGACGAGGAGGCTGGACTGGATGTAGCCGGTGGTTGTCGCCTTTGCGGTACCATCATTGTACACCGACATGGTCTCCGCGTCAGCTTTGATCGCGTAGATCTTGCCGGGACTCTGGAACTGGGTCTGGCCGGAGCAGGTGACGAAGACGGTATCGCCGCAGACGACGGGCGTGCCCGTGATCATGCCATCGAGCTTGAGCGCCTCAGGCGTGCCCAGTTGTCCGTCACTGCTCACCGTGGCGCGGTAGAGGTAACCGGCCTTGGAGGTGAAGTAGACGTAGCTGCCGGACTTCACGACGGCGGAGCGGAGGTCGCCGATGAGGTTCGTCTCGGTGTCGATGACGGCGCCGGTCTTCGCGTTGACGCTGTAGAGGGTGGAGCCGTACTCGGTGGAGCCGCCCTTGCCATTGTCGGAGCCGAAGATGACGTAATTGTCCGTCGCGTAGGCGCCGACCCAGTAGAAGCCGCCGGCCTTCGAGATGGTCCAACTGGTCTGCTTGGTCTCAATGGCGCTGGCGGGGTCCTCGTCGGTGGTAGAGAGGCAGAAGTAGGTGCCGGTCTTCTCCTCCTGCTGCCACGTGCCGGTGTAGATGTAGCCGTTGTGGTAGGTGATGGGCGAGATGAGCTGGCCTTCAAAGCCCTCGGAGACCCAGACGCTCTTGAGCGTCGCGGCATCGATGGCCTGCACGTGGGCCTTCTCGTCGGACGTGTTCGCGTCGAGCTGGATGTAGAACTTGCCGTCGCCGTAGGCGATGGGGTTCGTGCCGAACTGGCTGGTACCGGCGAGCTTTTCGGAGGTCGCGGTGACCGTGCCGGTCTTCGGGTCGATGGCCTTGACGGTGCTGCCGGAGAGGACGTAGAGCTTGCCATTTACCATCAGCGGCGGGGTCGGGGTGCCGCCGATCTGGACGGACCAGGACTTGACGGTCTCGTCCTTGGAGATGGGCGTTTTCGCGGAGGTGACGCCGTTGTTGCTCACATTTCCGCGGAAGCTGGGCCATTCGCCGGTGACGGGCTCGCTCGGGTCGACGGGGGTGACGGTGCTGCCCGCGGGAGCGAGGCTGACGTCGATGAGGAGCGAACCGCCTCTGAGCTGCACCTGTGTCAGCGAGCCGGTCTTGGTGACGTAGCCGCTGCTGGAGACACGGTAGGTGTAGGTGTAGCCTGCGCCGCCGAGGAGGGTATAGACGCCCTTGGAGTCGGGCAGGACGGGGGTCCCGGCCTGATCGATGACGGTGACGGCGGCGTCGGCGGGGGTGGTGGTGAAGGTGACGGAGGTGGTCTTGACGCGGTTGATGGTGACCGTGAGGGTCTTGCTGCCGACCACGATGTCGAAGCTCGCCTTGTTGTTCGACACGTCGACGCCCGCCGTCGTGTTCGCTGTGCCGCTGATCGTCACGGCGTCCGACGCGAGGGCCGGGACGGCGGTGACGGAGACGGTGGAGGCAGAGTCGGGCAGGTCGAGCTTGTAGCCGGTCTCGGTCTTCGTGACGCGCTGGGCGGCATCCGCGATCTTGACGGTGAGGCTGGAAAGCTCGGGGACGATGACGATGTCGACCTGCTGGGTCTCGCCGCCGAAGGTCATCGTCAGCGTCTTTGTGCCGCTGGTGAGGGTGGCAGTGGAGAAGGGCCAGCTGAGGGCGTCATACGCGCCGGAGGTGGTCTGCGTCAGGGCCGTACCGCCGATGGTGCCGGTGGCCTTCTCGCCGGAATTCGTCCGGTAGAGGAAGGTCAGAGCGGACTCGGCGTTGGAGGCGAGGGCGGAGGCCGGGATGGTGACGGTCTTTTTGCCGTCCTGCCCGTCTGTGACGGTGTAGGCGGTGCTGCCCTGCTTCACGGCGAAGGAACCGAGACCGCTGGCCTCCGAGGCGGCGGTGACGGTGACGGTGTAGGCCGCGGTGGCGGACTTGTCTTCCGAGGTGACGGTGTAGGTCACGGGAGACGTGAAGTCCTGCGCGCCTGCGGGCGTATAGGTCGCGCCGGAGCTGAGGGTGAGGGTCGGGGTGAGGCTCGTCAGGGCCGTGCCGTGGGGCAGGACGAGGGTGACGGTCTTCGCCGCCTCGTCGATCTCCGCCTGACGGCCATCGATGGCAAAGCCGAGGAGCTTGGCCTCATAACCCTTGGCGGTCTCAGCTTCGCCGGGGATGTAGTTGCCGCCCGCCCAGGTCTCCTCCGCGGTCGGGGCGCGGAAGGTGATCTTGAGGAGGGACTTGGGCTTTTCGTAGGCGTTCAGCTCGTCGATGTGGGTCTGCGAGTTGACGTCGGAGGCGGCGATGAACTTCGTCTCGACCGCGCCGGAGTAGCTGACGCCGTTGGCCTGACCGCCGACGACGCTGTCGGCGTTGGCGACGAAGCAGCGGCTGATGACGGAGTTCTCGCGGCGGAGATAGCCGGCGATCGCGCCGCGGTAGGCGCTGGCGGAGGTGGTCTCGCCGGTGATGGTACCGGCGCTGTCGCAGTTGTAGATCTCGGCGTAGCCGCAGCCGAGGATGCCGCCGACGTTCTGCACGTCTGCGGTATTGGTGGCGTGGACATTGCCGAGATTGCGGCAGGACTCGATGAGGACGGAGCCGTTCTGATCGTTGACTCTGCCCGCAATGCCGCCGACATTGCAGCCGCCGGTGACACTGCCGGAGTTGACGCAGCCAACGATCTCGGTCTTCACGCCGAACGCACCGTTCGGGTCGATCTGGCCGACAAGGCCGCCGGTGTAGTTGCCGTCAGTCCCGTAGTAGGTCGGTCTGGATTTTGCATTGGAGACCGCGCCGGTGTTGGCGCTCCGGCTGATCTTCACGTTGGCCGGGCCGCCGACGAGGCCGCCCGCACTGGCAAAGCTGCCATTCGGTACGTCCGCCGGGTCGACGGTCACGCCGCCCTCGTTGCGGCAGTTCGTGATCTGATTCTGCGGTGCACTGCGCCAGCTGCTGTTTGTACGGGCCACAAGGCCGCCCGCGAAGCAGTTGAGAGAAGCATCAGAGCCGCCCATTGCATCCTTCGTCGGCTTGCAGGTGACGGATGCCCGGTTGACGCAGCTGTCCAGCTTTCCGCCGTCCTTCAGATACAGGGCGAAGGAGCCGACCCACTGGCGGGCAGTGAAGCTGCAGTCGCTTTCGATGGTCAGATTCTTGACCGTACCGGAAACGGTATGGAACAGGGCAGCATTGCTGTCGACACTCAAATTGTTCAGCTTCAGGCCGGTGATCTTATGATTCCCGCCGTCATAAACGCCTTTGAACGTGCCGCTGATCACAGCACCGGACGGCGCGGTGACTCCACTCAGGTTCAGGTCAGCCTGCTGCAGATAGTGTGCTTCGGGATGGTAATCTACAAAGCTCGTAAAATCATTGGTGTCTTTGATCAGGAATGGCTTTTCCGCAGTGCCAAGGCCCTCTAACGTTACCTGATAGACGGTCACATAGTAGTCACAGGAATGGACGCCGTCTTCGGCCATGACTGTGACCTTTTGGCGCTGTCTATTCTTGAAGCGCAGGGTATCTGCGTCTTTCACGTAAGCCCCGTTACTGAGCGTAAAGCTCGGTGCAAGCTGGGTCAGATCATCCGTACTGATAGGTCCCTCGATCGTGACCTCTGTGCCAGAGATTTTTCCTTCATACTTGCCAAGCTTCATACTCTTCATTCGAGCGGTGGACGATTTTTCGCCCGGCTGCAGCTCTGTAAACGTCGCAGAGACGGTCACTTCGCCATAGGGCATAGTAAAACTGATGCGGTTAGTATCGCTCGGGTCTACTGTGCATGTCACATCTTTGCCGAATGCGTTTTTGGCTGTAAACGTGCTTAGTTTATAGCCCTCGTCCGGCTCAGCAGTCCACCACACCGTATCCCCGGGACGAGCCTCTTTATAGACTGTTTTTATTGTTCCGTTCGTGTAGGGTGTTACCGTCTGCTTTACGATTCGTCTATCGTTGACCGTGATTGGAATCGTTTTTACCGAACTCACGCCCGGAAGCTTGCTTGTTTTTGGAAGACTGGCTGCATCTATATTTATTGTGACTGTCCCTGTTGTCTTATACCAGTTGACTGTCACTGAGTTGCTCGTCTGTGCAAGTACAGCTTCTTGCGGCTCAATCGAGTCAATTTTAAGCTGCTGGAGGCGTGGGAAAAAAAGCGGCAGCGCGATCACGAACGATAAGGATGCTGGACGAACGGTCCAGCTTTTTTTATGCCCATTTTGAAGGAGGTCTTTATGTTTATCAATACCTTCCGCTATACACCGGAAGACGTGGATTGCCGCCTTTGCACGGCGTTTACCCGGAAAGACGGCTGTACCGCACCGCGCTGCCTGTATCTTGCCGAGCGCATTGAAGCGGGCGTTGTGGGCTACGACGAGCTGCTGCGCGAATCCTTCCCGGCAGACAGCGTGTTCCGCTGGCGGCTGCGGATGCTGCTTGAAACATTCGACGGCACGCTCTGGCAGAACGAAAAGCACGTGCGGCGCATGGAGACCCAGCAGGCAGTCAACCGCTACTACAAGCGCCGGGACACGCCGAAGTATTATGCCGTTTTGTATCTTCTGACCTCGGATAACGACGTGTACCGCCGCGCGGCGCAGTGCTTTACCCGGCGCACCATTGACTTCCGCAAAATCCAGACGCGCGGCGCGTCCCATCACGCCTACGCCGTCATTGCCGCGGCACGCAGCATCTACGAAGGCACCGGGCAGGTAACGGCAGCGGATCTCGCCATCCCCGAGGTCGTGCCGCTCAGCGCGTTTCGGCTTATCATCCATGCGCTGCTGGTGGCGCGGCATGGGCTGGACGTTCTGAAAATCACGAAAAAAGCGGCGTAACGAACCGCAGAAAACTGGAGGTGATCGTTTATGGCAATCTTTCGCGTCAGCAAAAACCGGAATTACACCGTCATGTCCAACTACCACCTGAAAGACCGGGCATTGACGCTCAAATCCAAGGGACTTCTGTCCATGATGCTCTCGCTCCCCGAGGAATGGGACTACACCACACGCGGTCTGGCTTCGATCTGCAAGGAGGGCGTGGACGCTATCGGCGCTTCGCTCAAGGAGCTGGAAGCAGGCGGCTATCTTGTGCGGCGGCAGCTGCGGGACAGCCGGGGCAGAATCACCGATACTGAGTACACGATCTATGAGTGTCCGCATACGCCCAAACCGGATACGGCTTTACCACATACGGAAAACCCGGATATGGATACCCCGGATACGGTTTCGCCGTGTACGGAAAAGCCCGCAGAATTAAGGCAACACCGCACAGAAGAAATCTGAGCGGAATCGTCGAAAATATGATAAGA
>ERZ779861.3777-NODE-3777-length-12113-cov-3.808094_pt1 | contig 12113 bp, 9 predicted proteins | sample MGYA00511558_ERZ779861 | MGnify/ENA primary metagenome ERZ779861 (study PRJEB29588, sample SAMEA2163432) | human gut metagenome | biome: human gut; feature: human-associated habitat; material: faeces | place: Denmark | collected 2008/2010 ... | reverse complement strand
CGGCAAATGATATATAAGATAAATTAAATAACAATTCATTTTTAAGGAGAAAAAATCATGAAAAAGTTCTTATCCGCAGCTCTTGCAGCTCTTCTTGCGGCAGCATCTCTCGTATCCTGCTCTTCCGCAAAGTCCGACGACAAAACAATCACCGTTGCAGCATCCGCTACTCCTCACGCCGAAATCCTCGAGCAGTGTAAGACAATTCTCGCTGACGAAGGCTACACACTTGAGATAAAGGTAATGGACGACTACGTTACACCGAACAATGCTACCGAAAGCGGTGACGTTGACGCCAACTACTTCCAGCACCAGCCCTACCTCGATCAGTTCAACGAAGAAAACAAGACTCACCTCGTTTCCGTTGCTAAAGTTCACTACGAACCCTTCGGAATCTACGCCGGCACTTGCTCCTCTCTTGACGCTCTCGAAGACGGCGCAGTAGTTGCAGTTCCGAACGACACCACAAACGAAGCAAGAGCACTCCTTCTTCTCGCCGACAACGGTCTCATCGAGCTTAAGGAAGGCGTAGGTCTTACTGCCACAAAACAGGACATCGTTTCCAACCCCAAGAACCTCGACATCCGCGAAATGGAAGCCGCTCTCGTTCCCACAGTCCTCAATGAAGTTGCTGTAGCCGTAATCAACGGTAACTATGCTATCGGCGCAGGTCTTAAGGTTTCCGAAGCTCTCGCAGCTGAAAAGTCAGAATCCACCGCAGCTCAGACATACGCTAACGTTATCTGCGTAAAGGAAGGCAACGAAAACAGCGAAAAGACACAGGCTCTCGTTAAGGCTATTACCTCCGAAACCGTTAAGGAATACATCAACTCCACATACGACGGAGCAGTTGTTCCGATTTTCTAAGATAATTTAAACTGAATAAGAAGCAGATTCATTGTCGGGTCTGCTTTTTTTGTGCTTCCGTGGATAAAACCATGCTTTTCAGTCAAAAATACAGCGGATACTTACTATATATAAGGAGAAAAGCATGAATTCAAAAGAGCTTGCGTCGCTGATTCTTGAAAAAATCGGCGGAGTTGATAACATAATTTCATATACACACTGCTTTACACGACTGCGCTTTGTTCTGCGGGACGAGAAGATATGCGACACTGCGGCACTGAAAAACACGCGCGGTATCATAGGCGTTGTGTCGAGCGGAGGGCAGTATCAGATTATAATCGGCAGTGAAGTCTCAAATGTGTACGCGGAGCTGACGCGGCTGACGAGTCTGACGGGGCTGACAGGAGACAAATCCGCTTCGTCCTCGGAGAGCAGCAAACCTGAGAAAAAGGAAGACAAAAACGGCTTTATAAAAGTCCTCGAAACCGTCGCGGGAATATTCACCCCGATAATCCCTGCAATAACCGGAGCGGGAATACTGAAAGCAGTCATGGCGCTTCTCTCAGCCGTGGGACTTTTGTCGCCGTCATCCCAAACCTACGCCGTGCTGACAGTTTTTGCGGATGCAGCGTTCTATTTCCTGCCGTTCCTTCTCGCGTATTCTGCGGCGAAAAAGTTCGGGTGCAGCATAGTTTTAGCATTGTCGGTCGCGGGAATACTTCTCCATCCGAGCTTTGCTGCACTGTTTAACGACGGAGCGGTGAGGTTTTTCGGAATCCCCGTGAGACAGGCGACGTATTCTTCATCGGTCATCCCGATAATTTTGACAGTGTGGTTCATGTCGTTTATTGAGCCAATTGCCGACAAGTTATCGTGGAAGCCGATAAAATTCTTCACGAAGCCGCTTATAACGCTCGTAGTCACGGGATTCGCGGGAATTGTGGTGATAGGACCTCTCGGAAACCTCATCGGAGAATGGATAGCTCTCGGCATAGAAGGACTTGACAAAATCGCACCGTGGCTTGTACCTCTCGTTATCGGAGTGTTCTCACCGTTCCTCGTCATGACGGGCACTCACTACGGACTCATCCCGATAGGAATAAACAACATCGCCACCGCGGGAATAGACAAGCTCATAGGTCCGGGAATGCTCGGCTCGAATATTGCGCAGGGCGGAGCTTCACTTGCGGTTGCGGTAAAGACGCACGACAGCGAAATGAAACAGCTTGCCACCTCAGCCGGAATCACAGCGATATGCGGAATTACGGAACCCGCGATGTACGGCGTTAACCTGAAGCTGAAAAAGCCGCTTATTCCCGTAATGATAGCCGGAGGAGCCGCCGGACTTTATATGGGACTTTGCGGAGTTGGAAGATACACCACAGGCTCTCCGGGACTTTTAGCTCTTCCGGGATATATCGGAACAGAGGGAGCGCGGAACATCATAAACACGTGTATTGCCGCCGCCGGAGCATTTTTGATAGGCTTTGTCGGCACTCTCATCATATATAAGGACAAAAGCGGCGAGAAAGCAGGCAGGATTACAGTCCTATCTCCCGTAAAAGGGCATGTTGTTCCGCTTGCCGAGGTGAACGACCCGACATTTGCTGAGATGGTGCTCGGAAACGGATGCGCTGTCATTCCCGAAAACGGAAGCGTATTCTCTCCCGCCGACGGTGTTGTTGACTCTATCCCGGAGACTTGCCACGCCGTGATGATAACGACAGACAGCGGAGCGGAGCTGCTCATCCACATCGGGATTGACACGGTGGAGCTGGGCGGCAGATTTTTTAAAGCTCTCGTCAAGGTCGGAGACAGAGTGAAAGCGGGACAGAAGCTGATAGAATTCGACCGTGAATCGGTGGTGAAAGCGGGATATGACGTGACGACGCCCGTTATCGTGACGAACACCGACGATTTCGAAGAGATAAAAATATCGGCACAGACTGCTTCCGAAAAAATGCCGCTTATGGTGCTGACGGCGAAAGAAAAGGCAAAGGAGGAGTAGTATGTTCAAAGACGGATTCATGTTCGGCGGAGCTATCGCGGCAAACCAATGCGAGGGGGCATATAACGAAGGCGGGAAGGGACTGTCGGTGCAGGATGTTCTTCCGAGAGGACTGCGCGGGAGCAGGAGCGAAAAGGTAGTCGAGAGCAACCTAAAGCTCATCGGAACGGACTTCTACCACCGATACAAGGAGGACATCGCACTGCTCGCGGAGGTCGGATTCAATACACTGCGCCTCTCAATTGCGTGGAGCAGGATATACCCGAACGGAGACGACGATGAGCCGAACGAGGAAGGACTTGCGTTCTACGACAGCGTGTTTGACGAGCTGAAAAAATACGGTATCACGCCTGTGGTGACACTGTCGCACTACGAAACTCCCCTTGCGCTTGCCGAAAAATACAACGGATGGTCGGACAGGAGAACTATCGGATTCTTTCTGAAATATTGCGAGACGGTGTTCCGGCGGTACTCGGGCAAGGTGAAATACTGGCTGACGTTCAACGAGATAAATTCGCTTCCGAACGCGCCGTTTATGTCGGGAGCAATACTCACACCGAAAAGCGAGCTGTCCAAGGAGACGGTGTATCGCGCCATGCATTATCAGCTCACTGCGTCTGCTGCGGCGGGAAAGCTGTGCCACGAGTTTATACCCGGAGCTATGATAGGCTGCATGATTCTCGGCGTTACGGTATATCCGCTCACTCCCGACCCGAATGACAACCTCCGCGCGTACATGAGGGAGAGGGAGACGTATTCCTTCGCGGACGTGCAGGTTTTCGGCAAATATCCCGACTATCTCCTTCGTTATTTTGAGAAAAACGGCATTGACGCGGATATAACTCCGGCTGACCTTGAAGTGATAAAGAACACTGTTGATTTCGTCTCGTTCAGCTACTATTCCTCGATATGCGAAACAACTCACGAGGATATGAGCGAGAAAACAGGCGGAAATCTCAGCCGAGGATACAAAAATCCGTACCTTACCGTAACAGAGTGGGGATGGCAGATAGACCCCGTCGGACTTAGAATAACGCTGAACAAGCTGTACGACAGATACCGCCTGCCGCTGTTCATTGCGGAAAACGGAATCGGCGCGGAGGACACTCTCATATACGAAAACGGGGAATACACTGTCGACGACGACTACAGAATAAACTACCTCTCGGCGCATTTGAAACAGCTGGAGCTTGCGCTCGACGACGGCGTGAACGTTTTCGGCTATACAATGTGGGCGCCCATAGACCTTGTGTCCGCCTCAACTGCCGAGATGAGAAAGAGATACGGCATTGTCTATGTCGACAGGCAGAACGACGGCACAGGCTCGCTCGAGAGATACCGCAAAAAGTCGTTTTACTGGATGAAGCAGATGCTTGCGTCAATGGAATAAAAAAGTGCGCTGTGAGAATTTGAGAAAATACTCTTGCAGCGCTCTTTATTTTATTTTAGAATTCCGCTCTTGTCTACGGCGTCATACCAAACCCGAGCCATTATCTCGTGTCCTACATATGTCGGATGAATGCCGTCCCAGACAACATAGTCCGCTTTTCCGCTCTCGTCCACGTATTTTTTCAGCTCTTCCGCGAAAGGTACAAACACTGCACCGTAATCACGAGCGATTTTGCGAACAGCCGCGGCGTATTCGGGAGTGTATTTCACGCACCACTCGTTTTTCAGGTAGAACTCCGTGCCTTCTTCCGCCTTCGGAGACATGAATCGAAACGGCTCGCACATAATCAGCTTCAGGTTTCCGTTTTGCGCGAGAGTTTTGTCAAGGAGCTTCCTGTAGCACCTCTCATATGCGTCAACATCGGGTAATGTATGAACTCCACCGTATGCGCATTCGCAGTCGTTCACTCCGGTCAGAATGCTGAGCACAGTCGGATGAACGTCAAGCACATCGGTATCGGAGCGGGCGTAAATCTTCACTATCGTGTCTCCGCTGATACCTCGGTTCACTATTTTCGGGCAGGTTTTATAGTTGTCAAGCCCTATCTTTCCCGCGAGAATGAACTGATATCCGTGTCCGAGAACGTGATTCATGTCCCAGTCGCTCTCAACGCGGTTTCCGTGAGTGATGGAGTCTCCTTGAAATAGCAGCACGTCCTGTTTGCCGAGCTTTATCATTTTTGTCTTTCCTCCTTGGTTTTTTCTCCATTATACACCGTATTTCGGATTTTTGCTATAGTAATCTGAAATTTCTTTTGTCATTACTTTTCGTGAATATATTGTAAACCCACGCGATATTTGTTATAATGTAGGTGACAATTGTATTTCTACCGCGACATATAATTTGATAAGGAGATATAATATGCTTCCAAACAAACATACAGACTGGGCGCACTACAAAACCGTAACCGAAGGAATGTATTGGCCCGACGGTCAGGTTCTTCCTTCGTTCTCGAGAATAGACGGGGAGCTTGACGCTATAACCCTCGGATGCTACAACGACGACGTTAAGGTAACTCTCGCCGGACTTCAGGGAATGGTAAACCGAGGAAAGACTCGCATCTACCTAAACGGAACAAACGGACGTCAGGAAGGCTCCAACACATGGCCGGAAAGACTGGGACTGAAGCGCAGGGACATGAACGACCTGTTCTCTTTCGTAAAGAAGTACGCGGGAGAGGTTGACGGGGTTGTGCTGTATTCCGCGAGAAATCCGCATTTCAGAAACCTCGCTTCAACCGCGGCGAACATACATAACGCTATTCCAATGGAGCAGTCGCTTTATGACACATTCCATGACCGCGGAATAGAGCTGCCCGTTGTGCTTGACCTAACAAAAGTACACGCCAAAACACCGGTTGAGGTTTACACATATCTCTACGAAAACCTCTGGAAGGATTGCAGCAGAAGAGTGTTCGTCAGCCTAAGCCCCGTTGGACATACATCCTTTGTCCGCGATATGGCAGCCGCTGTCGGTTCCGCTGTAGTATGGCTCGACGCGAGAATCGAGGAAGAAAAGGTAATGCTTGACAAATTCCTGTGCGAGCTTAAAGCGGGCGAGAGCATTATCCTCGGTTGGTGGCCTGAAGAACGTTCGGGTATCGGCTCGGGCACTCGCTACGGTGTGTCAACGATTCCGTCTGACTTCTACGAAAACAGCACGGTTCACGCATCCCTCAGTCATGTAATGCATATTCCGCCCGTTCCGAAGAAGCCGGAGCTTGAAAACAAGATTTACCTCTCCTTCTTCATGAGCGACGGAGACAACGTGCAGTACTGCCAGCATCAGATGAGCGTTCTGTGGGGAAATAAGTCGAGAGGGCAGGTTCCGCTTAACTGGACTGTCAGCCCCGGACTTGCCGATATCGGTCCCGGACTTCTCAACTACTACTTTGACACAGCTACGACAAATGACTGCTTCTCCTCAGGTCCTTCCGGTCTCGGATACGCTCTTATTTACGATGAACACAACAAAGTTCTGAACCTCACCGACGAGGACAAGACCGACGCGTACACAAAATTCTCGAACCAGTACCTCACAAAGAACGGTATGCGCGTTATTACCGTGTGGGATCAGCTCCGCGAAATGCACTATAAGTATTACGAAAAGAACTGCCGCGCGCTCTACGGTGTAACACTCGAGGACTGGTTCCAGAATCCGAAGCCGCTTGAGCTTCATGTTGAGAACCACCGCCTGCCGTTTATGCCGAACCGTCCCGCATACGCCGAAAACACGGACGATATGTATAAGATGCTTGAAAAGACTATCCGCGATTATGACGGAAAGAAGCCGCTGTTCCTTGCCGCGCAGGGTGTGACATGGTCGCTCTCCCCCGAGAACATTGAAAAGCTTGCCGAGAGATTTGATAAGCTGCAGCCCGGAAAGATAGAGGTGCTTCGCGCAGACCATTTCTTCACATTGCTGAACGAGGCAAACGGAGATCCCTTCAACCTCGCACTCTCAAAGAAGGTTTCGGTAAAGGTGAACGACAAGACAAGCGCGGACGTGATATTCAGCGGAAGCACATACGGCGATAATATTTGGACAGCAGACTCCGCAGGAAGCCGCACGTTTGACATCTACCTCGGCGGAACATACAGGATTTCACGCTATGTACTGAAGCATGCGGGAGTAAACGAAGAAAACTCCGACAAAAACAACCGCGACTTCACCGTTTCCGCAAGCACTGACGGCGAGAACTGGACTGTGCTTGACGAAAGACACGACTGCCGCGATGATATTACAGATGTAGATGTGTCGAAAACCGCCGCGAAGTACGTCAGACTTACCGTAAGCAAGGGCGGAGATGACGGAGTAGTTCGCATAGCGGATATGGAGCTTTACGGAGAGATATAACAGCGATACAATAACTGAAAAAAAACCTCTTACGACAGTTTTATGCCATAAGAGGTTTTTTGTTATGTATTATCGACCAATTTTCTCAGCTTTGCGACGGCACGGTACGCTTTCGCATAGTATTCTTCCGCCGTGAGATCGTCGTAGAAATTGCTGTTTCTCTGCAAAATCTCGAGCATGAGCGTGCCGGTGTAGCCTGAATTTCGTATCTGCTCTGCCACATGATGGAAGTTTATCAAGCCGTCGAACGGTATCATGTGCAAGTCTCCGTTGTATTCGCATAGGTTGTCGTGGAGGTGCAGTGCGATGAGCTTGTCTCCGAACAGGGGCATATACTCCCTTCCTCTCACAAAACAAGCCTCGTGACCCGTGTCCCAGCAGAATCCGACCTGCGGCAGGTGTCCGTACTCTTCAAAAGCAAAGGCAATGTTCGCGAGCTTGCGCTGATTCTCAAACGCTATCTTCACTCCGACTTCTCCCGCGTGCTCTACCAGACGGGTGAATCTTTCATGCCCGATATCGTTGACACACGGAGCGTCGTCTCCTGCACTGAGATGCACTATCATCACGGGAACTCCGTAGTGCGCGCATGAGTCAAGGCAGTCCGTGAGAGTTTTCAGCATGACCTCGCCGCACTCTCCCGCTCTCCACATATCGTTGATGTTTTTGAAGGGGGAGTGAATGGTGTCGTAAACAAGCCCCGCGTTTGCTATGGTTTCGGCAAGTCGACCCGCGTATTCATCGGTGGTGTAACCCGAGAAAACACAGTCGAATCCGGCATCTTTTATGTACGGAATTGACTCAATCGGGTCGAGTCCCTTGTAATTTCCGCAGTTTATTCCGAGTTTTCTCATATTGTTACTCTATAACTTCGCAGTCGCCGAGAATTTCCGGCTTGTACTTCATCGAATCCGCTTCCGTTATCTCGCGAATCACACGACACGGATTGCCTGCCGCAAATGAATGTGCAGGGATGGAATGAGTGACGACACTTCCCGCGCCAATTACACAGCCTTCTCCTATGGTAACGCCCGGAAGGATTGTCACGTTCGCGCATATCCAGCAGTTGTCTCCGATGTGTACTGGCAGGGCATAGCAAAGTCTGCGGGCTTCTCCGTCGGGGCATTTCAGCTTAAGTCTTTCCTCGGGTAGCATCGGGTGTACGGGCGTGAGAATTGTTACGTTCGGTCCGAAGTCGCAGTGCTCGCCTATCACAACCTCTCCGTCGTCCTGACAGGTGAAGTTGAAGTTTACGAATGTGCATTTTCCGACCTTGGTGTTCACTCCGTAGTGGAATGTAACAGGTCCTTGGAACGTGACGTTTTCGTTCAGCTCACCGAGAATCTCACGAAGAACCTCGCGTCTTGCTTCCGGGTCATATTCGTCAAGGGAGTTGTACTTCTGGTTCAGCTTGTGCGTCTTCTTCTTCCGCTCAACTCTCCATTCCTCTGCGGGAGAAAAAAGTATTCCTTTTCCGTTGTTTAACATGATTGGCTCCTTTCGGTTGTTCATATTACAATATTTCACAGCTGATTGTAGCACAACGGACGAGCTAATGCAAGTATTTTTGTTGATTTTGTACCGCACCGTCTCCGAAAACGTAGAGATAATAGTCCTCGAGCGTCGGAGTTACGGTTTTTGCTCTTTCGTCAGGCTTATCATCCGACAGTACGCGCAGTATTACATCCCCTGCTTCATCGTCGCGGGCAATGTTCGTCACACGGAATCTCTCCTGCATCAGCTGAACATCCGCCTCGGAGCAGTACACGTTCCACACCTTTCCGTCGATTTTACTTGTAAGCTCATGCGGGGGAGCGCTGTCGACAATTACTCCCTTTTTCAGCATAATAATATCACGTGCGATGAACTCAACATCGGACACAACGTGCGTGGCTATGATAACGATTTTGTCAAACGCGATTTTGGAGATGTAGTTCCGTATCGCGATACGCTGCTTCGGGTCAAGTCCTGCCGTAGGTTCGTCGAGTATCAGTATCTCCGGTGAGCCGAGCACAGCCTGAGCAAGGGCAAGACGCTGCTTCATTCCGCCGGAGAGTGCGCCGATTTTCCTCTTTGTTACGTCGTCAAGCTCTACCGAGGTGAGAATTTCCTTGATTTCAGCCTTTGCCGTCTTCCGTGAAAGCCCCTTCAGCTCAGCCATGTACCACATGAACCGCTCTACCGAGAAATTCCTGTAAAGTCCGGGATACTGCGGCATGAATCCTATCTTCTCGCGGAATCTCACACCCATGTCGCGCACATTCTCCCGCTTGCCGTCGCTTTCGTAGAAGATTTCTCCCGAGTCCGCGTCAAGATTGTCGGTCAGTATGTTCATGAGCGTGGATTTTCCCGAGCCGTTCGGTCCGAGAAGCGCGTATATTCCCGCCTCAAGCTCCGCTGAAAACATATCGAGAGCCTTGTTGCTTCCGTATGATTTTGTTACTTTGTCAATAGTCAGTTTCATTATTTTCTCACCCACTTTCTGTATGAAAGGACAGTCAGCATCAACGCGGAAATCAGGCATAAAATCCGTGACAAGAGGTCGCCGACAGCGTTCTGCGGAGTCAGCATATCACAGTAGTCAAGGATATTCGCGCCGACAACTCCGAGTATACGAACAAAATGCGGCACTCCAATGAGCAGGAACGAACACACGACGGCGCTGAGCTGTTTTCCGCAGATGGTTGAAAAGGCGGCGGTAACGATGGAGGTCAGCAGATACCCGAGCAGGCTGACAGCTTCGTATGCGGCAAGGTATTCACCCACGGTCATGCTGTTTTTGATTTCGTTGAACCGCGGCATGCTTTGAATCGGAGCGTCAAGGAAGCCGATGTCGTATGAACGCGTCAGAATTATAAATGCGGTTCCGTGGAGCAGGATAAAGAGCACCGCGCCGAGGGTCAGTGTGTACAGTAGCTTTGTGCGCCACATTACCTTTCTGCCGTTTTTCGACACGCGCATTATCGACGCAAATCCCGACTCATACTCAAGAGAAAAAGCGCACGAGAACACAAGGATTATCGCAAACAGCGCGGATAGGTCGGACGTAACGCCGAAATATCGGTCAAGTCCTTCGTCATATACAAACTGCACATCGGGATAGTCCGCCTCAACCGAACGAAGGTAATCCATGCGCTGAACGAGCTTTTTGCACGCGTTTTCGCAGAAGTTTGCATAGTAGTATCGCTTTTTGTAGCCTTCAAACTCATCTGCCGTAATTTTTTCAAGGCGATAGTCGGTCTGTGCGGCGTCATATTCGGCAATGGAGCGGTTGATGTAGTCCTGCTCCTCTTTTATATAGTCGTATTTTTCCGCCGACACTACGCCCTCTACTGCTCCGATGTACTTCATGTACTGCTTTTCCGTGGAGCTTTTTGACGGGGAGAAAATCACAGCGGATATGCAGGTTTTCAGCAAAATCGCAGCTAAGATGACGATGAAATACCGTCCGCAGATTATATGTTTGTAGAATTCCGTGCGGTACAGCGGCTGAGGATGAGCTTTTTCGAGGGAGTCGGCTTCGATTTTCGCTTTTCTGTAAACCCGCACCTTACGGCTCTCACGTCCGACGGAGATGAAGCAGATTATCACCGCAAGAACTGTAGCCGAGACTATTGTGACTATCGTGTAGTTCAGGCAGATGCGGAAGAAGTTGATTCCGCGGTATCTCTCGAAGAGAATATTCACATTCGCGAGAGCACCGGGGCTGAATTTCGTAAGGCTGTAGAGCGCGGAGCTTTGGTTAATTCCCGATGTGAGCGCACCTATTACAGCTATGGCGGCGCATATCACGAGAGCGGGGCGGTAGTTGTCGAAAAACTGAGCTGAAACCGCGCCAATCAGGCTGAATATTCCGAAGAACAGCACCCGAAGAGCAAGGTAGGCGCAAAGGTATTCCCCTATGGTGAGACTGTACGGGCAGAGCACAAGAGCATCCACCGACTGCACAGGCTCGGAGAGGGAAGACAGTCCGCACGAGAGCGAAAACACTATGAGCGGAGTTAGAGTGAACACAAGGGTTATCGCAGCGGAAGCCAGAGCAACAAACGAGAGCTTTGCACGCCGCAGAGGTTTTCCGCCGTATTTTGCCGTGCGCTGAATCCCGCTCATTCCCGCGTCGGAGTCACAGGTGAAGGCTGTACACAGTGTTGACGCTACCGCTATGGCAATGAGTACAGTCGTGATGTCCTGCGAGAAGAATTCGTTCCAGCCGCGAACCATGTCAGAGCTTAGCTTTTCTTCGGTCAGTGGAGTGTAGAAGCGGCAAAGCTCGACATAGTAGCTGTAGAAATAGCTGTCCTCGTCAGTCTCGCGCAGTCTTGTCACCGCGTCACGGAGCAGAAGACGCAGCTTGTTTTCGTAGCTTTTCTGCCTTGACACGGCTTCATTCACGTCCGAAAACAGCGACATATCTCCGTATCCGTCATAGTTCGAGTATTCGTTTTCAAAAATCGGGAAGCGCAAATCGAATGAGCGCATTTCATCGTTGTATTTTTCGACTTTTTTCGTGTGCGCGGCATAAATCTCGGCGTATTTTTCCGGCTCGTTTTGGCTGAGCGAAATCATCTCGTCCTGCAGCTTTATTATGCCGCGATTGTCCGAGGTGAAGTACGACCGATACTCCGCCGCGGTAAGAACAATATTCAAAACAAGGAGAAAAGTCAAAAATATCAGATTGAAGCGCGTGCAGTATTTGCTTATTTCATACCGCAGAAGCCGCATAATCCCCCTCCTTTAGTTATGCATTAATACAAATTAATCCACTTGAGCGTGTTTTCTTTTACGTTCACTCTCGCTATCGAGCCGGTGTAGTAGGTCGACATATCGTCCCCGCTTCCGCGCACCTTGTAGTATTGCAGGTAGAGGTTATCCCCGACTACACAATACGCCGCGCCGAGAGAGCTTGAAGAAGAGAACAGAATCTCTCCGTGGTTGTCGAAGAACAGTTCTCCC
>ERZ779861.3770-NODE-3770-length-12142-cov-3.944734_pt1 | contig 12142 bp, 13 predicted proteins | sample MGYA00511558_ERZ779861 | MGnify/ENA primary metagenome ERZ779861 (study PRJEB29588, sample SAMEA2163432) | human gut metagenome | biome: human gut; feature: human-associated habitat; material: faeces | place: Denmark | collected 2008/2010 ... | reverse complement strand
CGCCGTTCTCCCGCCACAAGTTCGTATTTTCCGTTTTCATAACGAACAGAAATCGGATTTATTACCCCTACCCTGCGTATGCTGTCCGAAAGTCTTTCTATGTCTTTTTCCCTGAATCTTTTGCGCGGCTGGTGCGGGTTTGGGATTATATCCTTTACAGGAACTTCCATAAGTCCCACTCCGAATGTTTCGCAAAGTCCCGACATAATATGTTTCCTCCGTATTGATATTCGGCACCTCGTAACAAAATTCATTTTTTTCGGGTGCAATTTAATATTATACGAAAGCAAACGGGATTTCAAGCAAAACCGTTCGACCGAAATCAACGTTAAACACAAACATTCAAGACTTTTTGTACTTTCCGAAAACGAATTTCGACCGAACGGAAAGAAATTCGGAAAATGTTGTCGTAAGATTTCGCAGATATGAGATGAGTGCATTACAGGTTGTCCCAATAACTTTTATAATGGTTTCGATTCAAACAATAAAAAACGGCGGACGGAATTGCTTTCCGTCCGCTGAATATTTCAGTTTTAATCAAGTATTCCGAGATACTCTTCAAGTGTCAGTCCGCTGTCCATGATTTTTTTTGCGTCTTCCTGTCCGACATATCTGTAATGCCAAGGCTCATAAATAATTCTTGTTATATCCTGTTTTTCTTTCGGGTAACGAAGAATGAAACCATATTCGGCACAATGCGTTTTCAGCCACTTGAATGTCGCCGTTTTATCGAAATCGGAATTGAGCATCTGGTAACTCGGCGTTACGATATCCGCAGCAAGACCGAGTTCATGTTCGCTCGTTCCGGGATAAGCGTTTATCGTCTTCGCCTTTTCTGCCGCCTGCTCATAAGTCAGGGACGAATCGCGGTTCATCAGAATTTTAATTCTGTTTTCGTAAAGTTTCTTCTGCGTCTCATACGTTCTGAAAGTGGAGCAAAGTTGCAGAGTGATTCCGTCTCTCTTTGCTGCGGCTATCATATCGCGCATGGGCTCGGCACAGCGGCTGTCCATAACATAACTGCCCTGAACTTTTTCAAGCGTTATGCTCTCAACATAGCCGTCGGGAACGGAATGCGTCGGATTGACGAGCATCAGCGTTTTGAACGAGTAATTTTTCGGTTCAACAGCAGAATTCGTTTTGGGTTCTGTGTTTGATTCCGACTCGGATTTTGAAGGCGCGGTTTCCTCCGTCGGTCTTGAGGTTTCGGGTTCAAATTCCGTTGATGGCAATGTGGTTTCAGGCTCAGTGGCATCGCCTGTCAGATCGGATGCGGTCGGCTGAGAAGTTGTATTGTCGTAATACGACGGATACTGCTCTTTCTCACGCTGGCATGCCGCAAGCATTCCAACCGCGAAAACTGCGGCAAGAACCGCCGCGATTATTTTATATTTCATAAATCAAATACGCTTCCTTTATAACATAAAAAGAATTATCATTTGTAAGTAGTATAGCACTTTTTGTCAATATTGTCAACGCATTAAAAGTTAAATCTTTGACAAAAACAGTCCTTTTTGAACACAGTTTTCGTTATATATCAATAATTGTAAAAAAATTAACAATATTAGTATTGAAAAGTCCCCCGATTTGATGTATAATCAGTATGTAAAAATATCGACGCAACGAGCGTCTGTGAAAGGATGATAAGACACATGGCAATTTCTTACTCACACGAAGTTGAGAATATGTGCACAGTTGCAAAAGGTCCGCATCACGGTCCGTCTCCGATTCCCGAAGAGGGTCTTTGGGTAAAAGCAAAAGATATCAAAGATATCTCCGGTCTTTCCCACGGTGTCGGCGGTTGCGCTCCCAGACAGGGCACATGTAAGTTGACAATCAACGTCAAAGAAGGTATTATCGAGGAGGCACTCGTTGAGACGACGGGATGTTCGGGCATGACCCACTCCGCCGCTATGGCTGCCGAGATTCTTCAGGGAAAAACACTTCTTGAAGCGCTCAACTCCGACCTTGTTTGCGACGCTATCAACGAAGCGATGAAAAAGGTTTTCGACCAACTTGTTTACGGTCGTTCGCAGACCGCATTCTCCGAAAACGGTCTTCCGATAGGCGCATCTCTTGAAGACCTCGGAAAAGGACTTCGCTCGCAGATAGGAACTATCTTTGCGACAAAAGAAAAGGGCGTTCGTTACCTTGAAATGGCAGAGGGTTATATTCTTTCCATGGGACTTGACGCCGACAACGAAGTTATCGGCTACAAGTTTGTTCACCTCGGAAAAATGATGGATATGATCCGCGCGGGCAAAGATCCGAAAGAAGCATACGAATCCAACATCAAAACTTACGGTCGCTATGATGACGCTGTCAAATATATCGACCCGAGAAACGAATAAGAAAGGGGGCGCTGAACAATGCCGAAATTTGAAGGTTATGAAAGAAGAATAGACAAGATCAACGCTTGCCTTAAAGAATACGGTATCAAAGATCTCGACGACGCAAGACAGATCTGCCTTGACAAGGGCATCGACCCCGCAGAGATAGTAAGAGGCATTCAGCCCATCGCGTTTGACAATGCGGGCTGGGCTTATACCGTGGGTTGCGCCATCGCAATCAAAAAGAATACAACCAAGGCGGCTGACGCTGCCGAAGCAATCGGTATCGGACTTCAGTCTTTCTGCGTTCCCGGTTCCGTTGCACAGAACAGAAAAGTAGGTCTCGGTCACGGTAACCTTGCCGCAATGCTTTTGAGAGAAGACACCAAGTGCTTCTGCTTCCTTGCAGGTCACGAGTCTTTCGCGGCGGCAGAGGGCGCTATCGGTATCGCAAGAAGCGCGAACAAAGTTCGTAAAGAACCCCTCCGCGTTATTCTTAACGGTCTCGGCAAAGACGCCGCATATATCATTTCGAGAATCAACGGCTTTACCTATGTTGAAACCGAATACGATTACTATGCCGATGAAGTTAAAATCGTTCGCGAAAAAGCATACTCCGACGGCGAAAGAGCAAAAGTTCGCTGCTACGGTGCGAACGACGCTTACGAAGGCGTTGCTATAATGAAACTTGAAGGCGTTGACGTTTCCATCACCGGTAACTCGACCAACCCGACAAGATTCCAGCACATCGTTGCAGGCACTTACAAGAAGTGGACGAACGAAAACGGCAAGAAATACTTCTCCGTTGCTTCCGGCGGCGGCACGGGCAGAACGCTTCACCCCGATAACCTCGGCGCAGGTCCCGCTTCTTACGGTCTGACCGACTTTATGGGCAGAATGCACGGTGACGCGCAGTTCGCAGGTTCTTCCTCCGTTCCCGCTCACGTTGAAATGATGGGTCTTATCGGCGCGGGCAACAACCCGATGGTCGGCATGACCGTTGCGTGCGCGGTTGCCGTTGAAGAGGCTCTGAAATAATTAAACTTTAACAAAGGGTCAGTAAGAAACGCAAGTTTTTTACTGACCCTGATTTTTTTATTTCAATTTAATACTCTTCGTTCTTTACAATATCGAATATGTCAACGACACGATAATTGCCCTGCTTAAACAAATTACCGCGCCACTCAAATCGTTTCCCGCATACAGGGCTGAGGCGATTCATCATCACGATAAATTCCTTAATTAAAAAAACACAGCACAATGTTCGATTGCAAAACACAACCGAACATTGTGCTCTTATTTTCTTCATTTTCGTGATACTGAAATCAGCAAAGACTGAAATATATATAATTCAATCATATTTCAGTTGCCGCATCTGTTGCAGATACTTCATTCTTATCACAATCGCTCATCTCATACACCTTTCGAACATCGGCACGTCTGCCCCATATCAGAAGCCAGCACGCAAGCATAGAAACAGAGCCACCTATCGTGACGCACCATCGATAGTCGACAACCTCTCCGAGAATACCCATAAGAAAAGAAAAAACGCTTGCGCCTATTGTTAACAGCACTCCGTTGAACGCATTGACGCGTGATCGCAGTTCTTTCGGAATATAGCGTTGCACGGCAGCATTCCGCATAATTGCGCTATTATTGCCGAGAAAGCCGCATATACCGCGGTTGACCAGCATAAGAGGATAAGGCAGCCAAAGCAGACACATATCCATGGTCTCATAAAACTGATAGACAAAAAATGCAAAGCCGTATCTCTTTTTCTTTGGGATGCTGATTCGGTATTGTAATGCGCTGCCGATTGACCGTCCGACGAATTCCACCACGGAAAATGCGGAATACATGGCGGCGGTAAAACCGGGGAATGTGCGGAAAAATGCTACCAAAACAGGAGAAAAGCCGCTTGCGACACCGTTGGTAACCGCCATATATCCGAAAAGGCTGCGCAAACCGCGCTCTTTTTTTAAATACTGCACCGCTTCTCGTATGTCTTCGACCCACTCTCTGAAAGAATACGGATCACGGTTTTTCCGTTCGGTTTCGTCTATGCGTATGAAACTTTCCGTGACAGCCGCCGCCAATGAGAAACAGCTCTGCGCAATCAGAATCCACGCTACGCCGAGCGTATCGAGAAGAACAGCAGCCAACGGTGTCATGATAACCTTCAGAACCGGATAGAGCATAGAGGACACCGCATATCCTTTTTGCTCGGCGCCTTTCGGAATCAAATCCGGATAAATACTTGTAAAAGCCAATTCGTCAACAGCACCAAGGCAAGCCAGCAGCAGAGAAACGACAAGATATCCCACATAAGAAAAATCAAAAAACAGCAGCCATACACCCATTCCCGCAAGCAAAACCGCATTTGCAACGTCGCCCGCCACCAAAAATGATTTACGTGGGAGCCTATCCATAAACGGCGCAATCAAAAAAGGGAGTAAAAGATATGGCAGCAGCTGAATAGCTACGATCATCGCAGATGCCAGAGTGCTGCCGGTTTCATCAAACACCAAAAATGCCAACGCAAAACTGCCGGCAATTGCGCCCAAAGTGCCGACGGCAGATGCAAGTATTACCAAGCAGAAGTTTCGTGTCCAAAGTTTTACTGTTTTCATACATCTCACCTCTGCACATATTATAGCACATCGGTCAGATAAATAAAAGCCCGTATATTTGGGAAAATTACTCCAAAAATACGGGCTGAAAAGCCGCTTACATTGATTTTTCAGGAAACTCCTCTAATAACTCACAGGCTTTTTTGTATTGTCTTGTTGCCTTGTACCATTCCAGCATCCAAGGCAAGTGGAAAATCGCAAATCCTGCGGGCAGTTCTTTTCGAATGCGGTCAAAGCTATCCGAAAGCAACGAACCGTATTCGTCGCGGGAAAGATAATCGGGGTGCTCCAGCCGATAACGAACCAGCCGCAGAAGACGTAATTCAAGAGATTTTTCCGGCTCGTCACCCACCATGTCTTCAGCCTGCCGCAAGGCGCAAAACGCTTCGTCCCGCCGTCCGGTCTTTTCGCAACAGACCGCCAGTTTATGAAGTGACATCAGATTGGGTTGCTCCTGCGCCGAGAACCATGCGTATGCGTCCTCATAGCGTCCTTTTTCTATCCATGCCGATGCCGTGTTGTAACCGATCGTCTGCAATGCATTCCGGTCCTGCATCGCCTCAGCCAACCGCTTTCCGACAAGATAGTGACGCTCCATATTAGGCAGATCCTGCCGATTGCAATAAACATTGCCGATAAAAAGCTTTGCCTCCAGCATTATTCTCGCGGCGCCGTTCCTGCTTGCCAACTCATAGGAGGTCTGCAACCGATCGACGGCGGCAAAATAGTTTCCTGCGTTATAGTCGGCAATTCCCAGCGACAGGAAAGTATATGCATTCGGCATAAGACGCACAGCTTCGTCCGCCCGTCCCTGCAGGATTCGCTGCAAAGCCAACTGTCGTGTATCCATACATGGTTCAAGAGCGGCGTCCAAGGGCTTTTTTGAAGAAAGCAACGCCAAATCCAGCCACGCAGGAACCGCCCGATAACCTTCTATATCCTTGCCCCGCAGCAGCTCGTTTAGTATTTCGTATCTGCCGTCAAGCAACAGTTCCCAGCCTCGATTTGCGAGTTCGGCGGCTTCCCTCTCCGCTTCCTTATCTATTTTCAATTCCAGCCGAGCCATGAGCTGTTGTAAAATCTCCTCCGACGGTTCAGTTTTGCCGGTTTCGATTTTTGATAAATAAGAAACCGTACAAATTCCTTTACACAATCCCGCCTGATTCCAACTCCGCTGTATTCGGGTACGATAAATGAGAAAACCTTGGTAATTCATATATTTCATACACCTCACTTTAAGTGTTGCGGTCGTTTCGGCATTTTCTCCCGGTCTTCGGTTCAGCCTTTACGTGACGGGCGCAGCCTGTTTCGTTCGAGATGCTCGCCGTTTTCTTTAGATAATAAACATTTCCAAAATCCGATCTTGCGTTATCTTATTATACCACAACTTTTCCCGTTTTTCAACCTGCGTCACGCATTGACAGGTCAACATTTATACGAAATGGTGTTTAGGCAGGCAAATAGGAATTTGTCAGCCTAATTGCTTTTTGATTTCAGCTTTCACTTTATCCAAATCACTGCAAGTCAAGATTGGAATCAGCCGGTTGATTTCGTCTATGCTCCTATCCCACCACTTGAATCTCAGCAGCAATTCAATCAGTTCATCGTCAAAGCGTTTTTGAATTGCTCTTGCAGGATTCCCAACGACCTTCGTATATGGTGGAACATCACTTCCCACAACGCTGTTTGCACCAATGATTGCACCATCTCCAATGTGAACGCCGGGAAGGATTACCGAATTTTGCCCGATCCAAACATCATTTTCGATAACGGTATCTCCTTTTAATGGCAGATCCGTCTTTGCAGGCGGCGACATTTCCCATCCCTCCAAGGTATAGAACGGGAATGTAGAGACGGCGTTCATCTGATGGTTTGCACCGTTCATCACAAACTCAACTCCGGCGGCGATTTGACAGAACTTTCCGATGATGAGTTTGTCATCATTCCACTCGTATAAGTGTGAAACATGACTTTCAAAATCCGAATCGGCAATATAAGTAAAGTCCCCGACAATAATATTCGGATTTGTAATCGTCGACTTCACATATATTTCTTTATCATACCCTGCAATTGGATGGATTGTATTGGGGTTTGGGTGTTTTCCGTCTTTCATCTTAACCACCTCTTCAAATTCCGATTTGTCGGTAACTTATTATACCACAACCTTTCCCGTTTTTCAACCTGCGTCACGCATTTTGTCGGAGAAAGAATGCTCGGCAAAGGTAATACAAACTGAAAAAAGCACTTGCATCGCAAGTGCTTTTTGTGTCTACAGGTCATTTCAGATGCCGATTTTGTGTTAACCAATTTAGATGCCGCGCGATGGCACACTTCTCCCTTGGTGAAACAGGGGCTTGCAAGTGACAGCGATCTTCCGGGCTTGCAGAGCCATGTTTGTAAACGAGCTTATGTATATTACGTTCGAATCCAAGTTTCTTAGCGTTCATTCTTCCTTTCCATAAAAATAAGCCAAACGCTCGGCTGAGTAGCGTTTGGCTATGTAGTTTATTCAGTCAGACAAACTGGAATTTAACCAATATCATTTTGCGTTCTTATACGAAAGCAGAATATGGCTTGGTGCAAACAATATTGCTGCGATAAGCAACAGAATTGATCGACTCATAATTCCACTAAACAAGAACAAAACTGAAGGAATAACAGATAGCGCCAGTGCTCTGAATATGCTGCTCTTCTTAAAGCAAATTATCCAAATTGCACAATATAACACTACTAATATTGTATCCACAATAAGGTATATGGCAAATGCTTCGTCAGACCACCACCCGAACCATGTTCCGGGAATGTTGATTATCATAAAACCAAAGCAGCCAAACCTTCCTATCTGTTCTGCAACCTCAATAAATTTATTGCTCCATTTGTTTTCAAAACCCACTTTGCATCTAATTGCAAAAATAATATTGGGTATCATAATGACTGCAATCATTATCAGTCCGAATATATTTAACCAGTCCATATACTCCTCTGTAAATCCCGATTTGTCGATATCTTATTATAACATAAATCTTCCCATTTTTCAATCTATAGCGCGCATTTAACTTTGAGAAGAACACCGCCGAGCGAGAAAGGCTCTCAACAAACTGATAACAATCAAATTTAGTCCTTTTCGTGAGTCCGAGTCCGGACACAGCATCGAAAAGGGCAAAAGGGATCTATGAAACCCCGAAAAAATTCAGGGTCGAAAAAACGGGAGAAATCTCTCGAAATCTCCCGTTTTCTCGTTTTTTCTCGTTCGGATCAAAATTGACTTGTCATCATGGCAGGGATGGCAGGACTCGAACCTACGCATGCCAGAGTCAAAGTCTGGTGCCTTACCGGCTTGGCTACATCCCCATATATGTCGGTCAACGTTTTCTGTTGAACCGACAATTATTATAGCATAACAAAGCGCGCCTGTCAAGCGACAAAAGCAATTTGTATAACTTTTGAACGATTTTTCAAAAATCGAGCGTTTCGACACGGGAAAGGACATCTTCAAGACGGTTTGAACAAAACTCTATGGCATCTTTCCCCTCTTTGCTGTCATGTGAATGGCGTTTGAGAACGTGAGACAAATATCGTATATATCCTACCGCGTATGCTTTATCCTCAACGGAGTGCGCAAGACTGTCATCATCTGTTCCGAGGTAACGTTTGACCGCTTTGTGCCAGAATTCAAGCCCCGTTTCGTAAGAGTATGTGAGAAATTTTTCGGTAACGGAATGATCGAGTTCTCCGAAGATGACAAAACCGAGCGCCATGCAGGCAAACTCTATAACGGGATGTCCGTAACTGACCTTGTCCATATCTATCAGAAGCGCCTCTCCGTTTTGAAGCATGATATTGTTGGTATGATAATCGCAATGCAGCATTGTATGCGGTTCGGGAAGTTCGGAGACAAGATGCTCGATTTTAGCCGAAATATCGGACGGCAAATAAGTTTTTGCCGTTTTGACCATATTGTCGAGCCACGGTTTTGCGGACGGAATGTCGGAAGTTTCAACAACTGTTGAATGAATCTTTTTCAGAAGATCCGCAAACAGTTCGGCGTATTTGTCAAGGTGTTCGGGATCTTCTCGTATAAATTTAGAAAGAGGTTCGGCGTTCAGCATTTCAAAAACGGAGCCGAATTTGTCGCCGACTTTAACAACGTCATAAGATATGGCTGTGGGAATACCGAGAACAAAGGCGCGGCGAGCAAGGTTGCGCTCCTGCAGAATAAGCGGCAGACAGTTATCATCCTTGAACACTTTTACCATAGTATCCGCATTTATGCGGTAAACTATACCTTTCGCGCCCTCCGCGACCCGTTCGCTGCCGTCAAGTGAAATTCGACGGTACGCCTTTTCCACAGGCATCATTTCGGTAAACCCCGTCATCTCAAAAATATCGTACACATCATTTGAAACGTTCGCGACTTTCATATCCTTTTCGGATCTTTTCAAACGGAGAATAACCCGAAGTCCCGCGCTTGATATGTATTCAAGATTTTCAAAATCAATGACAAGCGCAACATGTTCGTTTTTTCGAAGTTCGTTTATCTCATTTTCTACGGCGTCAGCGTTTGCGGAATCAATTTTACCCGTGACAGAAACAGTCAAAACACCGCCTGAATACTTTCCGCTAACCATGTTATTCACCTCTTTCATTTTCATCAAATACAATCGAAATCAGTCTGTCATATTCAGCCCATGCGCAGGTATTTTCAAAACTGCATTTCAGAATATTCGCGATACTGCGATAGTACCAAAGATGCCATTTCGGGTCTTTTTGCGAGAAATGTAACCACATTTTTTCACCTTCAGAGAATTTCAAACGATAAAAAGAGCGCATATTTGAAAGTTTGTCGCTTAAAGTCACAATCAGAACGCCGATATCGGAGCAATTTTCAAGTTTTTCTATCGTTTCTTTCTTGCGCGTCTCCCACGTCTCGCTTTTCGGTAACCCGTGACGTTTGTTTTCTGTCTCGGAAGCGACAAGTGCCGCAATCCGTGAACCGAACTCGCGACGAATATCTTCTATTGAGGTTGCAGTGTCTTCAACAGTGTCGTGGAGCGCAGCCGCGGCTATCACGGATTCATCGGAAGTCAATGCGGACGCTATGCAGGCAACTTCAAGCGGATGAAAAATATAATATTCTTTGCCGCCCTTTCGATATTGCCCGCTGTGAGCGTCTGTTGCAAAATGTATCGCCTTATCAATAATATTCAAAGTTGTATTTCCTTTTACGTAAGATTTATATATAACATTTTATCACAACGGCAATGCGATGTCAAGTAAATTCCGAATAAGTGTGAATTTGTGAAATTTTATAAAACTAATCACCTTTTCTCTTTCAATAAGACGTCAATGCTGATATAATAAAACAAACGGAAAGGAGGAAAGATATGAAAAAGGATATACTCGGCGCCATAATCGAAAGACGAGAGCGCATAAATTCGGCGCATATCCCGACATGGGACGAACTTCCGTCGCTTAATCTTTACATGGATCAGCTGATATTCATTCTTTCCGAAATTTTCGAGCCTTATTTTGACGATGTTCCGAAACTCATAAACAAAGCAATAATAAACAACTATGTAAAACTCGGCTATATTCCCGCCCCCGTCAAGAAAAAATACTCAAAAGAACATATCGCATATCTTGTTGTGGTATGCAGTCTCAAACAAGTCATGCCCATTGCGGCAATCTCGGCGCTTGTAAAAGCGCAAACGGAAAAGATACCTCTTTCGGAGTTTTACGACAACTTCTGCGCAAACAGAGAAAAGGCGGTTCTTGCAGCACTCGGAGAAGCGGAAATAGGCATAGGCGATCCCGAATACCCGAAAACCGCGCAAACATCACTTTCACTCGCTCTTTCGGCTCAGGCATACAGCATCGTTTCCGCCGCTGTGGCACAGACTCTTATTCCAGAGGAAGAACCGAAACAGAAAAAAAACTGACGGCAATTGAATATATCAGCATATCAATTTTTAAAAAAGTGTGTTTTTTTATTTATTTGGGAAAAAGTATTGCATTTACAGAAAAAATATGATATAATCATTGAGTAACCAATTCCGACCGATTAGGAGGTGCTTAGGTGTGAGAGAGGGTATTCATCCCGAATACGTTGATTCTGTTATCAAGTGTGTGTGCGGTAACGAGGTCGCTACCCGTTCTACTAAAAAGGAGATACGCGTAGAAATCTGTTCGAAGTGCCATCCTTTCTTTACGGGCAAGCAGAAGTTAGTTGACTCTGCGGGACGTGTTGACAGATTCAAGAAGAAGTTCAATCTTGACTAAAAAAACAAACAGGGTGTACCTTTCAGGTGCGCCCTGTAAGATTATGCGGCGAGAAGTTTTTCTTCCCGCCGATGATTTTCGGAGGTAAAATCATGCTTGATTTCTCAAAACATCCCGAATATGAAGCCGTTAAGTCCGACTACCACGGCTGCGACCGCTACGACTTCAAGGTTCTCGGCAAAAACGCGATAATCGTTTTTCCGAAAAAACTTACGCCGAAGAATAAATGGGTTTGGCGCGCGGAGTTTTTCGACGCGTTCCCCATCGTTGACCTCGACCTGCTTGAACAGGGCTGGGCGCTGACGTATATCGGCATAAGCGACATGTACGGCAATGATGAATCTGTTGAAATAATGAGACAGTATCAGGAATTTCTCGTTAACGCGTTCGACCTCGAACCGAAAGCGACTATCTTCGGATTCAGCCGCGGCGCGTTTTACGCAGTTAACTACACCGCAAAATATCCGCAGAATGTCGGCTGTCTTTATCTTGACGCTCCGGTTCTCGATATTCTTTCATGGCCCGCAGGCAGAGGAAAGAGTTTCGGCGGTCAGGGCACTCCCGCAGATTGGGAGATATGCAAAAAGGTTCTAGGCTTGACCGAAGAAACCGCTGCTGATTACAAAGGAAGCCCGAAATTCCATATTGCCGAACTTGCAAAAGCGGATATTCCCCTTATACTCGTTCAGGGCGATGCGGATATTGCCGCACCGATGGAGGAAAATGCGCAGTTGCTTATTGACAACTACGAAAAACTCGGCGGAACGAAGTTCAAGGTCATCATCATGGAAGGCAAAGGACACCACCCGCACAGCGTATACGACCCGAAACCGGTTTCTGACTTCATCAAAGCCGCATACGAAAAGTAAGATCATAAATGCAACGCCGCAGGCTGACGCCTGC
>ERZ779861.3762-NODE-3762-length-12160-cov-3.474267_pt1 | contig 12160 bp, 10 predicted proteins | sample MGYA00511558_ERZ779861 | MGnify/ENA primary metagenome ERZ779861 (study PRJEB29588, sample SAMEA2163432) | human gut metagenome | biome: human gut; feature: human-associated habitat; material: faeces | place: Denmark | collected 2008/2010 ... | reverse complement strand
ATGAAGTCCTACCTCGATCAGTGTACCGGTCAGGATTCTTACCATATTATATAGGAAGCCATTACCACGAAAATGCAGTTCGCACACACTTTCCTGCATGGTCAGCTCAATAGCAGTGAGATTCCGCACCGTCGATTTTTTCATCCGTTTCAACGAACAGAATGCTTTAAAATCGTGCTTACCCGTCAGATACGCAGCCGCCCGTCTCATAGACGCTATGTCCAGCGGTTCCCCCAGACCGTACACATATCGGCGCTCAAATACATTTTTCTTCGCTGCCGTCTCAATCCGGTAGCAGTACGTCTTGGAAACAGCATTTAAACGGCTGTGAAAACGCGTTCCCGCCTCCTGTGCCGATAAAACAGCGATATCATCCGGGAGATAGCGGTTCAGATAAGCCTTTACCTCTTCCGCATCCATCCCACTACACAATGTCGGAAGGTGAAAATTTGCCACCTGGCCCCACGCGTGGACACCGGCATCCGTACGTCCGGAGCCGTGCACTTCAATCGGCTGACCTGCCATTTTCTCCAGAATCTGCTCTAATTTTCCCTGTATCGTCTTGTCCGTGTTTCCCTGCTTCTGCCAGCCGTCATAACGGCTTCCGTCATATTGCAAGGTAATTTTTATATTTCGATCTGGCATATTTTTTCTCCATGTGTTATCTATCTTCATTCTTTCTTTATTCGCAAATATATCCTCCTCGCTGCCAGATACAGCACCGTTCCAGTCAGTGCTCCCGCCATATCCAGCCATACATCGCTGAGCTGCCCGGAACGTCCTTCGGTAAACAGCTGAATCGTCTCATCCAGAAACGGGACCGCAAAAATAGCGATACGATGGAGTTCCAGCCATACATGTCCGTCCGATGTCAGCGCACACATTCTCCCAGTCCCATCTCCCCGATCAACCAAATCCTCTATCCGCATTTTTTCTGAGACAGTCCGGTTCCTGCGCACACAGGCATCACTCTGTCTAAGCAGCATTCCCAGCCCTGTATATTCAATAAAATGAGCACATTTGCGCACAATATGTTCGGTCAGCCATGGTACAGCCACTCCGGACTCTGCTGCCAGCTTCTGCAAAAACCGGAGGATCCGTCCGCTCTCCGCCGATGACTGTACTGCCGGACGCATGGAATTGGAGTAGATAAACAAAATATATAAAATTAAAACAATATGCCAGATCCAGACCGTCACCAGGACTCTCTGTCTTCCCCGGATATTTTTTTCCACATTCATCTATAAATTCCTGTATCCATTCTATCTTCTATTGATTTATATCTTTACTGATTGGATTGTAAAATGCCGCTCTCTGCAATCCGGCGCACCGCCAGCGCAATCGCATCCTCGTCCTGCACCAGTGCCATCCGCACATGACCTTCGCCCGACGGTCCAAATGCGTTGCCCGGTGTTACCAGAACACCTGCTTTTTCAAATAAAGCCTTTACAAACTCCAGTGAATCCGTAAATCCTGCCGGGATCGGCGCCCACACAAACATCGTGCCTTCCGGTTTTTCCATCTTCCAACCGATGGATGCAAGTCCGTCGCACAGACAGTCGCGCCGTCTCTCATATGCCGCCCTCGTCGAAGCCACACAGCTCTGGTCACCGCTGATCGCCGCGATCGCCGCTTTCTGAATCGGCAAGAACATACCATAATCCATGTTGGATTTCAATGTTTTCAGATGACTGACCACTTCCTCATTTCCCACACAGAAGCCGACGCGCGCGCCCGCCAATCCGTACGTTTTTGACAGCGAATTAAACTCCACGCCGACCTCGCGTGCGCCCGGAAAACGCAGGAAACTTCCGCAGGTTCTTCCGTCAAACACAAGCTCACTGTAGGCGTTGTCGTGAAGAACGATAATATCATATTTCTTTGCAAATGCAATCAATTCCTCATAGAAACTGTCTGGAGCCAGCACCGCCGTCGGATTGTTCGGGTAGGAAACAATCATAAATTTCGCTTTCTGAGCGACTTCCTCCGGAATTTCCTTCAAATCAATGATGTAGTGATTTTCTTCGCGCTGCGGCATATAGTAAAGCTCTGCCCCCGCCAAAGACGGACCATCCGCAAACACCGGATAACACGGATCCGGTACCAAAACCACATCGCCCTCGTCCACGATCGAAAGTGCGATGTGCGCCAGTCCCTCCTGGGAACCGAGCAAAGAGCAAATCTCTGTCTCCGGGTTCAGCTCCACTCCATAGCGGCGCGCATACCAGTCGGACACTGCCTCCAGAAGTGCCTGCTGATCCTGAATTGCATACAGGTAATTTTCCGGTACCAGACAGGCTTCGCTGAGCGCCTTTAAAATATGCGGTGCGGGGGCAATATTCGGTGCGCCGATGCTCAGATCAACGATCATCTCCCCCTCTTCCAATTTTTTCTTCTTCATCTGCGCCAGCATGGAGAACACGCCCTCGCCAAACCGGTCCATTCTATTTGCAAATTTCATCTTATGTTTTTCCTCGCTTTCAGAAGTTCTTCTATCCACCAGCTGAGTCAACAGCCCCTGACTCTGTCATTCTCCATCGTTCTATCTTTGATTTTTCTGGTTCTCAGCCTTTCTCCGCCATTCTTTTTATCTGGCTATATAAGTATTAATTATAGTACAAGCATATAGGAAAGTAAAGGCGTGTCCAACAACGGAATTTGCCGTAGCTTTTCTAAAAACGTTGTAAAAACAACCGACTTTTCTCAGCAAAACAATTATACTTAATCTCGTAATTGAAACAGTAATTGTTCCGTGCTTTTATCCTCACGGACAGGAAATTCATACATGAAAGTTAAGAAAGACGAGGTTTTTATCATGATACGAAGAATTATTGAAATTGATCAAAAAAAATGCAACGGCTGCGGGCTCTGCGCTTCTGCCTGTCACGAGGGCGCCATCGGCATGGTTGATGGAAAGGCAGCTCTTTTAAAAGATGATTACTGTGACGGTCTGGGAGACTGCCTGCCAGCCTGTCCGACCGGTGCCATCTCTTTTGTCGAGCGCGAAGCAGCGGCTTACGATGAAGCGGCCGTCCAGGTTCATATGGCTGCCCGCAAGGCAAAACAGGTGCTGGAAAATGCAAATACTGCTGCTTCTGCAAACGCTTCCGCCCGCCCTGCATTCAGCGGATGTCCAGGATCCATGAGCCGTTTCCTGAAGCGCAATGAAAGCGCTCCTTCTGAACATGACGATACTCATGCAGATAGCGCCGAGACTTTTAATCCTTCTGATTCAGCATCCATCCCGGTGAGCGCCCTTCAAAACTGGCCGGTTCAGATTAAATTAGCTCCGATCCATGCACCGTATTTCGATGGGGCAAAGCTCCTGGTCGCTGCCGACTGCACCGCTTACGCATACAGCCGCTTCCATCAGGACTTTATCCATGGTAAAATAACCTTGATCGGATGTCCGAAACTGGACAGCATCGATTACTCCGAAAAACTGACCGAAATTATCCGCAGCAACGATATCAAGAGCGTGACCGTTGTCCGCATGGAGGTTCCATGCTGCGGAGGCATTGAACAGGCAGTTAAAAATGCCTTGCAGGCAAGCGGAAAATTCATTCCATGGCAGGTAACAACCATTTCGATCGATGGGCGGATTTTAGATTAATATCTGCCATTCCCCCGATTGACCTACCCAACCATTTCGTGCAGGTTCCGCTCTCCATACACACCTGCCGAATGGACTCAATCAGACTCAAAAGAATACGAAAATTTATATATCTAAACGAGATTTTATTAAGGAGGTTCATTATGGAATACCCATACATCAAAAACATTACTCACGAAAAAGTGCAGTCTTTAGCCGGCCTGGTAAACGCAGAAGACGGTCAGATCGTCAGCAAGACTCTGGCACAGAACGAAGCTGTCAGCGTTACTCTGTTTGCATTTGCAAAAGGCGAAGAAATCTCCACCCATGATTCCACCGGAGATGCGATGGTGACCGTTCTGGAAGGCACCGGCCGCTTCACGGTCGATGGCGTCGAGCACCTGGTTCACGCAGGCGAAGTTCTCGTCATGCCGGCGAAAAAGCCGCACGCCGTTTATGCACCGGAAGCATTTAAATGGATGTTGACGGTTGTTTTCCCATTTAAATAAAGACTGCGCTCAAACTCTTTTTACCATGCAGCCCGACTGATAGCAGCCCTTATCCATTTATTCCAAAACAGGCATACCGCAGGAATCCATGCATGATTTTCATCCTTTTCTCCGCGATATGCCTGTTTTTCATTTTATAAGCACATGGTTGTGTTCATTTTTCCAGTTAATCTCCCTTCAACAGATATGAACAGCAGCTTCCAGCTTTCATTATTCCACATACTCATGTGTCTCCACCCACTGCAGCAGCTTTTCAATCGCCGGATTCGGGTTGCTCTGACGCCATGCGATCTCAAAATCAAGCTCTTCCGGGCTGCCGTCCGCGCGGAGAAGCGGAACCACTACCAGATTCCGCGCATTCCGATAATGGCGGACGGCATATTCTGGGAGAATCGCCACGCCAAATCCCGCTGACACCTCCAGAAGCACCGTCTGTACCTCCCGTTCACGCGCCACGATATTCGGTATAAAACCGCCCTTATTGTAACAAATCAATACTTCTTCCGCCTCATCGTTGGAACGCCCCTGCGGCTGCATGATGATAAAGTCTTCCCGCGCCAGATCACGGTACATCAGATGGCTCTCTCCCGCCAGCGTGTGTCCCGGATAAAGAACCGCCATCATCGGAAACCGTTTGAGGAATCGATGCTTTAAATCCTCGTAATTCTGCGTGTACAAAGACAGATTAAACGCAAGATCGCAGGTTCCATTATCTAACAGCTCATAGAGCGCACTCATATTTTCCCGCAGCAGATGAATCGAAATATTCGGGTACGCCTCATGAAAACTTCTGAGCGTCTCCGAAAAACGGCTCTGCTCATATCCCCGGATAAATCCGATCGTCAGCTCCCCAGCTACGCCTTCCGCTGCCGTCCGCGCGAGCTTCGCCGCCTCCTCGGCGCGGACCAGAACCGCCCGCGCCTCGTTCAGATATACCTTTCCCGCCGCCGTCAGCTCGACATGGTGCTTGTCCCGCACAAAAAGCGGCACCCCGATCTTCTCCTCCAACGACCGAATCTGCAGCGTCATCGCTGTCTGCGAAATAAAACATTTTTTCGCCGCCCGCGTAAAATTCAGCTGCTCCGCCGCCGCCACAAAATATTCCATTTGTTTTAAATTCATCTCATTTCCCCATTTCTATATCCTATATGTAATCGCGTCTTTTCGATCGAGCAAAAAAATGAATCACGCCGCCCAATTTACGGGCTTTCGATCTGGCTTTTCCTGTTTCGTTATAAGTTTCCCTTATTATAATATCTGTTCTTTCTATTGGCAAGTTTTTCATTCATCCTTTATAATTTTTAATAGTCAACAAAAGAAAGTGAGTGAAAGGTATGAAACAATTCAAAAATTTCTACGAAGGCACATACGCCAAGTACATTCTGCCGGGCGTCCTGCTGCAATCGGTTCTGATTGGCGGCGGCTATGCAACCGGACGTGAGATTTATTCTTACGGTGCGAAATTCGGAGCGATGGGCTGGATCTCCGGACTGACGATCGGCATCGGTTTTGCCCTGTTTGCCTTCCTGACCTTTGAGATCTGCCGGATCTACAAGGTTTACGATTATAAAAACTATATCAAGCAGGTCATTGGACCGCTCTGGCCGATGATGGATATTTTAACTGTCCTCATCGCGATTCTGCTGATTGCCGTTATGCCAGCCGCAACCGGAAGTATTTTCGAGCAGGTCGGACTTCCGAATATTCTCGGCTCCGTTGTGATCGTTCTGATTTGCGGACTCCTGAACTTTAAGGGTTCCAAGATGATCGAGAAATTTGAATCGATCGGTACTATTTTACTGTACGGCGGCTATATTCTGTTTACAATTCTGGTACTCGTCAACAAGGGCGGCAACATTTCCCATGTATTCAGCACGATGGACACCAGCACCTACGACGGCTCTGTCACTGTTCCGTTGTGCATTTACACCGGTATCCTGTATGTTGCCTACAACATCAATTCCATCCCGATGGGCATGTTCTCCCTGACACGCCAGACCAAACGGAAAGAAACCTTTATTTCCGGTCTGATCGCCGGTCTTCTGATGGTTATTCCGTGGTTTTTGTCTTACTTTGCGATGATGTGCTTCTACGGTGACACCTCCATCGTCGGCGCGGATGTCACAACCCCGTGGATGGAAATGATCAAGGCAGTCAACGGCGGACCGGCACTGATGGCACTGTTCAGTCTCGTTATGGGCTGGACGCTGGTTGAGACGGCAACTGGCTGCATCCACATGATCATCGACCGTTTCGACGTTGCCATGGAGGAAAAGGGCGCTGCCAAGCTGTCCGATACAAACCGCGGTCTGATTACGGTCATCACGCTGATCGCTGCACTCGTATTATCCCGCGTCGGCGTTGTCACCTTGATCGAGCAGGGCTATTCGTACCTGTCTTACGGATTTATCCTCTTCTACCTGCTGCCGACGCTGCTGGTAGGCGGATATAAGATTATTAAACATAAAGACAAATAAATATGTAATGATAAGAACACATCCGCCTGTGGTAGATATCATCTTATAGGCGGATGTGGTATAATGTAAACACTTGACGAGGTATTTTCGAATCAACATAGAAAGGAAGTATATGCAATGAAATATGTCGGATATTACAATGGAGAAATCGGCCCCCTCGAGGAAATGAAAATCCCGATATTGGACCGCGCCGTTTATTTTGGAGATGGCTGCTACGATGCCACCACCTTTGCAAACAACAACATTTTTGCCGCAGACGACCACCTCGACCGTTTCTACAACAGCTGCAAGCTGCTGGAAATCCCGTTTGAAATGTCGCGTGAAGAACTGCGTGCCGAGCTGCAGAAATGCATCGATGCCAATGAGATTGACCACGGTATGCTGTACTGGCAGTGTTCCCGCGGAACTACCTATCGTGGACATCAGTTTCCACCTGCTACCGTAAAACCAAATCTGATGATTTTTACTGTTCCGTGCGACCTGATTCCATTTGATAAGACTTTCCGCCTGATCTCGATGGAGGACACCCGTTTCCTGCACTGCAACATCAAGACGCTGAACCTGATTCCAAGTGTCATCGCTTACCAGCGCTGCATCGAACAGGGCTGCCAGGAAACGGTCTTCCACCGCGGCGAACGCGTCACCGAATGCGCCCACAGCAATATCTTAATCATCAAGGACGGCGTTCTCTGCACCCCACCGAGAGATAATCTGATTCTTCCGGGCATCACGTTAAAACACCTGCTGATGTTAGCTGAGAAAAACGGCATCCCGACCAGCGAGGCACCATTTACCATGCAGGAACTGGCAGACGCCGACGAAATCATCGTCAGCAGCTCCGGCGGGCTCTGCATCCAGGCCGTTGAACTCGATGGAAAACCAATCGGAGGAAAAGATCCGAAGACGCTGAAGACTTTGCAGGATGCTTATGCGGAGTTTTATGCGGAAGATACGAAGGTACGGTAAAAATCCATAAATTTTCCAATCAAGGGCTGTCACTCAAAACGTGGCAGCTCTTTTTCGCTTGCGACATGTTTCTGCTTCGCGCAAGTGCGCATCCTCGCGGAGCATTTTTTGTTTCACAGGACGCAATTTCCTATGAAATAAAATAAGGGGATCCCTGTATTTACAAGGATCCCCAGGACGCGGAGACGGAGGGATTCGAACCCTCGTGCCGGGATGAACCGACAAACGCATTTCGAGTGCGCCGCGTTACGGCCGCTTCGCTACGTCTCCAGATATTAGGTGTTTCTCTCCGAAACACCTATACTATTATACATGATATTTTGACTTTTGTCATCTGTTTTTTTCACTATTTACTGATAATACGCATCAATTCCGTTCGCAATTCCCCCGGCAATTAATTCCTGATAATCATCCCGTGCCATCTTCTGATCTTCTTCCGGGTTGCTCATAAAGCCCATCTCGACAATGGAAACCGGAATCTTACACCAGTTGATGCCGCTCATGCTGTCTGTCTCCTGCACACCGCGGTTCTTGAAGCCGGTTGCCGCGCAGACAGAGTCCGTGATCTTCTTGGAAAGAGAGTAGCTTGCCGCGTGAAGCCCGCCGTTGTACGGGTTGGTCGCCGTCTGGCACATGGAGAGTGTTCCGTTGACCGTCGTGTTATCCAGCGAATTGCCATGAATCCGGACAAAAATGGAGGCGCCGCTCTTGTTGGCGATCTCCGCTCTCTCCGCATTGCTTAAGTTGACATCGTTGGACTCCCGGATCATGACGACCTGATAGCCTCTCTCTTCCAGAATCCGTTTTAACTTCTTCGAAACGGATAAAGTCAGCTCATATTCCGGCAGCTTCGTCGATACGCCCTCGGTGCCGGAAGCCACCTTCGCCTTCATGGTCGAGGAGCCCGGTCCAACTGGTTCTTTGTCCGGATTGCCCTTTGCCTGATGTCCCGCGTCGATCGCTACGATACGTCCGTTGGACACCGGTGCACCCTGTGCATCCGCTTCCGCCCCCTGCGCTGTGACCGTCGCTTCCTCACTGCCCGGCTCGGTCGTCGTCAGGTATTCGGAACGGATAAAACAGCTCTTGTCCTTATAAAGCACCTCGCTCCAGCCGTCTCCGATACCGACGCGCTGCACGCTGTCGCCCTGATTCAGCTGTGTCACAATCTCATACTCCGTTCCACAGCCCGAACGCACGTTGAGCAGGTTCTCAGTCGCATACACTGTCTCATCGACACTCTGGAAGCCACTCGCCGTCGTTTTGTCACTCTCCAGCTCGCTCTGGTCCGCAACCGCCGCTGCATCCGCCTCCTGAATGCCCTGTGCATCTTCCAGCTCCAGACTTCGCTTTGCCACATTCGACACCTGTTTCTTCGCTGTCTGTTCCGCCGGTTCTGTCTCAGCAGCCGCCATCTGCACCTGCTTCTGTGCCTGATTCGGAAGGGTAAATCCCGCATGGCTTACGCCAATGGAACCCGCCGCGACCACAATCGCGGTCACCGCCGCCCAGAAACGTTTCCGGTAATCCGGTGTGCCTGGCTTTCTTTTTCTGCTTTCTCCTCTTGCCATTTATAAAAAACTCCAATCTTACAGAAGATTCTAACCTCTCCATGATCCGCGCATTCACTGTTTCCAATCAATCGCATCGCAGCACAACTTTGATGCCGACAGACATTTCTGCCCAATTAAAATCTTCTTTCATTTCTAAATTATTCGATCGTACCGCCGCCTACGACATATTCGCCGTCATAAAAAACGACTGCCTGTCCCGGCGTCGCCGCTCTCTGCGGCTCATCAAATACGCATTCCACCCGATCTTCGCCAATCTTGCGGATCGTACAGGATGCCCCTTTGTGGCTGTAACGAATCTTCGCACTGACGCGCATCTCCTGATCGCCCAGATCCTCAATCGCCATCCAGTTGAGGTTCCGGCAGGTCAGGCGGTTAGAAAAGACGTCCTCATTTTCCCCGATCACAACCTCGTTCGTCTCCGGACGGATCTCCGTCACGAACACCGGATGACCGAGTGCCAGATTTAAGCCCTTTCTCTGTCCCACTGTATAATGGGTAATTCCTTTATGACGACCTAAAATATTGCCGTACTTATCTACAAAATTGCCTTCGTCAATCCGGCAATCACTATTTTCCTCGATAAATTTTGCATAATCGTTGTCCGGCACGAAACAGATCTCCTGGCTGTCCGGCTTGTGTGCCACCGGAAGTCCAATCTCCTCCGCCATCTCACGAATCTTGTCTTTCGTATATTCGCCGACCGGCATCAAAGTGTGTGCAAGCTGATGCTGGGTCAGGTTATAAAGCGCGTAGGTCTGATCCTTCGCCGCCGTCGCAGACTTGCAGATCGCATAGCGGCCATTCGGCAGCTTTCTCACGCGCGCATAATGTCCCGTTGCAATATAATCAGCCCCAATTTCCAGACTTCTCTGCAAAAGGGACTCCCATTTTACATATCGGTTACAGGCAATACATGGATTCGGTGTGTGTCCGTCCAGATATTCCTGTACAAAGTAATCCATGACATTTTCTTTGAACTCTTTTTTGAAGTTCATCACGTAATACGGGATCTCAAGCCGTTCCGCAACCCGTCTGGCATCATCGACAGCGCTCAGACCACAGCAGCCGCCATGCTCTTCCTGCTCTACATTCGTCTCATCCTGCCAGATCTGCATTGTGACGCCGATCACATCGTATCCTTGCTCTTTTAAAAGCCAGGCAGCCACGGAGGAGTCAACTCCTCCTGACATGCCGACTACTACTTTTTTCTTTTTCATCAATACTCTTCTTCGACTTCTTCCTCGCCGATATCCGTCTTCGGTTTTACGAGTCCTTTGATCTCAATGCCATTCTTCTGAGCATAATCCCAGAGAGCAGCGTGAATTGCCTCCTCTGCGAGCAGAGAACAGTGTACCTTAACTGGCGGAAGTCCGTCCAGTGCCTCCATAACGGCTTTGTTGGTAACTTCCATCGCTTCCTGGATGGTTTTTCCTTTTACCATCTCGGTCGCCATGCTGCTGGTCGCAACGGCTGCACCGCAGCCAAATGTCTTAAATTTTACATCCTGGATGATCTGGTTGTCATCGATATCCAGGTAAATACGCATAATATCACCGCATTTTGCGTTGCCGACGGTACCCATACCGCTGGCATTTTCAATCTCGCCTACATTTCTCGGATGCTGGAAATGATCCATTACTTTCTCTGAATACATCGGGTGTTTCCTCTCTATATCTTCATTCACTGTGGATGTTCATTTTGCTTAAACTGTCTAAATCTTACTGCTGCGGATGTTTCTTAATGTAATCCTCATACAGCGGAGACATAGAACGAAGACGTTCTACAATCTTCTTTAAGCAGTCTACCGTGAAATCAATCTGCTCCATGGTTGTCTCGGCTGACAAGGTCAGACGCAGGGAACCGTGTGCAATCTCATGCGGCAGTCCGATCGCCAGAAGTACATGGGACGGATCCAGGGATCCGGAGGTACATGCAGAACCGCTGGAACCACAGATGCCTTCCATGTCAAGCATGATCAGCATGGATTCACCCTCGATAAACTGGAATGCAAAGTTTGCATTGTTGGAAAGTCTCTGGGACGGATGTCCGTTGAGGCGTGCAAATGGAATTTCTTTTAATACACGCTCGATCAAGTGGTCACGCATCGCTTTTTCTTTTGCTGTGCGCTCTTCCATCGTCGCCATCGCAATCTCAACTGCCTTGCCGAATCCTACGATACCAGCCGTATTCTCGGTACCGCCGCGGCGTTTACGCTCCTGTGCGCCGCCGTGGATGAAGGAACGAGTCTTTAATCCGGTACGGATATAAAGGAAGCCGGTTCCCTTCGGTCCATTTAACTTGTGGGCGCTGGAACTGAGCATATCGATATGGCACTCATCTACATTGATCGGAACATGACAAAATGCCTGTACCGCATCGGTGTGGAATAAAATGCCGTGTTTCTTCGCAATCTCACCAATTTCCTTGATCGGCTCAATCGTACCGATCTCATTGTTTGCAAACATAACAGAGATGAGGATGGTGTCCGGACGGATCGCCTTCTCCAGCTCGTCTAATTTAACAACACCGAACTCATCTACATCCAGATAAGTAACCTCAAAGCCTCTCTGCTCCAGGTACTCACAGGTGTGCAGAATCGCATGGTGCTCAATCTTGGTCGTGATAATGTGCTTGCCCTTTGCCTGATATGCCTCTGCTGTGGAAATCAGCGCCCAGTTATCAGACTCCGTGCCGCCGTAGGTAAAGTAAATCTCGTTGGACTTTGCGCCCAGCGCTTTCGCGATCGTCTCGCGAGCCTGTGCAATCGCTCTCTTCGGCTCTGCCGAAAATTCATAAACGGAAGACGGGTTGCCGTAATACTCCGTAAAATACGGGAGCATTGCCTCCACTACTTCCGGACGCGTTTTGGTTGTCGCCGCATTGTCCAGATAAATCAACTGTTTCATAACTAATAAATCCGCCTTTCTTCTTAGTGTATGCACGCCTGCCTTTATTGTGATTGTATCACACGGAATCTCACGGCAGGAACTCCCCGCCTGTAAACATTTGCTGCGTACATAGTTTGTAGCAATAAAGGTAAAA
>ERZ779861.3761-NODE-3761-length-12162-cov-3.208474_pt1 | contig 12162 bp, 8 predicted proteins | sample MGYA00511558_ERZ779861 | MGnify/ENA primary metagenome ERZ779861 (study PRJEB29588, sample SAMEA2163432) | human gut metagenome | biome: human gut; feature: human-associated habitat; material: faeces | place: Denmark | collected 2008/2010 ... | reverse complement strand
TCCCTTTTCTCTTTTACCGTTTTCGGGTAAGAGCTCTTTCGGTTTGCATTAGTATCTGAAGTCATTGGCTTGGGTCGGTGGTTTTATCTCTGCATCATTTTGTCCGGAATTTATCAGATTAAAATAATTGAATAAAAATAGCCTTTTATATAATATGACTATAATCACAGCTCAGCGTGCACCGCACAGTGCATCTAATTTCGCCCCCACAGTAGAGGCAAATGCCTATGGAATGAATGACCGGATCAAACGTCTTCGACAAGAGACGTTCGAAGCCGAGCCCTCCCTGTCTATTGAACGCGCTTTGATAGAAACTCGTTTCTACAAGGAAAACTACGGAAAATATCCGATTCCGATTCTTCGGGCCATGAATTTTTATGAGATCTGCAAGCAGAAGACGATCTATATCGGCAAGGATGAACTGATCGTGGGCGAACGCGGACCAAAACCGAAATGTGTGCCGACTTTTCCGGAACTGACCTGCCATAGTGTGGAGGACCTGCATGTCTTGAACACACGTGAATTGCAGCGTTATACGATCAGCCAGGAAGACATCGACACGTATGAACGCGAAGTGATCCCTTACTGGAAAGGACGTACCCAGCGAGAACGTATCTTCAGCCATGTGCCTCAGGAGTGGAAGGAGGCCTATGAGGTGGGGATGTTTACCGAATTTATGGAACAACGCGCTCCGGGACATACCGCTTTGGACGGAAAGGTGTATAAGTACGGATTATTGGATTTGAAAGAACGTATCCGGAAAGAACTGGACGGGCTCGATTTCATGAACGATCCCGAAGCGACCGACAAGCAGGAGGAGTTGACTGCCATGTCCATCTCGTGCGACGCCGCCATCCTGTTTGCCGAACGACATGCGGATCTCGCCGATGAAATGTCGCTGACGGAAAAAGATCCGAAACGGGCGACCGAGTTGCGCCGTATTGCCGAAGTTTGCCGCCAGGTTCCGGCACATGCTCCCCGAGACTATTGGGAGGCGATCCAGATGTATTGGTTCGTCCACTTAGGAACGATCACCGAACTGAACGGTTGGGACGCGATGAATCCCGGCCATTTCGACCAGCATCTGGCTCCGTTCTACGAAAAGGGGATTGCCGACGGTACGTTGACACGCGACGAGGCAAAAGAATTGATGTCCTGTTTCTTCATCAAAGTGAACAACCACACGGCTCCTCCCAAAGTCGGCATCACGGCTAAGGAAAGCGGTACGTATAATGATTTTACGAACCTGAATATCGGCGGTGTAAAAGCCGATGGCAGCGACGGGGTGAGCGAGGTCTCCTACGTCATGCTCGAAACGATCGAAGAACTGCATATCCTGCAACCCGGCAGTGCTATCCATATCAGTGCTCGTACACCGGAACGTTTCCTGCGTGCCGGCTGCAAGGTGATCCGCCAGGGACATGGCTATCCGTCTGTTTTCAATCCGGATGTGTATATCCAGGAGTTGATGCGCCAGGGAAAATCTTTGCAGGATGCACGTGAAGGCGGTTGCAGCGGTTGCATCGAGGTCGGAGCGTTCGGCAAGGAGGCATACGTATTGACCGGTTACCTGAATGTGCCGAAAATTTTGGAAGTGACGCTTAACAACGGTGTCGATCCGGTTTCCGGGCGTAAGGTCGGATTGGAGACGGGCGATCCGCGCAGTTTCGGCAGCTATGACGAACTATATGCCGCCTTTATGAAGCAGGTCCGCTACTTTGTGGATATGAAGGTGCGTGTCAGCAACTATATCGACCGAATGTTTGCCAAGTATGCACCGGCCACCTTCCTGTCTCTCTTCATCGACGATTGCATAGCGAAAGGACGGGATTATTACAACTGCGGTCCGCGCTATAATACGACCTATATCCAGTGTACGGGACTCGGTACGATTACCGACAGCCTGGCGACGCTGAAAAAACATATATTCGAAGATAAACGCTGGTCGATGGACGAATTGCTGAAAGCGATGGCTGATAATTTCGAAGGAGCCGAGGCGATGAGACAGACGATCCTGAACCGCACGCCATTCTTCGGAAACGATGACGAATATGCCGACAGTATTGCTGTGAAGGTGTTCGACGATCTCTATGATACGATCGAAGGAAAGCCGAATACGAAAGGCGAATGTTTCCATCTGAATATGCTGTCTACCACCTGTCACGTATATTTTGGCAAGGTGATGGGGGCGACTCCTAACGGACGCTTGGCCGGGCGTGCCATCTCGGACGGCACGTCTCCGTCTCATGGTGCCGATACGCACGGGCCGTCTGCCGTCATCAAGTCGCTCGGCAAGCTTGACCAGGTGAAGAGCGGGGGGACGTTGCTGAACCAGCGTTTCCTGCCGAGCCTGTTGAAGCGTGAGGAGGATATCTCCAAGTTGTCTTCGTTGATCCGCAGCTATTTCGCTTTGGGCGGACATCACATCCAGTTCAATATCGTCGATACGGAGACGCTTTATGCTGCCCAGAAATGTCCGGAAGATTATCGCGACCTTCTGGTCCGCGTAGCCGGTTACAGCGATTATTTCAATGACATGAACGCCGATCTGCAGGCGGACGTGATCATGCGGACGGAACAGGAAACGTTTTAGCAATTGAAAAAAGATGTTTGTTTTCGATATAAAACGATATGCCATTAACGACGGGCCGGGTATCCGGATTACGATTTTTATGAAAGGATGCCCCCTGTCGTGCGTATGGTGCCATAATCCGGAAGGAATCTCCAGCCGGAAGCAAAAACTCTATACGAAAAAGAAATGCATCGGTTGTCGGACGTGTGTCGAGGCTTGTCCTGAGCAGGCATTGACACTCACACCGGAAGGGATCGTGACGGACGGGGCGCGTTGTACCCTGTGCGGAATCTGTGCCGAGGTGTGTCCGGCTATGGCGATGGAGATATCGGGCACGGAGTATTCGGCTGAAGCCTTGATGAAGGAGATTGAGAAGGAGATCGTTTTCATGGATCGTTCGGAGGGAGGTGTGACGTTTTGCGGAGGAGAGCCGTTGTTGCATCCCGGACCGTTACTGGACTTGTTACGCCGTTGCGGGGAACGGGGGATACATCGGGCTGTCGATACGACGCTGTTCGCCCGGCCGGAGATCGTACGCGACGTGATGGATAATTGCGAGCTTCTCCTTGTCGATTTGAAGCAGATGGATTCGGCCAAGCATGCGAAATATTGCGGTGTCCCGAACGAATTGATCCTGTCCAATCTCCGGATGGTTGCAGAAGCCAGACACGATTTCTATCTTCGTATTCCCTTGATCGAAGGCGTGAATGCCGATGAAGAAAATATAACACGCAGTGCCGCTTTTCTGGCTTCGTTGCCGTGGGAGCACCGGATTGTGAACCTGCTCCCGTATCATGACATCGGCAAGAGCAAACACGAGAAGTTAGGTACGGTCTACAATCCGGATCGATATGCTTTCGCCGCCCCTTCGGACGAGACACTCGGACGTTGCCGGGAGATATTCGCCTGCTACGGGATCGAAACGACGATCGGGGGATAATTGAAGGTCTTTTATTTCCTCTGTCACTGTATCACTGATTCCTTTTTATCAATTGATATTCAGCTTGTTTTATTTGTGATATATGCCTGTTTTCTCTATCACTACCCTATCACTGGCAATTCAGATAAATAATAGGTGCTTTGCTTGTATGTATCTGTATATAAGTATATTATAAATGATATAAACGATAAACACCCTATTTCCATCCCTACAAATCACTCGATTATTTTATGTAAAAACGGCTATAAAATAGGTAAAACCGGGTGGTTTTTATTGTCCGGCATGGTACTTTAGTTGCCGGACACCCCCATGTTGCCCCCTCTTACACCCGGATGTACCGGCTCTCTACACCCGGATGTTAAGGATGGCAACATGGGGGTGTTTACAGAATTATGTGCTTGTCTTTGCTAAAAAAAGAGATAGCTTTTGTGGAATGAAGAACCGTATTCCACCAATTTAATACCTGTTATATTCGTTTTTACATTTGTTTATTCGATTATTTTATATGCTTTTTCAAAAGTAATAGAAGGTAATGTGTTGGTTTTCAATTGTATGACAAAAACGTCCTGTTTTAGAAGTGATAGAGGAGTGATAGGGGAAAACGTCCTGTATCACTGCCTTTGGACGTTTGAATATGAATAGCTACAACCTTTGTAGTGATAGAGTGATAGAGGATTAGCAGAAAACTTCGTATGCAGATTACAATCTTGGAAAATTGTGATATACTTCGTTTTATTGTATATTTGTCAACAATAAGGTTATAGCTCCCGGCGAGATTTGCTGAAAAACAATTGTCGGAGTGTGGAGGACGTTTTCGGGATTCTCGGATTGACAATCTCAAAATGGAGAAAGGGTTTATCATTTAACAGTTAATTTATTATCATGGAATCAACAATCGTATTGGGAATAGGAGCTACCTTGCTGGCCTCCTGTTCTGGAAACAGACAAAAGGCGGAAGAAAAAGTAACACAGCAACAGAAGAAGCCGAACGTTATTTTCCTGATAGCCGATGATATCGGTTATGGCGACCTGAGTTGCAACGGATCAAAAACGATCCATACGCCGAATGTGGAACGCCTGGCAGCCCAAGGTGTCCGTTTTACGGATGCGCATGCAGTGGCTGCGACCAGTACGCCGTCGCGCTATTCGCTGTTTACGGGGCATTATGCTTGGAGGCGGAATGACACGGGGATTGCGGCTGGAAATGCCGGAATGGTCATTCGTCCCGAACAGCCGACTGTTGCCGATATGTTTCGTGAGTGTGGTTATACAACAGGTGCTATAGGTAAATGGCATTTGGGATTGTCTGACAGGACGGGAGGACAGGATTGGAATGGCTTTATCACGCCGGGACCTTCAGATATAGGGTTCGACTATTCCTATATAATGGCTGCCACAGGCGATCGTGTGCCTTGTGTGTGGGTTGAGAATCAGCGGATCGTCAATCTTGATCCGAATGATCCGATTGAAGTGAGCTATGAAAAACCGTTCCCTGGCGAACCGTTGGGAAAAGACCATCCGGAATTGCTTACCAAATTGAAACCGAGTCCGAACCATGGGCATGATATGGCGATTGTGAACGGCATTTCGCGTATCGGCTACATGAAAGGGGGCAAGCAGGCCTTGTGGGAAGATGAAAACATTGCAGACAGCATCACTTGCAAAGCTGTCCGATTTATTGAAAACCACAAAGATGAACCGTTCTTCCTGTATGTCGGAACCAATGACGCGCACGTTCCCCGTTGGCCGCATCCCCGTTTTGTCGGAAAGAGCGGCATGGGCCCTCGTGGCGACGCTTTGTTGCAATTCGACTGGACTGTAGGCGAAATAATGGGCGCACTCGAAAAAGCCGGTATTGCCGAAAACACCTTGATCGTGTTGAGTAGCGACAACGGTCCTGTTGTGGATGACGGTTATGCAGACCGGGCTGTGGAATTGTTGGGCGAACATAGACCCTGGGGGCCGTTCCGTGGTGGTAAATACAGTATCTTCGAAGCCGGTACGCGTGTTCCGATGATTGTGAGCTGGCCGGCTCAGGTAAAACCGGGTGTCTCCGACGCATTGGTATCACAGATCGACCTGTATGCCTCCATGGCAAGCCTGATGGGCAAGCCGCTCGAAGAAGGGGCCGGTCCTGACAGCCGGGATCATCTGGACGCATTCTTGGGGAAGGATCTGAAAGGGCGCGACTATGTGGTCGAAGTTGCCGGTTCTCTTTCTGTCTCCGACGGCGAATGGAAGTACATAGCTCCGAGTAATGGTGCTGCTTATGCTAAACTGACGAATATCGAGTTGGGCAACAGCAAGGAAGAACAGCTTTACAACTTGAAGCAGGACATCGGAGAAAAGAAGAATCTGGCGGCCGAACATCCCGAAATCGTTGCAAAGTTGAAAGCTATATTGGAAAAGGAAAAAGCTAAATAGCCTTTTTACATAAAGTGTGAAAACGCCTGTAGGTAATCTAAAAAACATTCCTGCAGGTGTTTTTTGGTTAAAAATGGACGAGTTCATTTTATTCTGCTCCCGGTTTGCGTTATCTTTGCAAATCATTAGGCAGAAAATAGAAGGATAATGCTGGGATTGATAAGTAAAGGAATTGTTATTGGCGTACTGGTTTCCGCCCCGATGGGTCCGATCGGTATGCTATGTATACAACGAACGCTGAACAAAGGACGTTGGCATGGGTTTGTTACCGGATTAGGGGCTGCTCTGTCAGACGTGATCTACGCTGCACTGACTTGCTTGGGGATGGGAGTTGTGGTGAACTTTGTGGAGGCGAATCAGGCTCCTTTGCAATTGATCGGCAGTATCGTATTGGGTATTTTCGGCTATTATATTTTCCAATCCAATCCTGTCCGGAATCTTAGAAAACAACGGGAGAAAAAGTTATCTTTCACTCAGGATTTTATTACAGCTTTTCTTCTTACCTTTAGCAACGTATTAATCGTATTGCTATATATTGGTTTGTTTGCCCGCTTTGGTTTTGTCTTGCCGGAACATTCTGTTTGGATGCTGTCGGGTGGCATTGCTTTTATTGGGGTGGGGGCTGTTCTCTGGTGGTTCGGAATCACTTATATAGTTGCTAAATTGAAAAAATGGTTTAACGTGCGAGGTATATGGTTATTGAATAGGATTGTAGGATCGGTCATTATTGTTTTGGCTATAATCGGAGTCTTATCCGTATTGCTGACTTCTTATTTACATTTACCATTACTCCAAATCTATAATTGATAATGAAGAAACTGAAAGTCCCTTATTTGGAAACGCTGGACGTACTGGATCTGTCGTCCGTAGGCTTTTTGATGGAAAAGGCCCAGCGAGAGTCGATCGATGTGATTAACTGGGAGGAATATTCCTATAAGCCTATCGTGGCTTTCGATATCGCAAGATCGAAAGTGAATCTGTATATTCGTTACTTTGTAAAAGGCAATTCATTGAAAGCTCTTTATGAAACGGATGGTTCACCTGTCTATCAAGATAGTTGCGTGGAGTTTTTTATGAAGCGGGTGAATGATCCCAATTACTACAATTTCGAGTTTAATTGTATCGGAACATGTGATGCTTCCTATCGGGAATCGCGTGATTCGAAGAAATCTCTGACCCCCGAAGAGTATGCTTCGATACGTCGTTTTTCAAGTCTTCCTCATGTCGCTTTTACAGAGAAACTGGGGGTTTATAGCTGGGAGTTGGTGGTTGCCATTCCTTTCCGGTTGATGGGCCTCGATCCTGACAACCTACCGGAAAAGATAATGGGCAACTTCTATAAATGTGCGGACGATACGGAATTTCCGCATTTCGTAAGTTGGAGTCCGATTGATCTTCCTTCTCCGAACTTCCATTGTCCGGAGTTCTTTGGGGAAATCTATTTATAAATTAAGAATTAAAAATTAAGAATTAAGAAATGAATGCATAAGACACCATTTCTTAATTCTTAATTCTTAATTTTTCAACTCCTTGATTTTTACTTCCGAGATACTTGCATTGCCGGAGGTTATTACGATACGGATATCACTGGCGGTCGTGCCTTTGAACCGGTAATTCGTCAGCTCGTTCGTAGCTTCTACCGTCCCTTCATATACGGTCAGGAACTGGCCTCCGCCACCGGAGAGTTGGATTTCAAATTTGGCATCTTTGCTTTTTTCTTTCCAGGCAATCGCGATGTTGTTAGGAGAGGCGTTGTTTTCGAGTGCAAAAGTTATGTATTCACCCTTGTTGGCTTTCCAAGCCGTAGATGGGTTGCCGTCTAATACTGACGGAGCAGACTCCTGAGTAGAGCTGGCAATAACTGATTTCTGCTGTCGGGAAGCTGCCGATATGTTTGCCTGCTCTTTACCATATTCCACTACCGTAAAACGGTCGTTCAGGCGGATGTCTTCGGATGAGGCTCCGACCATAACCTTGAAGTCTCCCGGTTCTACCACCCAATGGTTATCGCTATTCAGCAGCTGCAAGTCGCGCGGTTCGATAGTGAAGGTAAGCTCTTTCGTTTCTCCCGGATTCAGATGGATACGGTCGAAGCCGACGAGGTTCTTCTCGTAGGTCGTAACACTGCTGAGGATATCGCGTACATATAACTGTACTACCTCATCTCCGGCACGTTTACCTGTATTCGTCACCTTGCAACGGACGGTGACCGGTTGAACCTGTGTCACGATAGCTGGCTGGATCGAAATGTCTGAGTATTCGAAAGTCGTATAACTCAATCCGTAGCCGAACGGGTACAACGGACCGTTCACGCGGGACATGTTGCCGTCCAATCCTTTGTTGCGTCCGCCGTCGACCTGTGCATTCGGTTTGGTCGGGAAGTTGAACGGAATCTGTCCGACTGTCTTCGGGAAGGTAACGGTCAGCTTTCCACCTGGGTTATAGTCGCCGAACAGAGCGTCTGCAATGGCCGTACCGCCTTGCGAACCCGGATACCAGGCTTCGAGGATAGCCGGAACATATTTGTCCGCCCAGTTAATAGACAACGGACGTCCGTTGATCAGCACCAATACGACCGGTTTTCCAGTGGCAACGACAGCTTGTAGCAAGTCAAGCTGGCGGCCTGGCAAATCGAGGCTGGAACGTGATTTGTTTTCTCCGCAGGTGCGGTTACTTCCGCCCAGCACGACTACAGTCACATCGCTCTTCTTTGCGTTTTCCACCGCTTTGTCGATCTCGCTCTGTTCTTCGGCTGTCAACGGATAACGGATCAGTTCCGATTCCGGCCAATTGGCATCTACCAGATCACAACCTTTCGTAAAGAGCACGTCCGTTCCTGGTTTTACCTTATTCCGAATGCCTTCCAACACGGTTGTCACTTCTACGGCAAGCGGGCCGTAGTGTGTCAAAGCGTATGCCTCTTCATCTGCATTCGGACCGCATACGGCGATTTTGGAAATTTTGTTTACATCTAAAGGAAGGACGGCATCCTGGTTCTTCAACAGAACGAGCGATTCTTTTGAAGCCTGCAAGGCTACCAGTTGGTTTTCGGCGCAGTTTACCTCTTTGTCGGTCTCTTTCAAATCGATCTGATACGGATGGTCGAACAATCCAACGAGGAATTTGACGCGCAAGATGTCACGCACTCGGTCATCAATGGTGGACATTGGAATAGCTCCTTCCGCGATCAGTTCGCGAAGTGGCAGGACGTATGAATCCGGTGAGCGGAATGTACAACGTATGTTCAATCCCGCCAATACGCTTTGTAGCACGGATTCTTTCATATCGGCGGCAGTTCCGTGTTTAGAGAAAAGATATTCGACGGCGTCGCTGTCCGATACCACATATCCGCGGAAACCGAATTCGCCACGCAGACGTGTCGTCAGCCAATAATAGCTGCTCTGAATGGGGAATCCGTCGTAATCGTTGTATGAACTCATGACTCCGAGGATCCCGGCTTCCTTGATCACCCGTTTCCAGGGATAGACATGGATCATCTCGACCTCGCGTGGTGACATTTGCGGATCTACGCGTGCCATCCCTTCGCGTCCGCCTTTGTTGTTACTGTAAGCGATATAGTGTTTGGAAGTGGCGGCAACCTGATGGTCGGTCTGCATTCCTTTTGCCATTTCGATACCTAACTCGGCTACTAGATATGGGCTTTCGCCGTATACCTCTTCATAGCGTCCCCAACGTTGATCGCGCCCGACATCGAGGATCGGAGCATAGACATTGGTATATCCCAACAACCGTCCTTCGCGCCCGGTGATATAGCCGACCTTATGAACCAGGTTCCGGTTCCAGGTGTGTCCCAATCCCAACTGTGTCGGGAAGTTGGTGGCGATATAGCTTTCTACCCCACGTATGCCTTCGTTCGTGAAGTCGGTCGGGATGCCGAGGCGTGTCTCTTCGATAAAGAACCGTTGTACTTCATTCAAAGCCCAGGCATGACGGGAAGCCGGCCAGACATACGGGTTGTCGGAAGGAGGAAGTCCCCATTGCTGGAAACCGTTCAGATGTTCATCGATGGCTCCTATGCCGTCTTTCCAGAGTTGTTTTTTCCAGTCCGATGTCGGCAGGTCGTCTTTCAGCACCCGCTTGTAACCGTAGAGCGTAACCATCTGGCAGGTTTTTTCTTCAACATTCATCTGCGAAAGGAGGTCTTCGACACGTGCATCGATCGGGACCGTAGGATCTTCATATACATCCTTTTTCCCATTCTTGTTGAAATCTATCCAGCCATTCCGGTAGATAGACTTGTTCGTTAATTTGTAAGTATCCGGTATCCGGATTTCCTGTGGCGTTTTGTTTTGTGCCTGCGTACAGAATGTCCCTGACAGGACAAGGCATGACGTAAGGACGGCGAGTTTGTTTTTCTTCATGGATTATAATTTGATATCGTTTAGTTCAACTAATTTGTTAACAATGGCGTATACGGTCAGACCACTGGCACTGTGTACCTGCAATTTCCGGGCGATGTTGCGTCGGTGTGTAACAACGGTGTGTGTGGAAAGGAACAGGCGGTCGGCTATTTCGCGGTTTGTCATCCCTTTGACGACACAGACCACGATTTCTTTTTCGCGTGCGCTGAGCGTCTGCTGTTCTTCGTTTTCGGTTTCCTCTTCCGGTGACGTATGGAGGCGTTCCAGCTTGTGGCGGATCTCGTCCGGGCTGTCATAGATGTTGATCTGGTCGTTGTAAGGTCGCAGCAGGGCATGATCAGCGACGGCATACAGCAGGGCTATGCATTTCATTTCCGTACAGCCGGTTTCTTCCTTGAGAAGCTGAATGGTGTAGTAACCGGGAAGTGACGGGTTAATAATCAGTATGTCTGGTTTGTGTGAGCGAAGTGTCTCTTGCAAAAGCTCCGCAGTGGCAATTTCGATGATCTGGATGCGGAATCCGGGAATTCGCTTTAATACCGCTTCGAGCCCACTGCGGATGATGGCAGACGGTTCGGCAATCGCTATGTTTAATAAGGCGCTCATAGGCATCACTGTATTGTTTTTTCAAGAGTCAGGATCGCCGGGACGAAAAGATAGTCTTCTACGTGGTTATGGGAGGCCAGATCTTGTTCGGTCGCGAAGATGTCAAACAAGACGCTGTTCAGCAGGTTGCTTCCGGGTCCCGGATAATACTTGATCAAGATATTTTTCAGTTCGATAATCTTCATTTCGATCTGATCATGATGTTTTCGGAAGATCGTTATGTTGTATTTCGGGTCTTTTATCCCTTTTAATAATCCCCGGACGTATGGAAATACTGTCTTTTCTTCATACGACATGTGTTTGTGGACTTCTGCTGCATATTCGTCGAAAAATTTAGTGATAACGAACGCCACATCTTTCGGGCAGTCTGCAATAGCATCGGTCAGTTTACGGCGGATATGGGGCAGCCGGAAGTCCAGGAAATAGGCGTGTGCATTATGCAGATAAGTGATCAAAGCCTCGATCGACAGACATTTGTCAATGTTTGTCATCGGCGCGGATATCTCTTCCGTCAGAAAGTTTACGACGGTCAGGAACGTGCAGGGATCGACACCGTTTTGGCGGCATACCTCTCCGATATTCTTTTCTCCGAATCCGAGTGCAATACCGAAGCGGCTCATGACGAGCACCATCGGATAATTCTCACAGATCAGATCACTCATTTTATCGGTTTCCCGATATTTACCATTCTTATACATAGGCTTTTCTCTCTTGTCTTGGTGTTTGAATAGCCAAAGATACATAAAAAATAGATTCTGCAGACTGCGCTTACAGAATTAGTAAATTCGGTAAGTCGGATAGTTTCAGCTAAAAAAGTTAGAAACTAAAGTTTCATATAGTTACTCGTTTTGGGACCTTGATTCCACCATGTAGAAACTTTAGTTCCAACGATTGAAATAAAAGTTTCGACCGCAGACACATTTGTTTTGCGGCAGGAAACCAATGATTAGTGGATTTTAGGAAAATATCCGTCTTGCTTAGGGACTGAAAAGGGCTGTTTTGGGTAGTAATTCGCAAAAAAGGTGCTTTTTGCATTTTGACAGTTTTTGTAATGGGTTGATTAATAAAGATATACTAATTTATATAATGTACGCGTAAATGAAGAATTTTAAGAGTGAAATCGGGTGTGTGATCGTATTTAAGATGTTGATATATAGAAAAATAAGAGGAGCTTTAGAAATGACTAATGAAAACGTACGTTTTTTTTCGTCATTTTTCAGCTACAAAAATACATATAC
>ERZ779861.3756-NODE-3756-length-12172-cov-47.654535_pt1 | contig 12172 bp, 7 predicted proteins | sample MGYA00511558_ERZ779861 | MGnify/ENA primary metagenome ERZ779861 (study PRJEB29588, sample SAMEA2163432) | human gut metagenome | biome: human gut; feature: human-associated habitat; material: faeces | place: Denmark | collected 2008/2010 ... | reverse complement strand
TGGAACCATCTTTATTTTTGTCATACAAAAAAGCCCTCTCATTTGAGAGGGCTTTGCTTCAACCGACTTAGAACGCCGCAGCACAGAAATAGGATAAGTTGGATGTTGTTTGTCCGGTTCCCGCGCCATTTATAGTACAAGAAGAGTAGGAACCCTGATTATAGGTCTGATTACCGGTTCCTGTCCAATAAGTAACATTACTTGCATAACCGGAAGTTTTGTTATTGCAAACCGTAACCATCTGCTGATAGGTTGGTAACCCCCAGGTAAGGCCGGTCGTAGAATTAAGGCTGTCGCAGTATTCGATGGCTTCAGCCTGTGTGCCGGTGCGGGAAGTACGGGATAAAATCGTACCGTGCTGACCATTGGCTTCAACCTCAAATACCGTACCAATCGCCACGCCTTTGTCATTGGTATAGACGTCGCCAATCGCATAAGTCGTCGGAGTCGGATCATTACCGGCACCGCCGCTGCCGAATGACCGCACACAGAGCGCATGATGTGCTGCACCTTGGTTTTTGTTATAATTGCTATAGCATCCTCCAAAAATCGAGTTCGTTCCTCCATTTATAGCAACGTCTTTTAGCATACAGGCAGACATGCCGTTGCTGGTCCACCAAAAACGATCTCCGTCACTACCGCCACCAGTCGTTTCAATTTTTTGTGTATTCGGAATTTTCGCCAATTGGGCGTTTATTTTGTCAACATTGGCTTTAATTAAGCCCATATCTTCCATGCTGGCCAGACTCCAGCCGCTGGTGCCGTCCGTCGTATAACTGGCGCATTGGCTTGATGTTGAACCGGTAAACTGCGCAATGGACATCATCTTGCCGCTGAGGTCATAAACGATACCGACCGGAATACGGCCTGAAATCGGTTCTGCCGAAATTGCGTCAACATATACGAAATCGCCGATTTCCGCCAGTTTTTTACCGTTTTGGTCGGTATAGGCGGTACAAAAATACTTGTCCGGGTCAAAGGGGCAGCGAAGTTTGGCCAGTTCGCCGCAGTCGGAAGCAACTTTGTCATAGCCGAGTTCTTCACAGGTCGGCGCCTTGACGCAGGTCGGCGTTGTTTCGGCCTGAGCCATGGCCCGGCCGGAAATCATCATCCCCAAAACCAGCAGGCTCGCGCCGATTTTCTTTTCTGGATTAAACATGGTTTTTCTCCTCAGTTCTCTGATTAATTTTCTGTTTGTTGACAGGTTGCCGGCTGCGGCAGCCAGTACCACAGCGCCCCGTCGCACCAGTAGTTTTCCGCGTCGGCCAGACCTGTGGCGCAGCCGATTGCGCAATATTTGCCGGAACAGTCTTCCAACGTGCAGATGGCGCCTTCCGGACATTTGTCCAGCGTACATTTGTTGTCGCAGCATTCCTGACAGGTCTCAAACAGTTCAAGCGTACCGCTCTGACAGCTGGGCGAACCGATTTCGGGTCCGCAGTTGCAAACCAGATATCCGCGGCATTCGGCAGGTTCCCGTTTATATTTCAGGGTTCCGCAGCTGTCGCAGGGCTCGCCGTCGACTTCGTAGCCTTTTTCGGTGGCTTCTTCATAGGTATAGTCGTAACCGCTGCAGGGGTTGCATATGCAGTTGCCGTAGGATCCGTCATGGGGGCAAAGCGCATCGGGGTCGAGAATTTCGCCTTTGCTGCAATTTGTAACATAACCCGCGTCGGCACATGCTTTGGGGCGGTTTTCGCGGCAGGCGGCAAAATAGCTGCTGTCGTACGGGCAGAACTTGTCGGGATATCCGGGCGGCGTGCATGATGTCAGCGGATAGCCGATGGAAGCGCAGTCCGGCAGGGAAAATCCGTCATCGCTTTTGCTGAAGTCGGTATTGTCGCCGCATTCCCCGAAACCGATAAAACAAATGCTTGCGGTCTGATAAGAATTGTTTATGTCTGCAAAAAGAGGCGCAGGCGTTGTCATGGGTGTGGATAGTGTGTTGAAATGTGCATTAACGGGTTGAGAGAGCGTCATGCTCTTTTCCGCCGCCCGAACTGCCGCATCGGTTCGGACAAACATTCCGCCAATCAAAGCGGCAAATAAACAGAGACGACAATAAGACATGACACACCTCAAACAAGTTAACGAAAGACAGCGCCTGCAAGGGCAGAGGTGTGCAAAAACGTCGGCGATGACACAACCTTGTCAGGCTGCCAAATCGCAGTTCACATCACACCTATCAGTATCTATGATAATCTCTTTAAGAACAAAAGTCAACAATTCTTGACACGTAATTTATTTTTGTCTCAAGTATTATTGCTGGTAAGTTTTGACGGCTTCGTCGCGCTCAAACAGATAAAGCAAAATCCGCAGGGCTTCGCCGCGCGGCGTCGACAGCTTTTCATCCTGCGCCACAATCATCTGCGCGTCTTTGTTGGCGGTATAAAGCAAATGTTTGTGTTCGTTCATGTCGGCGATGCGAAATTCGCAGAAACCCGACTGCCTGGTGCCGAGAATTTCGCCGCCGCCGCGCAGTTCCAGATCTTTTTCGGCAATCAGAAAACCGTCTTCGGTTTCGCGCATGATGTTCAGCCTTTCCCGGGAAGTGTCGCTCAGCGGGTAGGAGTAAAGCAAAATGCAGGTCGAGGCCTGAAAGCCGCGTTTGATGCGGCCCCGCAGCTGGTGCAGCTGCGCCAGTCCGAAACGCTCGGCGTGTTCAATGACCATAACCGTGGCTTCAGGGACATTGACGCCGACTTCAATAACTGTCGTTGCAACCAGAACCTTGAGTTCGCCGGCCTTAAAACGCTCCATAACCGCGTCTTTTTCCTTTTCTTTCATTTTGCCGTGCACCAGTCCGACTTCGCTGCCGAAAATTTTTCGCAGCGTGTCAAACCGCTCGACGGCGGCGGCCAGATCAACTTTTTCCGATTCTTCCACCAGCGGACAGACCCAATAGGCGCGGCAGCCCTGTTCGATTTTGCGTTTGAGCGCCGCGGCGACGTCCTGCAGTTTGGAAATCGGCAGTACCCGGGTATCGACCGGTTTGCGGCCTTTGGGCGGCTGGTCGATTTTGGAATATTCCATATCGCCGTAAGCGGTCAGCACCAGCGTCCGCGGAATTGGCGTCGCCGTCATGACCAGAATGTCGGGTTTGTTGCCCTTGTCCGAAAGCGCCAGGCGCTGATGGACGCCGAAACGGTGCTGTTCGTCGACGACGACGCAGGCCAGGTCTTTAAAAGTAACAGCCTCCACGAACAGCGCGTGCGTACCGATAAGAATGTCAATTTTTCCGGCTTCAAGGTCTTCCAGAATTCTGGCGCGCGCTTTGCCTTTAATCCGCCCGGTCAGCAGCTCGGCGCGGATGCCGATTTCTTCACAAAGCGGCTGCATGGTTTCCAGATGCTGTTTGGCCAGAATTTCGGTTGGCGCCATAATCGCGGCCTGTGTGCCGCATTCAACCGCATTCAGCATGGACATCAGCGCCACGATGGTTTTGCCGCTGCCGACGTCGCCTTGCAAAAGCCTGAGCATGCGGTAGGGCGAAGCCTGGTCGGCAAAGATTTCCTTTAAGACCTTTTCCTGAGATTCTGTCAGTTCAAACGGCAGCCTTTCGAGAATTTTTTTACGCAGAAGCCCGTTGCCCCTGATTTCGCGTCCCTGCTGTTTTTTGACTTTTTCGCGAACCAGTGCCAGAGCCAGCTGGTTTGCCAGCATTTCGTCATAGGCCAGCCGCCGGCGCGCCGGCGCCGAAGGCAGAATGTCCGCATCCGATTGGGGATTGTGTACGGCGGCCAGCGCTTCGTTGAAAGCGGGCAGGTCTTCGGCCTGCCGGTAATGTTCGTCCAGCCATTCCGGCATTTTCGGAACCCGGGCCAGCGCCTGGCGGATATATTTGTTTATCATTTTGTTGGTAATGCCGCCGGTCAGCGGATAAACGGCTTCGACGGTCTTAATCCGGTCCATCTCTTCCGGACGCCCGACATAGTCCGGGTGGCTCATCTGCAAACTGCCGTTAAAGCTTTCCAGCTTGCCGCTGATGACCCGCTCGCTGCCTTCGGGAAGATTGCGTTTCAGCGTTTCCGGATAAGCGTGAAAAAAGCTTAGGGTAATCTCTTCGCTGCCGTCGGTGCAGACGATTTTGTAGGGAAGTTTTTTGAGCTTGGGTTCAATATGCTCCAGAACTCTGATTTTTACCGTAACGATGGAACCGATGCGGGCGTTCGCAAGTCTGGGCGAATAGCGCCGGTCGATAATCGAGGAGGGCAGATGCCACAACAGGTCGACGATTTTGTCCCCGGCCAGATTGCGCACCAGTTTGGCGGTTTTTTCGCCGATGCCGTTCAGATTTTCGATTCCCGCAAACAGCGGATATAAAAGCGGCGGCCGCATGGTTTCTTAATTATTCCTCAAGAAAAAGGTTGCTATAATGCGCATATTGTATATATTTTATTTCAAATAGTAAATGATAAGATTGCCAAATGCACGCAGACATTGAACAACTTGCGGATTATACGTTTTCTGCGGTAGCCGAGGGGTATGACGCCTTTCTGCTCCGCGATTTGCTGCACTCGTCCAAACAGGATATTCTCTACATTGTCAGCGACGGCCTCAGTCTGGAGCGCACGGCCGAGCTTTTGAAAAACGTGGCGCCTGATGTTGAGGTTCTTAAGTTTCCGGCCTGGGACACGGTTCCCTACGACCGCGTTTCGCCAAATGCCGGCATCGTTGCCGAACGGGTGGCGGCTCTCGGCGCTCTGACCTTAAATCCGAACCCGAAGAAAAAACGGATTGTGGTTGCCAGTATCGGCGCCGTTATTCAGAAACTCCCGCCGTCCAAAATTTTTCGTAATTCCATGCGCGAGATCAGGGTTGGCGGCAAGCTCGACTTCAACGATTTTGTACACTATGCTGTCGTCAACGGCTACAACCGGGTCGAACAGGTTATGGAACCCGGCGAATATGCCGTCCGCGGCGACATCCTCGACATCTTTCCGGTCGGCACGCCCGAGCCTCTGCGTATAGACCTTTTTGACGACGAAGTGGAAAAGATCCGCACTTTTGACGCGTTCAGCCAGCGCACCACCGGCGAACTGAAAAGTTATGGCTTTCAGGTGGTCGGCGAAGTGGTGCTCGATAACAATACCGTCAAGAATTTCCGTGCCGCTTATCGCGAGGCTTTCGGTGCCGCCGCGCAAAGCGACGAGCTTTATGAGGCGATTTCCGCCTCGCGCAAATATATGGGCATGGAAAACTGGCTGCCGTTTTTCTATGAAGAGCCGCTGCCGAGCCTGTTCGATTATCTGCCGGCCGCCCATGTCGTGCTTGACCGCAGCGTCGACGATGCTCTGCTGGCCAAGGAAGACGGCATAATGGACTATTATCTGGCCAGGCAGGAGGCGCTGGGCATAAAGTCGGCCAGCGAAGTCGACACCTATCGCCCGGTCAAGCCGGAGCTGATGTTTCTGTCCGCGCGCGAATTTTCGGCTAAGGTTAAGGCCCGCCGGGCACTCCGGTTTACGTCCATGAGTTTTCCCGGAGGCGAAGGGGTTATAAACGCCGGCGTTATTCCCGGCCGCAGTTTTTCGCATGCCAGAAACGTCAATGCCGCGCAGGTTTATGCCGAACTTAAGGATTATTTGTCCGAAAATGCCAAATTGGCGCGCATCGTCTGCTGCTATTCCGCCGGTTCGCGCGAACGCCTGTTTACGCTGATGAGCGAATACGGCATTAAGGATATGGGCTTTGCCGATGATTGGGACGATGCCCTGAAAAAAGCCGCGCATAAGAAAATCGTCCTGCTGGTTATGAACCTGCCGCACGGCTTCCGCGGCGACGGCCTGTGCCTGGTTTCGGAACAGGATATTCTCGGCGAGCGGCAGAACCGCAAGAGTGCCAAAAAAGTTACTTCCAAAGACTTTATTGCCGATGTTTCGTCCCTGTCGGTCGGCGAACTGGTCGTACACATTGAACACGGTATCGGCAGGTTTCTGGGACTGGAAAACATTACTGCGGGCGGTGCGCCGCATGATTGCCTGAAAATTCTGTATGCCGGCGATGCCAAACTGTTCGTGCCGGTTGAGAATATCGACGTCATTTCGCGCTACGGCATGGAAGACGACAACATCCAGCTTGATACGCTGGGCGGGCTGGCATGGCAGGCCAAAAAGGCCAGGGTTAAGGAGAAAATCCGCGACATTGCCGAAAAGCTGATTAAAATCGCCGCCGAACGCCACTTGAAAGTAGCCGACAGCTTTGTGCCGCCGCAAGGTTTGTATGACGAGTTCTGCGCCCGTTTTCCTTTCAATGAAACCGACGATCAGTTAAATGCGATTACCGATGTTTTGAAAGACCTGAATCAGGGATCGCCGATGGACCGGCTGGTTTGCGGCGACGTCGGCTTCGGCAAGACCGAGGTTGCTTTGCGCGCAGCTTTTGCCGTGGCAATGTCCGGCGCTCAGGTGGCGCTGATTGTGCCGACCACATTGCTCGCGCGTCAGCATTATTACAATTTCAAAAAACGCATGGAAGGTTTTCCGGTACGGGTCAGAATGCTTTCCCGTCTGGTTACGCCCAAAGAGGCCGCAGAAACCAAAAAGGGATTGGAAGACGGTTCCGTGGAAATAGTCATCGGCACCCATGCGCTGCTGTCCAAAGACATTAAGTTCTGCAATCTCGGTTTGCTGATTATCGACGAAGAACAGCATTTCGGCGTTGCGCATAAGGAAAAGCTCAAGGCATTGAAGTCGAATGTTCATGTCCTGACGCTGACCGCCACGCCGATACCGCGCACGCTGCAAATGTCGCTGACCGGGGTCAAGCAGCTGAGTATTATCGCTACGCCGCCGGTTGACCGTCTGGCGGCCCGAACCTTTGTCATGCCGTTTGACAAGGTAATGATAAAAGAGGCCATTTACCGCGAAAAATTCCGCAACGGCCAGGTCTTTTTCGTCTGTCCGCGCGTTTCCGATATTTTCGGCATGGAAAAGGAGCTGCGCGCGCTGGTGCCGGACATCAGGATTCTGGTCGCGCACGGGCAAATGCCGGTCAAGCAGCTGGAAGACGTGATGAACGACTTTGCCGACGGCAAAGCCGATATGCTGCTTTCAACCACGATTATTGAATCCGGTATTGATATGCCGACGGTCAATACCATGATTGTCCATCGTTCCGACATGTTCGGACTGGCACAGCTGTATCAGCTCAAGGGACGGGTAGGGCGCTCAAAAGTCCGTGGTTATTGCTATTTTACGGTGCCGAAGCAAAAGGAACTTAAGCCGGTTGCCGCCCGCCGGCTGAATATCTTGCAGGCGCTGGATACGCTGGGCGCCGGTTTTTCGCTGGCCAGCCACGATATGGATATCCGGGGTTCCGGCAATATTCTCGGCGAAGAACAGTCCGGACATATCAAAGATGTCGGCATCGCATTGTATCAGCATATGCTGGAAGAGGAGATTATGCGGCAGAAGAGCGGCGAACGGCAGCGCCGGGAAGACGAGGCGGCCGACTGGGCGCCGCAGATTACCACCGGTATTCCGATTATGATTCCCGAAACCTATGTCCGCGATTTGGGCGTGCGGCTGGGATTGTATAAACGTATCGGCGAAATCAGGGACAAAGCCGGCATTTTGGACATGCGCGAAGAGCTGACCGACCGTTTCGGCAAACTTCCCGAAGAAGTGGACAACCTGCTCAAAACCGTTGAGATCAAACAGCTTTGCCGTGAAGCAAATGTCGAAAAAATCGACGCCGGCGCCAAGGGTATTCTGATAACTTTCCATAACAACGTTTTCAAAGCGCCGGATAAACTGATTAACTGGGTTTCCAGACAGTTTGGCGTCATCAAAATCCGCCCGGACCAGAAGCTGTTTGTCGAACGCGATTTGCAAAGTTATGCCGTCAGGGTCGAAACGATTAAAACCTATGTCGGCAAACTGGTCGAGATGGTCAAAGGAGATTAGATGAGCGAAAACAGCTGCAGTCTCGATTTTTATAATATGCTGGTCCATATTGTTTTCAAAAACCGGGTTTCCGAAGAAAATGTCGCCGTCAAAAACGCCTGGGAAAAAAACGGTACGCTGTTTTTCGACCTGTATTTTTACCGCGCGAAAAAGGGCAAACTGTTAGACGCTGCGCTGGTGCGCGATTTATATGATCTCAATACCGAAAAATATTATTACTCCGCACAAAATTTCTATCAGGATTTTCTGCAGTCGCGACGTCTTGCCGCCGAACAGGCCGAGGAGATAAAAAAGCCGTCGCCGGTCGTTATTGACGTCAAACAGCTTGAAGCGGTTCGCGATGACCTGATAATTCTGATCTTTCTGGCCAAATGCAACGCGAATTTTACCGACATCAAAACCCGCGCCATTCGCGAATATGTTACCCGTGTCCGTCCTCAGTCTCAGGCTTTGAGCGAGCAGTATGTCAACTCGTATCTCAAGAGCCTGAATCCCGATGAAGAGGATTTTTACCGTTCGTTGAACAATCTGAAGGCCAAAACCCCGGAAGAGGCAGCCGCATTGGCTGTTGACGCTTTTAAGGTCAGCGCGGCCGATGGCGCAGTCTTGTATAACGAAAGGCTTTACCTGGCCGAATTGTTGCAAACTCTGCGTGAATACGGTTTGGAACCTGATGTCGGTTTCTGATTGAATTAGCAAAAGCTTATAATTTTCCGGGCTTTGTTTTGCTGAGGTTTACGCCGGGTTTTTTATAAAAAAGTTGCTTTTATGCCGTTTTGAGCTTATACTTATATTGGTGTATGAAACAGATAGGTGTGGTGTGTGTGTATGTGTGTGAACAGAAGCACTTTCTGTTAAGCCGAAGCATCTGCCGCAAGGCAGATGCTTTTAAACTGTTTCTTTTCTGTCATATTTGGGCTTCTTTTTCCTTATAGTCATGTTCGGGCTTGGCCCGGACATCTGACCATAGGCGTCACGCTGAGCGTGTGACCCGGCAATCCAATCACAGGAGTTTTTACTGTATCTTTCTCCTTCCTAAAACTCCAGCACAGGAATAACATTACCATTTGTTCCGTTTTTAACTTTAGCCCCGAGCCTACCATTAAGTAGAAAATACGCATGAGCACTGCTCATTACGGATGAAGACCACAAGCTATCCGGTAAACTGTCAGTTCCATACAGTTTATTAAATACTTGTTTAAATGTTTTTTCTATAGAACTCCGGTTATTGTAAAAACTGTTTAATACACCAGCGGCAGGCAGACACCATTTGCCTGCGGTCAATGGTGTCGGTGCGTATTTTCGTGTAGCCCAAGCCGCAGGATACGTATAATCATTTCCTTGGGCTACAATTTTATCCGTATTTTTACAACTATCGTAATCATTTACATTACTAGGGTCTGGATAATTATGTAAACCGGCAATATCTACAAATTCTCTAGACCAAAGTATACTGCTGTGGCTGTCTGTCATAATACCATCCTCGCTGATAATTCGTGGGGCCATGACTTGTCCGCCGACACCATTCGCATTAACATAAACAACGACACCTAAAGGCATCTTGGAACCATCATAATTTGCCGCATTACCACATGTATTGTCTACATAAAAGATATCACCGATATTGCATTTGAGTCGGGGATTGGGACAATAGTAACTATTGCCGTTAGGGCATTTGACCGCGCCTTTTTCGCATTCTGCTTCCGTATATTTATATCCGAGTGCAGCACATTCCGGCGTTGCCGTGCAGGTCGTTGCCCGGGCGTCAAAGGAGAACAAAACTGTCGTTATCAACAATGCTGTTGTCATTGCCGGGCTTGACCCGGCAATCCAATCACAAGAGTTTTTATTGTGTTTTCTCATTATCTTTCTCCTTCTTAAAACTCCAGCACCGGGCGAACGTAGGGATTGCTGCTGCTGCTCTTAGAGTAGTAGTCCAAACCGTAACTGGTGCCTAGGTAAGAGCCCCACGCGCCGGTATTGGAGTACTCCGACGAAGACCAGTTACAGCAGCTCGGATAGGAAACACCTCCTACTTTTGAGATCGCTGTTTGTATAGCATCCTGGTTATTATAGATGTTGGTCATGATACCGGCCGCCGGCAGGCACCATTTGCCGGCGGTATCCGTCGTCGGCGCATATTTCCGTGCCGCCCAGGCGGCCGGATAAGTGCCGGCATTACCCTGCGCAACTATCTTGTCCGTATTGCCGCAGCTGTCGTAATCTGTTGAAGCTGTCTCTCGAGATGTATAGTTCGGCAAACTTAAAATATCCGTGCCATAATCGCCCCAGGCCATGGTCGTTGAGTTGCTGCCGGTTTTATTGCCGCTCGCATCAATCCACCACGGTGCCATAATCTGTCCGCCGACACCGTTGTCATTGACGTGAACCACAATTCCGAGAACGGTTTTGGAACTGTCATGATTAGCCGCTGCAGCACATGTGTTATCGGTATAGAAAATATCGCCAATATTACAGCTTGGGCGGGATGAGACACAAGCGCCGTTTTTCCATATATAGCCGTCATCACAATCACAAGCGGCATAGTAGTTGCCGCATTTGTCGGTTCCTGCCGTTTCATTATCGCCCTCACAGGCGTATTTATAGGCTTTGCCGCATTCACAAAAGACCAAACCGGTGTTCCACGGACATTTAACCGAACCATCCGGACATTCGTCTGCCGTACGGGTATAGCCCAAATCCGTACAGCTTGGTGCTTCAACACATTCTTCCGTCGCCGCCCGAGCGTCAAAGGAGAACAAAGCCGTCGTTATCAACAATGCCGTTGTCATTGCCGGGCTTGACCCGGCAATCCAATCACAGGAGTTTTTATTGTGTTTTCTCATTATCTTTCTCCTTTCTAAAACTCCAGCACCGGACGAACGTGGTTCTCGCTGTTGACGCTCTTGTTGCCGTCGCTCAAACAGTAAAGGTATTTAAAGTTAGAGTACCACGCGAAGTATTTACTACTCTCCGATGAAGACCACATACAACAGCTCGGATAAGAAACTCCTCCTACCTTTGAAATCGCATCCTGAATAGTATCCAGTTTATTCTTGATATTAGTCATAATACCAGCGGCAGGCAGACACCATTTACCGGCCGTATCCGTCGTCGGTGCATATTTCCGTACCGCCCAGGCGGCCGGATAAGTGCTGGCATCGCCAGCCGCTACAATTTTGTCCGTATTGCCGCAGCTGTCGTAATCTTTTGATGCCGTTTCATAATCTTCATAGTTTGGCAAATTTGAAATATCACCATATTCAGTTGACCATTTTATATTTAAGTTGCTGCTGGTTTTATTTCCATCCTTATCAATCGGCCACGGCGCCATAATCTGACCATGTTTGCCATTGTCGGTCGTATGTACCACAATTCCGAGAACCGTTTTGGAACTATTGTAATTAGCCGCACTGGAGCAGCTGTTATCGGTATAGAAAATATCACCAATTGAACAAATTGGAACGTTTGGACAAAAGACTGTATCGCCATAAGGACATTTAAGATATCCGTCCGGGCATTGATCGGCGGTTTTTGTATACCCCAGCGTGCCGCAGTCGGTTATTGGCAGAGTACACCAGTTAGTATAATTTACCGCACATCCGGTTATGCAATATTTGTTTGAGCAGGTTTCCAGTTCACAGACATATCCGGCAGGGCAGGTTGTTTCCGAGCATTTGTTTTCGCAGCAGGTTTTGCAAACAGCATATTTCGTTACCGAGCCGCTTTTGCAGGTTGACGTACCGATTTGACCGCCGCATTCGCAAGTCAGGAAGCCGGTGCAGGGATTGTTTTTGCGTTTGTATTTGGTTGTGCCGCAGCTGTTGCAGCTGCCGTCGGCAACATATCCGTCGGCGGTTGCCTGAGCCTGCGTGTAGGTATAGCCGTCACAGGGATTGCATTTGCATTTGTAATAAGAGCTGTTATAAGGGCAGATCTGAGAACTGTCTTTAATATATCCGTCATTGCAGCTTGTGTCATAACCTGCTTCTTTGCATGCGCGCGCCGTATCGTCCTTGCAGGAAGCATAATAGTTGGAATTATAAGGACATTGGCCGGATGGATATTGCGGAGCGGCACAGGAAGTTATTGTATATCCTTCATTTTGGCATTGTTTAACAGTATCTACAGTAAAATCTTCATCACTCTTGCTAAAAGAGCCATCACCGCATTCGCCGAACCCGAGGAAACAGACGGCGGCGGTTTTATAGGAAAAGGAAGAAGATGCAGGTTCCGGGACAGGTGTGTTTGTATGTGTGTATTCA
>ERZ779861.3755-NODE-3755-length-12173-cov-2.938026_pt1 | contig 12173 bp, 8 predicted proteins | sample MGYA00511558_ERZ779861 | MGnify/ENA primary metagenome ERZ779861 (study PRJEB29588, sample SAMEA2163432) | human gut metagenome | biome: human gut; feature: human-associated habitat; material: faeces | place: Denmark | collected 2008/2010 ... | reverse complement strand
GTCTCCGCATTTACCAACCTGCAAGCCCTATGGTGCTTCATCTGGCGAAGGATAGACCCTGACTTCCGGTATTGTGGTTTTTTTCGTCCGAAGAAGACCTGCAATTGTCCCATTCTCCCTCTGATACAGATCCATCTCCGAAATCACAAGAAGCTCTCTTCCATCCCGGATGATTTTCTGTGCATGAAGTGCTTCCTCTTCAGAAAGTGTGAGTATCGTGATAAGAGAAGCATCTCCGGTGCAGACCATCACGGCGGCATGAAGCCTCATGCATCATACCGGCATCCGCAAATTCTCTACTTACTTATTTAAGGCTCACACCTCAACAACCATTCCGTCCAGCTTCTGCGAAAAGCCATCCTCAAACACCATTACCACCAGTCCCTGAAATTCTTCCAAAACATGCTCCACCAGAAATCTTGCCGTTGCAGAATCCACCCGATCCGCCACACCATCCAGAAACAGCACATCCGCATCCTGATAAAGTCCCCGTGCGATCCCGACTCTTTTTCTCTGCCCACCGGACAGGTTCTCTCCCTTTTTTCCACACCGCTTAAGCAGTCCATCCCCAAAAGTTTTCACATCCTCGACCAGAGCTGTTTTCGCCAGAATGCCATTCATTTTTGCATCCTCAATCCCCTCTCCCATAGAAATATTTTCCAAAAGAGAGTCATCGAATAAAACCGGCTCACTCGGTACATAGACGCATTTTTTATCCTTCAATTCTCTGTCGCATACGGAAAATAATGTGCGCAGCGCTTCGCTGCTCTTTTCGCCTTTTAAAATCACGATTTCTTTTTCCGCCGCATGGAACGTTTTCTTTCCACCGCCTGCACAGATTAAAAAATCATATCCGTCTTTTTCCCTGACAAAGCCTGCACCATCTGTCTCCTGAAGCAAAAATCCAAGGCGTTCCAGCGATGCGTTCGTCTGCTTCTTTCTTTTTACCAGATTTCCGATCGCATCCGGCAGATATGCCAGAAACGCATAGTAATAGCCAAACATGACAAATTCGCCAACCGAAAAGATTCCGTTCATCATAAACGGCAATGCAATCAGTAAAATAATGCCCAATGCCATATTCGAAGAATTGCCGGAAATACTGCCCAGCAGGCTGTCAAAAATTCTGTCCCGAATCTCGCTTTTCGATCTCTCCTGACATTTTCTCTCATACGCGGAAATTACCCGTTCCCGGTTTCCGATCATATAAAAATACTCGGTGTTTTCAAAAAAGTTATTCAGAAAACTCGTCACTTCTTTTGTGTTTTTCCGGGAATTCGTCCGGTATAAGAAAATTTTCTTGCCAAGAACTTTTACCAGAAAAACCGTCAAAGCGGTCGGGAACAGGCTTACAGCTGCAAAGATCGGGTTGATAAAAAACATCACGATTAATATCGAAACGGATAATACGATTTTGGGAACCTGATAATAAAACTCCAAAAAGAAATTTACGACGTCCTCGCATTCATTCCGGTAATAATTTAAAACTGCGCCGTCTGTCTCCCGCTCCGGATTCAGCGATTCCCTCAACACATAGTTTAACAATACACTTTTTACGTTGTATCTCGCCTTGGTTTTCCATTTTTCCACAAAAGCGGAATTGATCTGTTTTACACAATTGATGATCAGTGGAACCATCACGTTGATCAAGATTAAAATGTTTAGGGAATAGATTCCAAGTGTGACGTCTTTTCCTTCAATCACGTTAAAAATGTCTTTTTTTGCAATACCGCTCATTAAAAAACTGAACGTATAAGTGATCGTTTCGACCGCTATCACAAGTAGTCCAAAAGCCTTTATGTCTTTCGTGAAAGCCCGATATAGTTCTCTCTTTTTCATTTTCATAATTTGTCCCTCTCGATTCTCAGCAGGTTTCTACCTGTATCCGACTTTCTTCCATATGTATCTTTTTGTGGAATTTCAAGGCACTCCTGTTTTTATGGGACACCATGATAATCGTAGAATCCGTAAATTCCTTTTCAAGGAGCGTATCAATCGTCGTGAGGATTTTATCGTCTATGGAAGCGTCGAATTCATCGACCAGCAAAATACGGGGCTTTGCAATTAATGCTGCCGTCCATGCCAAAATCTGCGCCTCATTTACCGTAAAATCTTCCGGTTTGATGGTATCTTCCAGACCGATTTTCGTTTCTTCCATCCACTGATCCATATGGGTGATTTTCAGCGCCAGCTCAACCGACTGCTTCTCGTAATTGTCGTAAAACCGCACCAGATTGTTCAGCAGCGTATCTTCGATAATCGGATAAAACTGGGAAATATAGAAAACATTTTCCACATATTTTCTCCGGTTAAACTCCCGGATTTCTTTTCCACCGATCAGAATTTTGCCGCAGTCCGGTACATACAGTCCTGCAATCAGATGCAAAATAGTGCTCTTTCCGCAGCCTGTCCTTCCCTCGATCAGCACATTTTCATTCGAGCCGATCGTAAACGATATATCTGACAAAACCCTCGACTGATTGTAGCCAAAAGAAACGTCCGAAAACACAATCTCATTGCCGCTAAATTCTGCAGCTTCTTCGTTTTGATCCTCCTGGGATTCCATTTCAAATATGGAATTCACTCTTTTTAGAGCAGCAAGCGACATCGGCATCTGCGCAAACTGATATTTTAAATGAAAAAACGGCATGTTCAATAAGCCGACATAACTCGTCAGCAAATACAGTTCTCCAATTGACAATCTGCCACGATTTAACAGCTGGACTCCGATCAGCAGTGCAATGCCTTCCGCAACATTTAGCAGGGAGAAAAACACCGTCGCCGGCAAATTCCCCCAGAAGGACGCCTTTACCTGTTTTTGCTCAAACTCTGCAAAATCCTTATGGAACCGCTCATGGATATAATCTTCTTTGCCAATTCCTTTTACATCTGCCGCAGCATACACATCTTCGGAAAACTCTCCAAACAGCTTTGTTTCACTCGCTCGCGCATCGTTCCATAATGCAGAAAGGCTCTTCTGGGTTCCGATAAAAATGACAAATATCAGAACCGCTATCACACAAAAAATTTCGCCGAGAATCAGCGACTTTGTCAGGAATACAACCAGGATTCCCACTATCATAAATGAGCTGCTCATGATGTCGATCAGCATATTGGAAAAGAATCCAACCATAACGTTGACGTCGCCTTCGATCTTCTCAAAAAAGTCTCCGGTTTTCGACATTTTATGCTGGGAGACAGAAAACTGGAATAATTTTTTCAACAACTCTTTCCGGATTTCATCGCAGACGCTCCTGCCCATTTTTTCGCTTAAATAAGAATTTAAAACTGTTGCAAATCCTTTTACGACCACAACTGCCAAAAAGAACAGAATAAATGCAACAAGCCATGTAATTGTCTGTTTCCCCAGACCGTCTATGATCTTGCTGAGTATGCCTGGCAGCCCCAAAGAGATCACTGTCTCCAAAATCAGCGAAATTAAAATGCCAAAAACAAACCGTTTCCTGGTTCGAAAGATCTGCAATAATGTGTCACTCAATATTTTCTTTTTCATTGTAGTTTACCCCTGTTATTACCCCGTTGATAGATTTCTCTTTTTCAAACAATAGAATGCAATACAAACTCCCGATGCTTTGATACTCACCCTTCCAATCTATAACTCGCTCTGCGCGAACGTACTGTTGTCACCAATCAACTGCCTGCGCGAATTATCTGCCTCCCCACACGCACAGTTCGTCATAAAATATATCTTATATCGATTGTACCATACTTTTCGGGGTTGCAAATAATCTCGTCGAAATTAGCAGCCTGCTCGTAGAAATTGGTAAAAATAGGGGGAAAGTTCCGCGAACATTCTATTGTTATGAAGGGAATTTTCCGCCTGCAAAGCAATAGAATGCACGCTCTGCGAGCATTCTATTGTCATGAATAAAAAATACCTATACATCATGCGACTTTTTTGCACGGTGTACCGGTATCTATAAAGTTTTCCCAGCTTCAAAATTAACTATACTTAATTTCCATTCCGCTGCTACTCTGCGATTTTGACTGCATTCCTTTATTCTTTTACTCTTCTGTAGTTTGCAGCCATTTTTTCACTGTTTCCACGTTAAAGCCAATCAACTCCGCGATTTCTTCCGGCGAACGCCCTTTTTTGCCCATTCTGAAAGCAGTTATTTTTGCCTGTTCTTCGCGTCCTTCTTCGCGTCCTTCCGCGTAGCTCTCATTTCTCAAATCTTCCATAACCTTGCACATTTCATTCACTCCTTTCGGATTCTCTTTCAGATACCGCGTCTTTTCCGCCATTAGATCAAAATACATATCTTCCGCATCCGTACAATTAAAATCGTGCATCAGCTTGCCCAAATCCGAATCGCCGCGGTATTCGCCATTTACATATAAAATATGTGTTCCATCCTCAAACGGCTGGTTCAGCGTAAGGTTCATATTCTGAATCACATACATTGGCTTCCCTGCCTTATAATAATCTTTTTCCGTGATAAAGATCACATAAGTATCCGGCAAGTCTCTGTAATCCTGTTTTTCATCGAGATTTTCCACGTCCATCACACTGGAATGGTATCTCGCACGATGCGGATCGGCTCCATTATCCGACCGTTGAACCTCCATATCGTATTTTTTCCCTGTACTGTCCTCTGCATACGCATCCAGACAAATCGACCTTGCTCCGGTCACCCGCTTTAAATCCGCCTGTGTCTCACACTTTAACAGTGTCAGATCCTTTTTCCCGGTAATAATCCGAAGAACCATTTCTGCCAGTGGGAGATTATCTTTGAAAAGTCCCCGCATGAATGTATCGTCAATCGGTCGGAAACTGCGCAGACGCTCAAGATCTTCCTGATGCCGTTTTTCTCTTTTTTTATCTTCCGTTTCACTCATATGCTATCCTTTCCGATTCTGCGGATAGCCTAAAGCCTTTCTTTGCTTTTATCCTACCACAGAACCCTTGCTTTATCAATCCTTATTACTACCATATAATACACTATCATTATTGATAATTATAAAAGCACATCACCTCTCCTTTTCTCAGGGTCAAGCGGAGCCGACGCTTCCTATCCTATTCCGTCCGATTCAGATACCCGTCAGCTCCTGCCTGCTTCTGTCGTTTCTCCAGTCCGGTGCAATTTTTCTTATCCACTGAAAACGAAACTCTTATTCCGATTTTCCGCCAGCCTGTACAATCAGAAAGTTCATGGTCTCTAAAATCCGCTTCCGATCTGCCCTCGACAACTCCTCCAGCTTTTTGGAAAGAGCGTTCGCTTCCGCGATAAAGCCGAAATCCAGTTCGTCCTGCAGAAGTTCATCTGCTGAAACGCCAAGCTGATTTGCGATCGCTACAAAATTCTGCAGTCTGGGCATTTTGATGCCCCGTTCAATACTGGAAATCGTCTCTATGCTGACTCCGATTTTTTCCGCAAGCTGCTCCTGTGTAAATCCACGCTTCTCCCTGCACCGTTTAATCTGCTCCCCAAGCATATACTGTTGATCCAGATATCGCACTGCAGGGTCTTTTTCAAATTCCATGATCATTGGTCTCATAACAGGTATTCCAAGTTTATTTGACCGTACAGCCGCTTCGTAGATATACGGCATCAGACGAAGTTTTAATTTTGTAAACTTCCGACACACCTCAACTGCCTCTTCATCGAACGTCCACGGAACCCGGTAACTCTTGGAACCATGCAGTCTGCTGTGAGTAGATAAAATTCCAAACTGCAGCCATCTTTTATATACCGTAGGATTGGCAGCTTCTTCAAATCCCCCAATATCGTGACTCCAATAAGAAAATCCCGAAAGAGTAAGAGAAAGGCCTCCTCTTAAAGATTCTGCCATTGACTCAAATGTACCTGTGCAGTCACCACCCCAGTGAACCGGGAATTGCTGTCCGCCTGCTGTCGCACTTCTCGCAAACACAACTGCATCTTTCTCGCCACGTTCTCTTTTTAAAAGCTCAAATACTGCCCGATTATACAAAAATGTATAATAATTATGCATTCCCCATGGATTGCTTTCATCATGATACTCTACGTCTATCGGAATTCGTTCTCCAAAATCTGTTTTAAAGCAGTCTCCTCCCATATCAAGTAATATTTTTAATTTACTTTGATACCATTTTACAGCTTCCGGATTCGTAAAATCCACGATTGCCATTCCCGGCTGCCAGTTGTCTACCTGCTTGATTCCGAACCCATCTTTTCTTAAAAGAAAATATCCTTTTTCTTTTCCCTCTGCAAATAGTGTAGAATTCTGAGCAATATACGGATTGATCCATACACAGATTTTCAGTCCTCTTTCTTTATAACGTTTCAGCATTTCTGCCGGTTCCGGAAAAATTTTATTGTTCCATTCAAAATCGCACCAGTGTAATGCTTTCATCCAGAAACAGTCAAAATGAAACACTTCCAGCGGAAGATTTCTTTTTTCCATTCCTTCAATAAACTCTGTTGCTGTCTTTTCATCATAGTCTGTTGTAAATGAAGTACTCAGCCACAAACCGAAAGACCACGCTGGAAGAAGTGCCGGTTTTCCTGTCATATCCGTATAATTCCGAATAATTTCTTTCATATCATCCCCGCCGATTACATAATAGCGAAGTTCTTCTCCTTTTACCGAAAACCCTACATATTCTACTTTCTCACTGGCAACTTCAAATGAAACATTGGAAGTATGATCAACAAAAACGCCATAACCTCTGTTGGTGATATAAAATGGAATATTTTTATAGCTGATCTGCGAAGCTGTTCCTCCATCTTCATTCCAGCAGTCAATCTGCTGTCCGTTCTTAACAAATGCTGTAAAACGTTCTCCCAATCCATATACGTTCGTTCCTGCTGTTAAAAGCAACTCATTTAACATATACGGTTCCCCGGTTTCTGCCATATACTCTTCTTCTGGATATTTTGTTGCATACCCTCTGTTGTAGCGCATATAACCGACATTTTTAAAAGCTGCACCGGTAAGAAGTTTCCCGTTTCTCTCAAATCGGATATAAAATTCTTTCAGTCCTACCCGAACCGTCATTTTTCCACTTTTTAATACAGCTTCCTCCTCAGAAATTATAACTTCCGCTTCCTGATGTTCCAGAAAAAGTTCAAATCGTGGCTCTCTGTTTTCATACCCTAGAAAATGTGTGTACGTCACCTGAATCCGATCTTTTCCGGCTGCAGTAAATTCCATTACCATTGTACCGACATCCAGTTCATCCGCTCTTCCCAGGATTGGTTTAAACGTTGCAATCACACGCATACCAGCCGCTATTTTTTCTGCATAACCGGCCTGCACAGCATACAAAGCATTGGCTCTTTCATTTTTTTCCCAATATCCTTCTGTAAATTTCATACTCACAGCCTTTCTTAACAAACAACTGCTTTTGCGTAAAATCCCCGTGTTTTTCCATCAATATAATCATCTTCTGAAATGCTGACTATATCAGAAAGTCGAATATCTTCGCAAGAAGATCCTGCCAGAAGTTCAATTTCACCTTTTTCTACTTTCCACTTCATTTCTTCGTCAAGGAAGGCGAATTGTGACACCTTTATTTCAAATACAACTTTCTTCTTTTCCCCTTTTTTCAGGAATATTCTTACAAAGCCTGCCAGTTCCTTTGTTGGTCTTACCATTGATGCAACCTTGTCTGAAAAATATAATTGTGCGACTTCCGCGCCATCATATTCTCCTGTGTTTTTCACTGTAAAAGTAACTTTCACTGTATCATCCGGATTTATGTTTTTCTTATCCGTCTGCAAATCTGAATAGGTAAATTCTGTATAACTTAGACCGTGTCCAAAATAATACAGCGGTTCTGCCGTATCATTGATATAACCATTTTTATTGCGAATCATCCCTGTATGTCCGGCTGATACATATCCGCTTCCTCTTGGAAGACCATAGTATACTGGAAGCTGTCCTACATTTCTTGCTACTGTAACCGGAAGGTGTCCTGATGGTGACTGTTCACCAAACAATACCTTGCACAGTGCCTGACTGCCATATTCTCCCGGCTGCCATACTTCCATAATCGCATCAAAATGTGATGCCACAAATTCATTTGAAAGCGGTCTGCCATCATAATGAAGAACCACTGTCTTTTTATGCAGATCATAAACCCTTCTTGCAAATTCTTCCTGTCGTCCCGGCAGATCAATATCCGTAGAATCTATACCTTCTCCAACCGTTGAAGTTACGCCCCATCCATTTTTTCCACCAATAGTCAAAAGAATCACATCCGCCCCTGCTGCCACCTGTAGTGCTTCTTCCATGCCACCTGTATTGTCTCCAGAGCAGTTAATTCCCTGTGCATAAACCACTTCCGCTTCTGGAAGATATTCCTTCAATGCTGCACATAATGTTCTCGAGTTTGGAAATTCCTTTTGAATCTTACGATTTACCCGTGGTGATACTTCTCGAATCTCACCTTTATATTTCTGTTCAACATCATAAATAATCAGTCCTGGCTCTTCAAATTCCTGCCCATCTTCTTCTCTCGACATGGTCATATCAAGTACAGCCGGATAAGAAAATGTACCAAAAAGACTTCGAATATTATCCGCATGAGGCCCTATTACCGCGATTTTCTTAATTTTCTTAGAAAGTGGAAGTGTTTTATTTTCATTTTTAAGCAGTGTAAAACTTTCTGCTGCAATTTTTTCATTCAGTTCATCTGCTGATTTAAGATGAAGATATTTTTTCAGCTTTTCAAGATCCGGATAAGGATTCTCAAATAAACCAAGTTCAAATTTCTGTGTCAAAACACGCCGTACTGCCTGATCTATTATATCCATAGAGAGTCTGCCGCTTTCAATCGACTCTTTCATTTTATAGCTGAATCCTTTTGATCTTGGATACTCTACATCTAATCCAGCCTGGATTGCACGGATTCCGGCCTCTTCAAAATTCTCAGCGACAGCAAACGGATCCACCAGGCGGTCAAGTGACAAATAGTCAGAAACCACAAAACCCTGAAATCCCATTTCTCCACGCAGAATATCTGTCAACATCTTCTTTGATCCTACAACCGGTTCTCCATTCACTGAGCAATAGGAATTCATTACACTTTTCAGTCCTGCTTCCGTGATCGCGCATTGAAACGGCTTACAGTGTATCTCCCGCATATCTCTTTCTGAAACAATATTACGCCCCATATTAAGACCGCCCTCTGTGATACCGTGACCTGCAAAATGTTTTGCAGTCGCCAAAACCCCTTCTTTCAGCTCATCTCCCTGAATTCCTTTTACAAAGGCAGATGCCATGGCTGATGTAAGTGCTGCATCTTCCCCGTATGTCTCAGTAATACGTCCCCATCTCGGATCTCTTGTAATATCTACTACCGGTGAAAGTGCCTGTCTGAACCCAACATAATACATTTGTTTGCGAATAATATCTGTCATTTCGCCAACCACTTCCGTATCAAACGTTGACGCCTGCGCTATTGCACTCGGAAATACATCCGCCTCCGTAAACTGTGCCCCAGCACTCGCCTCACAGTGAATCAGTGCCGGTATTCCAAGACGTGTATGATTTACCAGATATTTCTGCAACTTATCCGCATATTCCACAATTGGCTCTACCGTATCTGCTACTGTAAATGCACCTACATTTCCAATGCCATTCGGTATATAATTTTCAAACTCCGGAATATCATCAGCAATAGTTACCAGACATGTAATCTGGTCAATTTTCTCTTCAAAAGTCATTCTGTCCAGCAGATCCTCCACTCTCTCTTCTACGGGAAGATCTTTATTCCTGTATTTTTCCATAGTAGTCCCCTTTACAGCACTCCCCTTGCCTTTTGTGCCATCACATCTAACAAGGGGAGAATTTCATTCTTTATTATTTACTTAAATAATCTGCTACATTATCTTTTGTTACAATTTTAAATGGAATATTGACATCTTCGATATCTGCCGGATCTGTTCCTTTTTTCAGTTTTTCAAAAATATCTGCTCCTGCTTCTGCCTGTGCCTTTGCATCCTGAAGTGCAGTCATTGTCATTTCTCCATCCTGAATTGACTGCAGAGCATCATCACTTCCGTCAATTCCAAGTACCTGAATACTGTCAAGTTTTCCTGCTGATTTAAGCGCCTCTACAACACCAAGTGCTCCATCATCGTTTTGGCATACAATTGCATCAATCTTGTCATAAGAAAGAAGACTGTCTTCTGCAGTACTCATACCAAGGTCTTTTGAATTTTCTACGTTATATTCATCAAGGATTTTGATATTTGGATTTTTCTTAAGTGCTTCTTCCAGTCCTTTTTTACGATCGACATACTGCTGATCATTTGGTGCACCGGTAAAATACAAGATTGAAGCTCCATCCGGGAATGCATCACACAGATACTCACCCTGTGCTTTTCCTGCATCTTCATTTGGCGAACCCACATAAATATATCCGTCATAGTCGTCTCCACCAGATACAGAAGTAAGGAATGATACATACGGAAGTCCTGCATCTTTTGCTGCCTCAAGTGCCGGAATTGAACCGTCAAGGTCATTACTGATTGCAGATACAACATTTGCATTCTGCACAATAAAATCATCGATCTGTCCGTTCTGAACATTTGTATCACCGCCTGCATCTGTTACTGTGATTGAAATTCCTTTTGCTTCTGTGGCATCTTTCAGATAAGATCTGAACTTTGCACAATAGTTATATGTATCACTGTTATTTGCAAATCCTACCAGATAATCGCTTTTCCCTTTTGAAGAACTACTGCTGTCCTTTGTATCATCTGCTGTTCCACAGCCGACCGCCATTGTTGCACACATTGCTGTTACCATTAAAATTGAAAGTAATCTCTTTTTCATTTTCCTTCTCCTTTTACTTATTTACTCTTTTTGTTTTCTTTTGTCTTAATATCGATAATAACTGCGATTGCAATTAAAAGACCTTTTACAATTAACTGATACTGTGTTGATACATGAAGCAGGTTCAGAATGTTGTTGATAAGACCTACAATAATTGAACCTATCAGCGCTCCTGTAACCGTTCCGATTCCACCAAGGAAACTGGTTCCACCAACAATAACTGCAGTGATCGCATCAAATTCATATCCCTCACCAACAGACGGCATACCTGCCATCAGTCTTGCCATCAGTACTACACCCGCAAGTCCTGTAAGTGCACCACTAAGTGTAAAGATCAGACGTTTCGTTCTGTTTGTATTGATTCCGGATGCAATTGTTGCCTGCTCATTTCCACCGATCGCATAAATATAAGTTCCAAACTTTGTTGATTTCATCAGAACAGCGATCACAATTACAGAAAGGAGCATAATGAGAACCGGAACCGGAATCCCCAAAATAGAGCCATGTCCTAAAAATCTCGCTTTGTTCACACCCCCAATTGTCTGACCGTTGGTGTATATCTGAACAATACCCTTTAATACATAAGTCATTGCCAGTGTTGCAATAAATGGCTGAAGCTTATAATAGGTGATCAGAAAACCATTAATCCATCCACATACGCATCCAATTACAATTCCTACTAGAAGAGCCAGTGATAAATGTCCTGTTGATGCAAGAACTCCGGCCGATACACAGGCTGATGTCGTACACAGGAAACCTGCTGACAAATCAATCATTCCTGATACGATCAGCATTGTTTCACCACATGCTATAATTGTTACAACTGAAATCTGTTTTAAAATATTGAGCAGGTTCTGAGGTTTCAGAAAGTTGTGATTGATCACTGCCGATGCAACAAACAGAATGATCATAATAATTACGATTCCGTACTTTCTGTAAAGCTCACCTGAAGATAATGCTTTTTTCTTATTCATCGCCTTTTGCCTCCACTATCATCTTCATAATCTTATTTTGTGAAATTTCATTCCGATCCAGAATTCCAAGCATTTCTCCTCCGCCGACAACACCAACTCTGTGACTCATTGACAGTACTTCCGGCATATCAGATGAAATCAGGATGATTGCCAGTCCCTGTTCTGCAAATTCTGTTATCAGAGAATATATTTCCTGCTTTGCACCTACATCAATTCCTCTGGTAGGTTCATCCAGGATCAGAAGTTTGATATTTCTTACCAGCCATTTTGCAAGTACTACTTTCTGCTGGTTTCCACCACTTAAATTTCCAACCAATGTATTTGCATCTGGTGCTTTTACAGATAATCTTTTACAGATTTTTGCAACTTCCTGCTGTACTTTTTTCTTATCCCAAATGCCACCTTTTGCAA
>ERZ779861.3753-NODE-3753-length-12179-cov-3.636919_pt1 | contig 12179 bp, 9 predicted proteins | sample MGYA00511558_ERZ779861 | MGnify/ENA primary metagenome ERZ779861 (study PRJEB29588, sample SAMEA2163432) | human gut metagenome | biome: human gut; feature: human-associated habitat; material: faeces | place: Denmark | collected 2008/2010 ... | reverse complement strand
CCGGCGGGAAAAACCAGCGGCAGCTGCGGCCCCACCACCAGCTACCGCGTGGACGTGTTCACCCCCGCCCTTCTGGACGCCGGGCTGAAGGGCATGATCGGCAAGGGCGAGCGGGGCGAAGCGGTGGTGAAGAGCATCGTCAGGAACAGGGCGGTCTACTTTGCCGCGATCGGTGGGCTGGGCGCGACCTACGGAAACGCCATCCGGAAAAGCGAGTGCATCGCCTTTCCCGACCTTCTCTCGGAGGGAGTGCACCGCCTCGAGATAGAGGACTTCCCCGTCGTCGTCGCCATCGACGCGGACGGCGGCAGCATTTACGGCAAACGGACATGAAAAGAGAAAAAAAAGAGAAGAAAGAGAAAAAAAGAAAAAAAGGAAAAGAATATTCTGCAACGAAAATCAAGCTGTATTCCGTTCTGCGGTCCGGCTTCTTTTACACGCTGATCGCCTTTTTTGCGACGTTTGCGGCAGGCCGCCGCGAGCACGGTTGTCAACGCCGTCGAGCTCGCGGGCGCGACGCGCGCGGACGGAATCAAGGAAATCGCCGATCTCCTGCTGTCCGCCGCCACCGCGATCATCACGGGATACGGGGCGGTACGCTCCGGAGCAGCGCTTTACCGCGGATATTTCAACCGCCAGCTGATTCATCAGAACACCTGGAAGCGGGAAGTCGTCGAGAGCGTGATGAAAAAACACACCAAGACGTTTGAGGAAAACGGCTATCGCTGGGAGCAGTGGGAAAACGAGATCTATCTTTCCTCTCCCGCGGCGGACGACGCGCTCCTCGCTTCGGCGCGCGGCATGCGGCTGAAAGTCGTGCCGCATAAGCCCGCCATGAACGAAGAACAGCGGCGCGCGCTCTATCAGATCGTGAGCGAAAAAATTTCCCAGGGGAAAAACATCTTCAACGGCAATCTCGTGCGGCTGAGAACGGACATGCTGTCCGCGGAAAACTGGAAGCGGAAACAGCGGGACGGCGCGCCGCCCTGCGTCTGGGTGCAGAAGACGGATTACTTCTCCAACATGACGTCCAACGACCTCATATTCGATCAGGTGTTCGAGGCGGATTTTTCCTCCGTCTACGACGGCAAAAAGATGACCGTGGACCGCTACGGCATGCTCTATAACCTGACGGACAGCCCTGCCGCCAACATCGTGGGCGCAAGTACGCTCGCGGTCACGTCGGACAGATATCTGATAATCAACCGCCAGCACAACCGGAACGACGTCAACAACGACGGCTACGTGCCGAGCGGCTCCGGCTCCGCCGACTTCGAGGACCTCTTCGAGCAGGACAAAAAGGAGAAAAAACAGCTGCTAGCCGAAAAAAAGCGCGCGTACCGCGCCGCAAAACAGAACTGGAAGAAAGCGAGAAAAGACGCCCTTTCCGCCGTTAACAAAGATCCTAAATACAAAAAAGTCTTTGAAAAGCAGGAAGAAGCGCAGATCGCGCGCAGGGAATACCGCTATTACCGCTCCATGAAAAAGTACGAATGCGACTTCGGCGCCTTTCTCTCCCGCGCCATGGAACGCGAACTGGCGGAGGAGAGCCATCTTCCCCCCTCCTGTTTTAAGGAGACGATTGTCTGCGGCTATATCCGCCTGTTAAACCGCGGCGGCAAGCCGGACTTTTTCGGCATCACGCTGCTGTCCTGCAATAAAAAAGAAGCTGAAAATTTTTTCAAAAACAAAAAGGAAGAGATTGAGAGGCAAGAGCTGGAGGATAACCGCGCCGTCATGGACTTCAACGAGATCTGCAATCAAGAATACATCGGGCTCGACCAGGCGCTCTTGCAGCCCCCCGAAGCGCTGTTCGGCGAAAAGAAGATCTCCGTACAGCTCTACTGCCTTCTGAATTTATTGAAACGCTACGGGGACAGGCTGAATCTCCCCTCAACGAAAGCCTGAACACGCCGGGAAAAGGACACCCCTTCCCGCAGGTTTTATAGGAAATTTTACCAAAGATTATAAAGAGAAATGATCATACGGAGCGGCAATGTATTTTGAAGAGATCCCGTGCTATACGATATTTGACGAAGTGCAGAGATCTGTCGCAAACGCGATTTTGTCCGCAAGCGATACAGCCGAATTCTTGGGGGACGAATCTTACGGACTGGGAGACATTAACGAACTTTACGGTACGCGATACGAGAATATCGTTCCCGCCTTTCTGTCCTGCCGGCAAGGGGAAAGCGACGGAGGAATGCGGGGGAATCACTTCCGCTTTCAACTGACGGCACCGCTTAAAAAGCACATTCTTGACGAGAGTCTTACTTGTATGTTCGGAGACGGACGAACTGTTTTTCTCGAAAATCTCAGTTTGTTCAAAGGCGAAAAATGCCTGTTTTCCTGTGTGTCGCATGAGGCCTTTTCCCTTTATCACATGGCGTACGCGGACGACAGCCTGAAAGACAGCATTTTGTCCGCCGCGGACAGCACAATCAAAGATCTGCCGCTTTACGGGCAAATGCAGAAAATCGCATCGGAATTGAAGGTTAAACCGGAAGTTGAGCTTAAAAAAGAGATGCGAATTTTGCTTGACTTGTGTTGGTACGTGGACGGAGAGAAAAAATACGTCTTCCGCATGGTTCCCGAATATGAATGCGATTTTCAAACGTTCAAAAAGATCGCGAAAACCTGGCTGACCGAAGGTACTTCCTCTGTGCTCTTTCCCCTCGGCAGCTTCGCCGATCTGCAGCCTCTTCCCGTTCCTGAAACGGCGGAAGACATTCTGCGCTGCACAGGGAAAGCGGTTCCGCAATATCAGCAAAGCGAATATTATGTCAGGGTCAGACGAGAAGTAACCATGCTGAAATATCTTTTGGAGAAACAATCGGAACGCGCGGATCCATGATGGATCAATTTCTGTTTATCATGCAATGAAAAGAGCGAAGAATGCGATCATTCTTCGCCTTTTTTCATCTCTATGGAGAGCGTTCTTCAACGCTTCCCTTTTTTGCAGATTCATCTCCCGGCGCCGTCCGCATGAAAGCGCCGGAACGATCCGGATCTCTCTTGCCGGCACGAGCCGTTTCGGCTTGTTTTATTCCCGCAAAACCGCGCTCATTTCAGCGGAACGTTTGCCGCGGCGTTCAGGCTGAGATCGGCAAAGTTCCCCGCGCGGTATTGAAGATACCCTTCCGCCGCGATCATGGAGGCGTTGTCTGTACAGAGTTTTTTGTCGGGAATCACGGCCTTTATGCCCGCCGCCGCGCACCGCTCCGCAAGAAGGCTGCGCAGATAGCCGTTCGCCGCGACGCCGCCGCCCGAGACGACGGTATTCAGCCCGCGTTCCTGCGCCGCTTCGACGGCTTTTTCGACGAGCACGTCCAGCGCGGCATGCTGAAAGGAACACGCGACGTCCGCCCGGCTCCAATCTTCCCCGCGCTGCTCTCTGGTATGGACGTAGTTGATGACGGCGGTCTTCAGCCCGCTGTACGAGACGTCGTATCCCTTCGCCCCTTTCAGCATTTTGGGAAGCGGCACGACGTTTCGTCCCTCCCGCGCGAGGCGCTCCACGGCGGGCCCGCCCGGATAGGAAAGCCCCAGCACGCGCGCAACCTTGTCGAATGCTTCGCCAACGGCGTCATCCAGCGTTCCGCCCAGAACCTCCATTTTTTCATAGTCCGAAACATGGATCAGCGCGGTATGCCCGCCGCTCGTCAGCAGGGACAAAAAGGGAGGCTCCAGCGTTTTGTCTGCCAGGTACGCCGCCGCCATGTGTCCCCTGATGTGGCTGACCGGGATCAACGGCTTGTTCAGCGCAAACGCGAGGCTCTTCGCATACGACACGCCCACCAGCAGCGCGCCCAAGAGTCCCGCCCCGTAGGTGACGGCGACCGCGTCTACCTCCGGCAGGAAAACCCCCGCCGCCTTCAGCGCGCGCGCAGCGGCGACGGAAATCGCCTCCGTGTGCGCGCGGGACGCGATCTCGGGGACGACGCCGCCGAACTTCGCATGTTCCGCCGCGCTCGAGATAATTTCGTCCGCCAGCACCTCTCTCCCGCCCCGCACGAGCGAAACCGCGGTCTCGTCGCAGGAAGTCTCGATTCCCAGAATCAGCGCGTCCTCCCGGACGGGGAGGGCGCGGACGGCGTCGGCGTAACTCATTGCGACTTCTTCAGATAATCGATGATAAACGGGTGGATATCCCCGTCCATCACCGCAGTGACGTTGGAATTCTCAAAGCCCGTGCGATGATCCTTTACGAGCGTATACGGGCAGAACACATAGCTTCTGATCTGGCTGCCCCATTCGATCTTTTTGATCTCGCCCTTCAGAGACTGCTCCTGCTCCAGCCGTTCGGATTCCCGCTTTTCGATGAGCTTGCTCATCAGCATCTTCATCGCCATTTCCCTGTTCTGCACCTGGCTGCGCTCGTTCTGACAGGCCACGACGATCCCCGTCGGCAGGTGCGTAATGCGCACGGCGGAATCCGTCTTGTTGATGTGCTGTCCGCCCGCGCCGCCCGAACGGTAGGTGTCGATCCGCAGATCTTCCGCGTTGATCTTGATCTCCTCGTTGTCCTCGATCTCTGGCATCACCTCGAGGGAGGCAAAGGACGTATGGCGGCGCTTGTTTGCGTCAAAGGGAGAAATGCGGACGAGGCGGTGAACCCCCTTTTCCGCTTTCAGATAGCCGTATGCGTTCTCCCCTTCCACTTTCAGGGTGACGCTCTTGATGCCCGCTTCATCTCCGTCCAGCCGGTCGAGCTCGAACACCTTATATCCCCGGCGCTCCGCATAACGCATGTACATACGATAGAGCAGAGACACCCAATCGCACGCCTCCGTACCGCCCGCGCCCGCATGGAGGGTCAGAATGGCGTTCGCGGAGTCGTATTTTCCCTTTAAGAGCGCCGCGAGGTGCATTTCCTCCACCGTTTCCTCCGCGCGCCTGAGGTCCTCTTCGATTTCAGCCAGCAGTCCCTGGTCGTTTTCCTCTTCCGCGAGCATGAGGATCTCCTCGGTATCGTCTATCGCCTTTTCGGCGCGGTCAAAGACCGTCGTCCTGGCGGTGATGGAAGCGATCTCCCGCGCGAGCTGCTGCGAGCGTTTCAGATCCGACCAGACCTCTTCCCGTTCGGAAAGCGCGGTCTTTTCCGCCAGCTCTTTGCGGAGCGCTTCCAGCTTCATGGAATCGCTCGCTTCCGCAAGCATTTTTCTCAGTTCTTTCAGCCGCTGTTTACATTCGTCCGGCGTCATCATAATTTTTCCTCCAAGGGCGAATATGCCCGTTTTCCGCAAAAAAATCCGCAGATATTATATCATACCCCGCTCTGTCTGTCAAGAAATCGGGGACGGCGGGCAGACGCGCGGACTGCGTTGCCTGCCCCAGGCCGCAATCGCCGTTTTCCCTCCTTTCGGATGAAAAGCGCCCCGGAAGGGGCGCTTTCTTATGCGTTTTTGCCGCAGCAATTCTTGTACTTCTTTCCGCTGCCGCACGGGCAGGGATCGTTTCTGCCGACGGATTTTCCCGCCTTCGCCGGGCGCTTGACCTGTTCGGTGTCGTTCGTGACGTACTCGCGCTTTTCCTCGCGCTTCATCACGGGAACCTTTTCGATCTCCGCTTTCAGGAGGACGCCCACGGTGTCCTCGCGGATGGAGTCGGTCATATCCTCGTACATCTCGAGCCCCTCTTTCTTATATTCCACGACGGGATCCACCTGTCCGTAAGAGCGGAGGCTGATGCCCTTTCTCAGCTGATCCATGGAGTCGATGTGGTCGATCCACTTGGTATCGACGTTCTTGATGAGGACGATTTTTTCCAGCTCGTGATAGTTGATGCCCTGTTCTTTATAGCGTTCGATCTTGTCCTCGTAGACGCGGATGGTCTCGTCCGTCAGCTTCTGAACAAGATAGTCGTAGTCCCAGTTCTCCACCTTATCGCGGGTTACGAAGTTGGAATCCGCCGGAAGCAGTTTCTGCTCGATCGCCTTGTTCAGCGCGTCGATATCCCAGGTATCCGGCTTGTTTTCGTTGTCGATGACCGAGGCGAGGACGGCGCGCACGTGATCGGGGATAAAGTTGAGGATGTCCTCGTGCACGTCCGGCGCCTTGATGACGCGCAGGCGCTCGGCGTACATCACCTCGCGCTGTTTGTTCATGACGTCGTCGTATTCGAGAACGTGTTTGCGGATGCCGAAGTTTCTCCCCTCGATATTCCTCTGCGCGTTCTCGATCTGACGGGAAAGCATCTTCGCGGAAAGCGGCGTATCCTCTTCCACCTTGAAAAATTCATAGACGCGCTGCATCTTATCGCCGCCGAAGCGCTTGGCAAGGTCGTCTTCCAGCGAGATGAAGAACACCGAAGACCCCGGATCCCCCTGACGGCCGCTGCGGCCGCGCAGCTGGTTGTCGATCCGGCGGGATTCGTGGCGCTCGGTTCCCAAGATGTGCAGGCCGCCCGCCGCGATGACTTTTTCGCGCTCGGCGTCCGTCACCTTTTTGAACTCGTCGTATACTTCGCGGTAGTGCGCGCGGATCTCGCGGATGTTTTCGGGCACCTCAGAGATATAGGAAGTCGCCAGATCGAGATCCTCTTCCTCCACGCCCTCTTCGCGCAGCTTTCTCTTCGCCAGAAACTCGGGGTTGCCGCCGAGCAGAATGTCCGTTCCGCGCCCCGCCATGTTCGTCGCGATCGTGACCGCGCCGTACCGCCCCGCCTGCGCGACGATCTCCGCCTCGCGCGCGTGGTTCTTCGCGTTCAATACGTTGTGTTTGATCTTTTCCTTTATGAGAAGTCTGGAAATTTCCTCCGACTTTTCGACGGTGACCGTGCCGACCAGCACCGGCTGCCCCTTCGCATGGCGCTCCTTGATCTCCTCGATGATCGCCTTTTCCTTGGCTTTCACGGTGGAATAGATGACGTCGTTCGCGTCGATGCGCGCGACGGGCTCGTTGGTGGGGATCTCCAGGACGTCCAGCCCGTAAATGGAACGGAACTCCTCTTCCTCCGTCTTCGCCGTACCGGTCATACCGGAAAGTTTCTTATAGAGGCGGAAATAATTCTGGAACGTGATGGTGGCGTACGTCTTGTTTTCGTTGCGGATCTGCACGCCTTCCTTCGCCTCGATCGCCTGATGGAGGCCGTCCGAATAGCGGCGGCCGATCATCAGACGGCCGGTGAACTCGTCAACGATGATGATTTCGCCGTCGTTGACGATGTAATCGTTGTCTCGCTTAAAGATGTAATTCGCCTTCAGCGCCTGCTGAATGTGGTGGTTCAAATCGGCGTTTTCGATATCCGCGAGGTTCTGCAGATTAAAGAAGCGCTCCGCCTTTTCCGCGCCCGACTCTGTGATCTGCACGGATTTTTCCTTGATGTCGATGGTAAAATCTTCGTCTAACGTCAGCGTCTTGACAAAGCGGTTCGCCGTGACGTATTTCTCGGAGGATTCTCCCCCCTTGCCCGAGATGATGAGCGGCGTACGCGCCTCATCGATGAGGATGGAGTCCACTTCGTCCACAATGGCAAAGGAGAGCGGGCGCTGCACCATCTGCTCCAGGCGGCTCTTCAAGTTGTCTCTCAGATAGTCGAACCCGAGCTCGTTGTTGGTGCCGTAGAGGATATCGCACTGATAGGCTTCTTTCTTCTCCTTGTCCTCCATGCCGGGCACGACGCAGCCCACGGTGAGTCCCATGAATTTATAGACCTTGCCCATCCACTCGGCGTCGCGGGAGGCGAGGTAATCGTTGACCGTGACGACGTGAACGCCCTCCCCTGCGAGCGCGTTCAGATAGGCGGGCAGCGTGGCGACGAGCGTCTTGCCTTCGCCCGTCTTCATCTCGGCGACGCGCCCCTGATGCAGGCAGATGCCGCCCATGACCTGCACCTTGTAATGGCGCATATTGAGCACGCGCCACGCGGCTTCCCGGACGGCGGCGAACGCGTCGTACAGAATATCGTCCAGCGTTTCCCCTTTTGCGAGCCGCTCTTTGAGCGCAGGCGTGACGCTCTTCAATTCTTCGTCCGACATCGCGGCGTACTTTCCCTCGAGCGCGAGCACCTTGTCCGCCATCTTGTCCAGGCGCCTCAAATTCTTGCGTCCTTCCCCGCCCAGAATGTACCTGATTAAACCCATATATTACTCCTTTTCTTCCTCCCGCCGCGAACGCACGGACGCGACGGTCAATAAGATCACGCGCTTCGCGCCGGCGCCTTTCAGCGCGCGGGCGATCGCCTCCGCCGTCGCTCCCGTGGTCAGAACGTCGTCCACGAGCAGGATGGTTTTATTTTCTACTTCTTTTCTTTGATGAACGCGGAAGCTGCCGACGAGGTTTTCCCTCCGTTCCGCCGCCGACAGGTCGGCCTGGCGCGGCGTATCCCGGATCTTTACGAGCGCCTCCTCCGCGAGGGGAACGCCGATGCGCGCGGACAGTTCACGCGCCAAAAGAGCGGTCTGATTGTAGCCGCGCTCCCGTTCCCGCCGGCGCGTCATGGGCACGAATACCATGAGATCGCAGACTTCGCACTGCGAAAAATACACCCGCGCCAGCGCGGAAGCGAACGCCTCCGCGAGATAACGCCTGTTGCGGTACTTGAAGGACTGAATGAGCCCGCTCACCGGCGGTTCGTACGAAAAGGCGCTGCGCGCCCGGTCCACCTCGGTCAGCTGGTTTTTGCATTCGTAACAATAGCTCTGCGCGACGGGTACCGCCCTGCCGCAGTGATCGCAGATCACCGTGTGATAGGGCAGCTTCTCTTCACAGCGCGGACAGAAGTATTTTCCCTCGGTGAATATTTCATCCCCGCAGGACAGACACCGCCAGTCCGGGCGGAACAGCGCGCGCAGAAAGCGTTTCATACCAGATAGCGTTTCAGGTCGGCGGCGCGGTCCAGCTTTTCCCACGGGAACTCGCTCCTTCCGAAGTGGCCGTAAGCCGCCGTTCTGGAATAGATGGGACGGCGGAGCCCGAGCGTCTCGATGATCGCGTACGGGCGGAGATCAAACTCCTTTCTGACGATCGCGGCGAGTTCCTCGTCCGACCGTTTGCCAGTCCCGAAGGTATCCACGAAGACGGACAGCGGATTCGCCACGCCGATGGCGTAGGAGATCTCGATCATGCAGCGCTTCGCGAGCCCCGCGGAAACGAGGTTTTTGCAGATATACCGCGCCATGTAGGCGCCGCTCCGGTCCATCTTGGTGGGATCTTTGCCCGAAAACGCGCCGCCGCCGTGGCTGCATCTGCCGCCGTACGTGTCGACGATGATCTTTCTGCCCGTGAGGCCGGAATCCCCCGTGGGGCCGCCGATCTCAAACCGGCCGGTCGGGTTGATGTAATACTTCGTATCCGCGTCCAGATACTCCCTGGGAATGACGCGCTCGATGACGTAAGCCTTCAGATCCTTTCTCAGCTGTTCGGTGGTGATATAGTCCGCGTGCTGGGCGGAAAGCACCACCGCGTCGATGCGGGCGGGCACGCCGTCGCGGTATTCCACCGTGACCTGCCCCTTGCCGTCCGGGCGCAGATAGGGAAGAATCCCCTCTTTTCTCACGTCCGCAAGGCGCTTGCACAGCTTATGGGAAAGGAGAATGGGGAGGGGCATCAGCTCCGCCGTCTCATCCGCGGCGTAGCCGAACATCATGCCCTGATCGCCGGCGCCCAGCTGAAATTCCCCGCCTTCTTTGGTTTCCAGCGCGTTGTCCACCCCGAGGGCGATATCCGCGCTCTGGCGGTTGACGCGCACGTCTATCCTGCAGGAATCCGCCGAAAACCCGAGCGCCTTCTGCGTGTAGCCGATCTCCCTGATCTTATCCCGCGCGATGCGCTCGAAATCCGGCTTCGCCGCCGTCGTGATCTCTCCCATGATCAGGAGATAATCGGTGGAAGCGCAGCATTCGCACGCCACGCGCGCATCCGGATCCTCCTTTATGATCGCATCCAGAACAGCGTCCGAAATCTGATCGCAAACCTTGTCGGGATGCCCTTCCGTGACGCTTTCGCTTGTAAAAAACTGCTTCATTCTATCTACCTCTGTAATTTAACTTATTTATTATAGAGGATTTTCGGATAATTGTCAATCATTCCCTCGCTTACCGTTGACAATTCGGGGAAAAAACGGCTATAATCGAAGCAAAAAGCAAACGAGGAAGAAAAAATGGGAACCGAATGCCGCCTCTGTCCGAACGCCTGCGGAGCGGATAGGGAACTTTCCGACGGCGCATGCCGCGCGGGCAGGGAAATGAGAATCGCCAAATACGGTCTGCACCCCTACGAGGAGCCCGTCATCTCGGGGACGAACGGCGCGGGCAACATCTTCTTTTCGGGCTGTTCCCTGCGGTGCGTTTTCTGCCAGAACTACGAAGTGAGCCGCGCAAAGCTGGGAAGGAGCGTATCCCCGCGGGAGCTCGCCGAAATTTTCCGCGAGCTGGAAGAGGCCGGCGCGCACAACATCAACCTCGTCAACCCGACGCATTACGCCCCGCAGATCTGCGAGGCGATGGCGTATTACCGCCCCAAAACCGTTGTCTGGAATTCGCACGGATACGAGACGGTGGAGACGCTGAAACGCGTCAACGATTTCGTGGACGTGTATCTCCCCGATCTGAAATACTTTTCGCCCGCGGTCTCCGCGCGGTATACCGGAAAACCGGATTACTTCCGGTACGCCTCCGAAGCCATACGCTATATGCTGAACAAGACCGTTCTCATAGAGAACGGTCTCATGAAGAGAGGCGTCGTGGTGCGGCACCTCATTCTGCCCCTCAATACGGATGACAGCGTCAGAATTCTGGAGTGGTTCGCCCCCTTCAAAGACGCGTGCTGTCTCTCTCTGATGGCACAGTATACGCCCTTCGGCGAGATCGGCGCTTTTCCAGAGCTGCAGCGCAGGATCACGCGGCGGGAATACGAAAAGGTGCTCGCCGCCGCCGAACGGCTGCAGATTGCAAACGCGTTTATTCAGGAGCGGTCCTCCGCCTCAGAGGCGTATATCCCCGATTGGGACGGCTAGACGGCGTACTTTGACATGATCTTCAGGAGCTCGGACAAGCCGTCGTTGATGCGCTCCTTGTTCGCCGGCGTGACGCCTTCGCGCTCCGCCTGATTCAGCAGAAGCTCCAGCTCGTCCACCTGCTTTAAGTCGGCGGGAGAGAGATCGTAATAGGAGAGCTTCTCGATGACGCCCGCGGCGTGCTCCAGGCACAGTTTATCCTTGTCCGGCGCTTTGCCCGCGACCGAGCGCTCCATGCGCTGCAGGGGAAAATCCTCGTCGACGTAGCGCACGGGCGGGCGGACGGGAACCGCCGGGATTTCCGCCTTTTCCTCCGGTTTTTTGAGCTCTGTGTCGATGGCCTTTTCCACCTTGCGGTATTCCTTTTTCGCACGGGCGGCGAGGCGCGCCTTGCGCGCCGCCTCGATCGCTAGCTGAAACAGATACCCCGCCGCCGCCGTCGCCAGCGGAAAGGTCAGCACCGGCCCCGCCCCCGAAACGTCTTCGTGCCAGACGCAGAAGAGCAGTTCAAAGAGCGCGACCGCCCCCGAAAACAGGGTGAAATGCCAGCCCTCCCGCTTGGGAGCGGCGAGCGCCAGCACGAGGGCGAGCAGAAAGCCGAACGCGACGGCGCCGGACAGCGCGAACAGCACCGCCGGCGCGGAAAAATCGTTTACAATTTCTTCCAGAAAATGAAAAAAGCGGTTTAACATATCGGAACCTCCGAAATCGTTATACCGCTTTTTATGTGTCGAATTACGGCTGATCCAGCCGATTTAAGTCTAATTCTATCACTTCTCCCCTCTTCAGGCTGATCAGAATCAGCCTGTCGATCACGACCGGGAGGGAATGCTCCGCGGCGTAACGGTAAAGGTTGAGCTGCCTGCCGTATCGCTCGGAAAGATGCGCCGCGTCCGACGAGGAATATTTGTAATCCACGATGATTCCCCTGTTCCCCTTCACGGCGAGAAGGTCGATCGCGCCCTGCAGCAAAATACCCTCCTCGCTCTCCGTGCGTTCCAGAAGCCGCGCCGGGCAGCGGAATACGAAGCGCTTTTCCCGATAGAGCCGATAGGAGGAGAGCTCCCCGAACACGGGATGCGAGAGGATCTTTCCCAATGCGGAAAAGTCCAGCTTGGCCGCGTCTTCTTCCGTCAGGAGTCCCGCGCCGAGCATGCGGTCGCGTTCGGCGCGCGGGTCGGCGGCGGAAAAATCATAATGCTCCAGGAAGCGGTGCGCGGCGG
>ERZ779861.3743-NODE-3743-length-12224-cov-3.010436_pt1 | contig 12224 bp, 7 predicted proteins | sample MGYA00511558_ERZ779861 | MGnify/ENA primary metagenome ERZ779861 (study PRJEB29588, sample SAMEA2163432) | human gut metagenome | biome: human gut; feature: human-associated habitat; material: faeces | place: Denmark | collected 2008/2010 ... | reverse complement strand
GCTCCAACAGCGACTTATATCCTTCTTCTATGAGTTTAACTTTCGTATACCCGTGCTTCTTCAAAAATGCGTCTATTTCTTCCGCCGTTTCTCTCGGTATACTCGTTCCCCATACCACGTTCTTGGCTTTTCTCTCGTTCTTATGCTTTTCTTCGTATCTTTTATCTCTTTCGCTTCTCGGTTTCATTCCTAATTCCTCCGTAAATATATCATCGTATCTATACGACGATTATATTTTACTGTTTTCTGCATTCAGAGTCAAGCTATTTTTTTGTGAACGGAGAGTAAAAGCCGCCTTAAATTTTCAATTCCGCAGATAACTCGTTCCCGTGGACATCTGCTATAATTTTATTTTCTCGTTACATTTTGAAAAGTCGGTTTCCGACTTGTTCCGAACACCTTTGCCCAAATAGTCTGGACAAAGCTTATCCTGCTTTTTCCACGATACCGCTTTCAAAACTATTTTCTTGTCAATTTCACGTTATTATCGTTCGTAGATTTTTTAACTTGTGTTTGGATTCATCATTTTGCGCTCCTTATTTCGTTTGTTTTTCTGTTATCCCTTTAAACGCAACAGCAGGGAAACTTCTCTCTACTATTATTAGAAAGTTGCCGACTGTTTGGCGGGGTATTTCACGAAAATTTTTATATGTTTTCTTTAGCAATATTGAAAATCTTGTACTCCTTCAAAAATGACATAAAAAAGCCGATGACTGTTGCCATCGACCATAAATAATTTTATATGTTTTTATAATAAGTAATTTTAGTTAATGCCGCATCCCGATTCACTAATCAAAAGCGGTAAAAGCCATTTTAATATCCAACGCTTTGTCGTGTCGTAATTTGAATCGTAAAACACCGCGCCGACAATCGCTTCGATATAAGGATCGTGTCCTTTGTTCACAACTTTTTCGTGATCGGGAACACCTGCATCTGATTGGAAGTGTTTTGCATTGTATGCATATCCGATTAAACCGCATTTCAGCATAATATTATGCATAATTTCATTGTTTTCAAGTTTGCTTTTTATCTGCGTAATCTCGCCTTTTGTAGTTATTCCTTTCCGATAGAGATAATCGGCAATAACGGATTTCAACACGGTATCGCCGATTGTTGCAAGCCCGTCGTTAGTGTATTCGCTATGGTTCTTTCCCCATCCGGAAACTTCTATTTTTTCCGATCTCATTGCCTTTGAAAGCCACGCGATATCGTTAAAATGGTAATGTATTTTAATTTCAAGTTCGCGCATTTTTTGATATACAACGACTCTATCCATCAGATTTTATCTCCATTGAATACAATTCTATTAGACAAATTCACTTCCACGGATTTACCGTTTTTATCTATATCAAACCAAGAAATATCATTTTTATATCTGTCCGTCAAGCATAAAATGCGTTGATTTTCAGAGCCGAGTAACCTGCGTTTTGTATCTTTTTCTTCCAAAACGTATGCTCCATCAAGCACAAGGTCTACGCCGGCAAGCAAGTCTGAAACTTCTTCGTATTTTCTGCCCGTAAACGATATAATTCCGAGTCCGAGTTTCTTTATTTCGTCGGTTAAAAGCGGAAGGTTTTGTTGGCAAGTAGGTTCTCCGCCGGAATACGTTACACCTTCGATGCCAAATTCGTCAATCGACTTTTTAATTACCGAAATAATCTCGTCGATCGACATAATATGGCGCGCAATAAACGGCTGGTAATCAGGGTTACAACACTCGTTGCAACGAATATCGCAACCCTGAAACCATATACATAATCTTTTATGCGGACCTTCTGTTTCCGTACAACGGTTTATACTCGCAACGTTAAACTTAATCATTGTCAAAATCAAATTCAAGCCCGTTTTTCGTTGTTTTTACTACGATTTTCGAGCCTTTCATCGACGGCAATTCTTCTTTGTTTTCAAACATAAACATAGCAAGTTCGTCAAGCAATTTATCGTTGATTGCGTTAAGAATATCGCGACCGCCTTTACTGCTGTCCGCTCCGCCGAGAACATAATCTATAAATTTAAGTTCGTCTTCAAATTCAAGGTCGATACGATACTTTTCCGATATCGCTTTCTGGACCGGACAAAGTTTCGATTTCGCAATTTTGACACTGAACTCTCTGTCTTTGATGAAGTTAAACGGAACGATATTGCTGTAACCGATACGACCGAGAATTTCGGGACGTTTGATTTCGTTATCGAAATAGTTTTTAACGATTTTTATAAACTCTTCAGCCACTTCTTCGTTTGAACCGTTCGAAGACACTTCTGACGCCCCGAGGTTAGACGTGAATATAATTACGCTTTCGCTGAAATAAACCGTTTCGCCTTTGCTGTCGGTAAGTCTGCCGTCTTCGAGAATTTGCAGAAAAATATCCAATATTCTCGGATTCGGTTTTGCCGCTTTTTCGATTTCGTCGAATAGAATTATGCTGAACGGTTTTTCTTTCACGGCGTTAGTAAGTTGCCCGCCTTCTTCATAACCGACGTATCCCGGAGGCGCGCCGATAAGTTTCTGATCACTGTTTTCTTGCGCATATTCCGACATATCGAAGCGAATACAAGCCTGTTCGTCGCCGAAAAGGAATTTTGCAAGCGCCTTTGAAAGTTCGGTTTTACCTACACCGGTAGGCCCTACAAAGAACAGCACGCCTTTCGGAGCGGAACGAGAAGACGATTTATGTATTCCCGTAAGTCCCATATAAGCCTTAACAACGACTTTTTCAATCTTTTCGATAGCTTCTTCCTGACCTACTACACGTTCGCTTAAAATCTTTTTGATGTTTTTAACCGACTTATAGTCGAGTTTTTCCCAAGGATTGTCTTTTTCGCCGTACTTAAACAGCAAGTACAACTGCTCGAACGGCATTTTGCCTTCTTTTCTCGAAAGGCGCGCCATCTGAACGATTTCACGGTTGGTAAAATCGTCGAGCATATCGACGTATTCGTTAAATTTATCCGAAGTCAGAAGCGTTTCTCCGGGTTTGAGTTTTACGTCAAATCCGCTCTCGATTTTTTCCATCATTTTAGCGCGTTCTTCTCTGTCGGGTTTTGAAAGAGTAAGACAAGCGACTTCGGGGTTGCCCTGATAGAAGGAAATCGGGAACATTGCAAGTTTGCCCGTAATGAGAATAACCGTGCTTTCGTTTACTTCCGCAGACAAATATTCTGTTTTTTTATCTTTTATCGCTTTTCCGAGCATTGTGATAAGTTCTCTCTCGTCGGGCGGTAATTGTCCGCCGCTTGAAAAGAGATAATCCGCCCAATTCAGCACGAAAGCAGTTTTTCTATTCGGTTTCTTCAAGTTTTTGAATACGATATTGAAAATCTCGGCGGGTTCTTTAAACTGACCGCTGCCCGTTTTTTCTTCCGCTTGCGGTTGATTTTCTTCGTCATCGTCAAAGGAATAAGCGTCGCCTTCCACTTCGACTTCATCGATAACGGAAAGCCTTGAAACGTCTCCGTCTATGCCGTCGATACGATCCCAATACAAAACATCGTCGTATTCCATGCCTTTGAGCATATCCGTAAGATATTGCTTCAAATCGACGATTTGCTTTTTGTCGTTAAGATACACGTCACCGACGTTGCCGTCGAGTATTACGCATCTTTTGATACCGACTTCGCGTTTTAACCTGTTAAACGTTGTTTGTAATGCCATTATTTTCACCTCTTATTTGTGTTTGTTTTTACCGTTTGGTACTTCATAGACGATATTTTATCGGGATTGCTCCAAATTTCCTGCGTTTTGGTAACGTGTAAACCGTAAACGTCTTCCAAATCGTTCAAAAAAGGCTGTATATCCTTTTGGCACGCCTGTCCTTCGTAACCTCGGAAGTCGTAAATAAATTTACCGTCCAAAAACACGCGGAATTCCGCTTTTTCGCCACTTGCTTTCAGTCCGACTAAAATCACTTCGTTTGTGTCGCGTTTGATTTTTATATTCTTTTTATCCACGATAAATCCGCGGGCGGTTATTGCCGACATTATGATTTTAAGCGACTTCTGACGGATTTTTTCGCCTACGATTTCTTCCGTCGCCGCCGATCTTATTTCGGAAAGCGTTTTGTTCTCTGTTACGACTTTATCGATGGTCGCCTTTTCAACTCTTGCGGCTTCGAGTTCGCGGCGAATTTTTTCTCGCTCTTTTTCGATACGCGATTCGTAAGTCTCGTTTTTAAGCTCATTGCTCGCTCTGATAAGATCGTCACCCGAAAGCGTATCGTTTTTCAGATATGCAAGGTAAGCAAACTGCCTTTCCGTTTCGTCCTGAATGGAATCGAGAAGTTTTTGGATCTCGGCAGGGATTGTAACGACTCCGTTTGCTTTATCCCTCAATCTTTTTTGATTTTCTTCGATACTGCTTTCAAGTAAACCTTGATAAAGCGCACGCATTTCGACTAATCGTTTAGCAGCCAACTCGTTTACTTGATTTTGTAATTCTTGCGCCGCTTTATCCACGTTATCGGCGGAATCCAGTCTTAATCTGTCGCTATCTCCGCTTACAACGCCTTTTTTCGCTACTTCTTTTGCCTGCGCTTTTAAGTTTTCGATTTTTCTAACGAGAGAATCTCGTTCTTCTACAATCAATTGTTGTAATGCCGCCGTCTTGCTATTGTGTAAGCTTTGCGAGCCGTTTTCTATGTCCGAAAGTATCTGGTCGAGTTCGGCGATCTGCTTTTCGGCGACTTCGCAAATACTTTCGCATCTTATCGCTATCGCCTCGTAGTCTATTTGTACCTGATGACTCATTTTCGTTCCCCCTTTATGGCAAATACTATATCGCGCCAATTTTCAATCGTTTCTTTATCGAAACGTGTTTGCGACTTTTCCGGATGTTGCAATCCGTTTCTGCACATACGAAGTTTATGTAATGAGGATTCCTGCTTGCCGTCGAGAATGCCTTTATCTTTTGCCATAACGAGTAAATCGTGTGCAGACGTCATAGGCTCGGCGTTAAGCATATCTCTTAAATCGTATTGCAGTTTTACGAATAAATCGCAAATTACGTCTTTATATTTTCCGCGTGCAATCTGCTCGTCAACGTATTTTTTCGTAATTTTTTCGGGATGAGAAGATGCGCTGCGCTCAATAGACAACAAATCGTGAATCGGCTCGTAAATCTCTATAAACTTTCTGATTGCAGCATAGGATTTAGACGCATATTTCTCGTATTTTGTCACCGATTTCAACTCCGAATTAAGCGTGGCGTAAGCATCGAAAAATTCGTCTTCGTTATAATCGTCTTTAAGCGTATATTCCGAAAGGCTCTCTATCCCGAGCATATCGTTCAGTTTCCACAAATTCCGCTTAACGTTATTAAAAGCGTTGCCGAGATCGGAATCCGAGTAAATTTCTTCGTTATTTACAACTTTATCGGCAAAATCCGCAACCACGTTAACAACGCTTAAAACGGCGTCAACGGTAAAACCTGCGCTTAAAAGTGCCTCGTAAACAATATCGTCGTCTTCCGTTTTTTTCATTTCTTTCGCAAAGGCGGAAACGTAGTCGAAGTCGTTTATCCCTAGTGCTTTTCTGAGCGGATTCAACACCGACGATTTATAAATCGCATTATCGATTTTTATCTCGCTTGCGCTCTCTTCAAACAATTCTTTCGCCGTCGAAACGAAATATTTTTGCCACTCGGCATTCTTAGAAAAGGCGTTATTCAGTTTTAATATAATTTCTATCTTATCGTCAACGATTTTTGTATTTTCAAACAGCGCCCTAATAGTTCTATCAAAATACGAAGAGTCTTTCAACGCGGCAACAGTAAACAAAACCACTTTTGCAACATCGTCGGCAAAATCTTTTTGTACGTAATACTCAAAAATTTCTTCTACCGTTTCTTTATAGCGCGTTTCGTCTAAAACTCTTTCGGTAAGCAACTGCATTTCAAACGTATCTCCAAGCTGGTTGCAAGGCATTTTTACGTTTACTGCGGAATAACAGTGAAGCGCGGAAGTATCGAGCAAAGCAAACTCGGTATTCCCGCCTATTTCGCCAAGTATCTTTATCGAAAAATCTTTATCCGTTCTTAAAACGTTATCCGTTCTGTCGGTTGCAAGTCTGCCGCCGTCGATAAAAATTTTGCAAGGTCGTTTAGCCTGCTTGGATACGTCGTTCGGGATATATGCGCCCTCGATATCGGTAAGCTCGGAAAGTAACACCGTCGGCACGTCTACCGCATTTTTAAGCGCGTCCACAAACTTATACTTTTCTTTGGCAAGCAAACATTTTGTCATACACTCGGAAGAATACCACTTGTCAAAATATGAGGTTTCGTCCGACGTTTCAAACGAAAATACAGCGCCGCTTTTGTTTATTATAACCTGCGTTCCGTCCTCTTTTCTGACTTGTTTTTCTTCTCCGACATCGGGTATTTCAACTTCGACAACGCGCTCTTCGGCTTTTAGCCCCACTTTTGTCGGATTCGCTTCGATATAATCTTTAAATCCGCTTATGTCTATCGTTTTCCCTAAAAACCTTTCGATATCTTCGTAAAGAACAGACGAATCGAGAGAGGTATAAGGAAGTGAATAACTCACGTCGAATTTCCGCGTTACGGGGCTATAAAAAATATCTTTCGTCTTTACTTTTTCTTCGCCTGTGGGAATCGCGCCTTCACGGAACATTTTTCTGCCTTTTGCGGTAATCGAAACGTCTTTTACTCTGATTTCCGAAAAGTATTTCGGATTCATAAAATGCGACGGATCGTAGTCGTAAGAGAGTATTTCGGTACCGATAAGGTTTGAAATTTCTTTCCCGAAAATATAGTGCAAATCTCTCGGAATGCCGAATTTAAGAAGCACGTCGCATATTTTGTCTTCCGAACCCGCAGTCTTTTCGATTACGTCGAGCAGAATATATGCAACGCCCGACGCCTTCCTTACCTCGTTATATCGCACGTTTACTTTATAGACGAGTAGCGGAAACGGAATAGCCGTAGTGAATTTTAACAAACTTTTCTCTTCCATTTTACTCTCCTAAAATATCTTTAGCCGTAAGTATTCTTCCGCGGAAGTTTATCGTGTCGATAATTTCTCTGTATACGGGGAAGTTGATTTTATCGCGACTGTGATCGCCTTCGAGATCGGGAAGGTCGATTATGCCCGCTTCCGATAAAAACTTTTTCGAGCCGACGATAATCAGAAGTTTTCTCGCCCTTGACAACGCAACGTTGATACGCTCGAATTTTTTAATAAATTCCGCGTCGTACCTCGTTCCGCTCGGATTTCTTACCATCGAAACGATAATGATATCCCTTTCATCGCCTTGGAAATCGTCAACGGTACTGATAACAAGTTTTTCGTCCTGTTTACCCGAAAAGCCCGTAAATTGATAGCCTTTGCGCTTCTTTTTTATTAGCCCCGCCTGATCACCGTATGTACAAATAATACCCGCGCTCGGTCTTTCGTCGATTTTCCTTGACGGATCAACGATAATTTTATGCTCGGAAACAAGCCCTTTCGCCGCTTTGTCGAGTTCTTTTAATAGCGTTATCGCAACCTGCGCTTCCTGCTCGTTGATTTTGGACGTACTGCCTTCGAATGCGCTCGATTCTTTTTGGTCGCAATCCACAAAATATATATGCCGTTTGGGATCGATAACGGTATTTCCGTTGATTTTTACGGTAAGATTATGCTCTTTTTCGTCGTCTTGTTGTTTTTTACCTACAACAAGCCCTTTACCGTTACCGCCGTAGAAATGATTGAATACTTCCATAATGTGGCTGTGGCAACGGTATTGCTTATTAAGCATTACTCTGAAATCGCTCGGAACTTTCTCATACAGCGTTTTGAAGAAACATTCTTCATATAACTTTGTATATCCGTCGTTGATTTCCTTTGTGATTTTTTCTTCGTCGAGTCCGTCGAAATCATCTCCCCGCATATGCCGCAAATCGTACATAGGCGGAAGTTGACGATGGTCGCCGACGAGAATAACCGTCTTGCCGTATAAAATAGGTATCAGCAAATCGAGAAAAGACGACTTTGACACTTCGTCCACGATTACAACGTCTATGCCTTGCGTTCTGATATCTACCGATTCGATTCCGTATTTACCGAGTTCGGCAAGTTGCGACGGCGTGAATCTGTCGCGGCTTGTGCAAGTAATACCGAAAACGTTTGCCGAATTGTAAAGTTCTCTCGTATATGCGGCTCTATCTTCCTCTAAGATATCTTCCTGCGATAAGTATTTTACGATATCCTTATACATCGGAATTTTTATTTTGTTTTCGGAAGACGAAGCATTATACTCGGTTTCGAGTTTATTCCACTCGTCGCTGATTATATCGAACGCCGTTTCAAGATTGTCCGAATCGTATTCCCTGACAATTCCGAAATCTCTGAAAAATCTCGTAATCTTTTGTTTCAGCACGGAATTTAACTCACCATATTCTTCAATATCGGGGTTTTCTCCGAGTTTTTCGTATAAACGTTTTTTCTCGCTTATTTGGATTTTTAGTTCGTTTATTTTATCGGATATAGAGTTTTCGTTGTCTATATCGCCATTGATTTTGAATTCGATTATATTTCTCTGTGTGTTTACAATATCGGCAAGTTTTGCCTTGAATTGCGCAAGTTCGGAAGGCAATTGCTTCAATATTTCTTTTGCACCCGTAATGCCGGGGACGAGAGAGTAAATCACGCTTCCGGCAATATCGAACTCCGAATTATTTTCGTATTCTTTAATCTTTTTGCCTACGGCAATCAACTCGCTTTGATTCTTTTTATACTCTTCGTAATTAAAATCTCCTTCATTCGGTGCTTCGTCCGTATCGGGATCTCGCAAACCGCTCAAAACGTTTCGCAAAGCACGCTGGCGATTTTTTAACTCCACAATCGCGTCTTCGCTCAAAAAACGCTCTAATTCTTTGTTTATTGCCTGAATATCGGCATTAACAAGCTCGGCAACCTTATCGAGCGTTACCTCTTCAAAACAAGCAAAGCACTTTAACAGGCGTTCTACTTGTTCGGCGTATTTATCCAATACATTGCTATCTGCGCCTTCGCCCGAAAAACGATACGATTCGACGTATTTAAGCGTTCTCGTATACTTTTCGGTATCTTCTTTTGCAGCAAGAAGTTTTTCTCTTAAAACTTCGTTTTCTCCGGTTAAACGGTTTATTTCTGAAAGCAAATTGTTCCGCTTTCTTTCCGTATCTGCATTCTCCCGTTGCAATTTCAAAAGGCGATCGTAATCGAGGCGAAGAGATTTCATCGTCGAATCGAATTCTTCTCTCGTTTCTTTGTAATTGTCGTATCTTGCTACTTGCTTTTCAAGGTTTCCGCAAATATTGAGATAGAAATTGTCTACAAGCCTTTCGGGACTGTAATTTGTTTCTTTACCGTTTTGCGACGGAATAAGACGAAGCGGACGTATTTCGGGGATTTTAGGCAATCTGTCAAATACGTTATCGATTGCCTTATGTGTTTCGGAAGATATTAAAACTTTCTTACCGCGTTTCGTCAGTTGCGCCGTAATCTCGGCTATAACCTGTGTTTTTCCCGTTCCCGGAGGACCTTGCAACAAAAATATACTTTCGCTTTGAAGCGCGCGTTTTACGGCAAGTTTTTGTCTGTCGTTCAAACTTTCAAGACACCACTCGGGATCTTTGATCTCTTCTACGGAAGACTGCGCAAGCGTTTCGGGCGAAAAAAGATACGTCGGTAAGAACGGATTCTTAACGTACCCGCCCAAAATAGAAGTCAACGCCTTTTCTTGCCTGTCTATTTTTGCTTTTTCCGCACGATTATCGTAGGTAAGATATTTCGGCTCAATTTCCTCGATTTGCTTTTCGATTTCTTTTACTTTGTCCGTGATATCTTGCGGACGGAAGTAAATCTGATACCGGCGTATCGTTTCGTTCTCGATTTTATCAGCCTTATCTTCGTTTAATTTTTGAAGTAGGACATTTTTTATTTCGGTTTTCTCGGAATCAATACTTTCTGCATATTGAAATTCTAATTGATTTTTCTTTTCCTTTTTAACTTTATCGAGTTCTTCCTGACAGCGTATTGCCAAACTCTTTTGTTTTTTCTCGATAAGTGCCGTATTGCGACGGATATAAAAGTCGCGCAAAGAAATCTGCGTCTTCGCTGTTTCTACACGCTTATCGTATTCGTCGTTCAATGCCGATTCATCACCGTGTAAAGCATCAATCTGTTTGTCTTTTTCGGTGGCAGATAATTTTAAGCGTCTGATTTGGTCTATTTTGGCACGAATTGAGCCGAGCCGTTTCTTCTTTTCATTCTCAATCGGCGCGATAAGTTGAGTAATCTCGCTTTGGTATGTCTTGTATACGTCTTTATCAGAATTATTTATAACGTCGGAATCAAGTCTATCGTCAAGCTCTGTTTTGTATTCGTCAAGTTGCAAATTAAATTTTTCTTGCGTTTTAGCAGAAACGTCTGCCATATAACGGTTAATCTCGGCAAGAATTATACTATTATATTTGCTGTCTATTTCTCCAAATTTTGCAGTCAATTCTTTTTCGTATTTCTTGTCGAGAGCTGATAAATCAGGCTCTATATCTATGTATGTGAATAAATATCGTTCGCCGAGAAGATACGATTTGATACTTCTAATATTACCTTTATCGTCCGATTTCGGCGGATACGGCGACAATCCCATAGCGTCCCGAGTATATCGGTTCAGGTTGACCTCGAACTTCGGCTTTCCTTTTCCGTTTCTGCCAACCGTTTCGGACAATATTTCCTTCCTGTTCTTTTCTATCGCAACGCAAATCAGCGGAAAACCGTCGGCTCCCGCTACTTCTTTCGATAATATTATTTGCTCGCTTTTGCCGAAATCTTTAATTCCGTCCAAAAGAAGTCCCGAAAAAACCTCTTCGTTTCTGCGATAGGATTCTTTCGTTACCATATATGCGTCGCATACGTGAACGTCCGTAATTTCTTCGCAACGCTCGGATTGTTTTCCTAAATAGTATCTGCGAAAATCGATATACCGCAACCATTGATTAAAAATGCCAATCGCCTCGGCGGGATTCGGAACGGGAAATAGTTTAGTGGCTATTTCATTTACAAAGTCGTTTGTAAGAACAGAATCGTGCAATTCGCCATTACCGTAATCAGGAACCGAAAACATATTTCCGGTATTTCTGTTGTATATTTCCTTCTTTACAAAAGCGCAAAGTGACGAACAAAAAACTCGCTTTTCACCGTATTTTACCGTTCGTCTGTCTATCAAATCTATACCTTTTACGGATATTTCCGTAACGTTCCCAAATGTAACGTCGCCGATTACCATAAAATCGTATGTTTCGGGCAGAACGTAGCGAGAATATCCGTCCACTTCGGGACGAATTACGATATTACGCAAAATCTTATTTCCACGCTTATTTTTGTCCATCACTCTGACAAACGACGGCAATGATACATTGTAATATTTTTTAGGCGTAAACGGAAACGTGTATCCGATAAATTCTTGAAGAGTGTCGGGCGCATAACCGCCGAGCTTTCTTTTTAGAGCTTCGTATTGCTCGTTTAACGATTGCGTAAAAAAGTCATTCCTTCCCCAAGCCTTATCACCTAAACCTTTATCCAAATTGTCCAAGAAATTCAGATATAAGTAAGCCATTTTACTCCCCCTTCGTAAACTTACGATACTTATCGAATATATCTATATAATCCAAAAATTCTTTTATTTCCGCCGGCGACATACCGTCTATAATCCCACCGACTTTATCGAGTATAACGCTTTTCGTAAACGGATCGAGTCCGTTTAATGCTTGTCCCGCAGTTAGTTGCTGTTTTAACGCATCGTTTTCGCTTTGTAATCTTTCAAGTTCGTTTGTCAGATTTTCTACAGAAGAAAGCGACTGCTTTTTATCCTGAATACTGTCTTTCAGAATACTCGAAATTCTGTTAACGTATTGAGCGAGAATATCGGGATCGGACTCATCGAGAACCAACTCCAATTCATCTTCGCTTTCCTTCCCGAAAAGATAGAAGATTTTATATTGCTTATCTTTAGGAATATCCGAAAAGTTTTCAAGATTCCGATAATTGTAAATCGTCGCCTTGGAAATTTCGAGATATTTTATTAAATCCGTAACTTTAATAGAAAATTTTGTAACGAGTCTTTCAAATAATTTCGTTGTCATTTTTGGTACCTTCTTATCCGTTTGACATTATTATACTATATTAAAAACATAATATCAATACATTTTGTCTAAAATAGTCTAATTTATATCCAATAAAACAAAA
>ERZ779861.3742-NODE-3742-length-12234-cov-2.643731_pt1 | contig 12234 bp, 4 predicted proteins | sample MGYA00511558_ERZ779861 | MGnify/ENA primary metagenome ERZ779861 (study PRJEB29588, sample SAMEA2163432) | human gut metagenome | biome: human gut; feature: human-associated habitat; material: faeces | place: Denmark | collected 2008/2010 ... | reverse complement strand
CATGTATTTTACCATATCCATTTTTCAGCACCCTTTTTAACCTTTCTAACTGCTTTATATTTTTATTTTGTGCTTCCGCAAAAATTTTGTTTGCAGCTTTTATCAATTTAATATTTATGATATCATAATTTTTTTACTGCGTAAAGTTTTTTGTTCTCAAAAACAAAAAACCGCCACAAATTATCGTTTTTTAAAACAAAAATAAATCCGCTTCACAAACGGCAAAGGCATACACAAAACTGCGCAAAATACTGCCGTAATCAATCACAATATATCGGTATCCGGTTTACCTATTCCAATATATAAAGCACTTGCTAATTCGCAAAAATGCATATATAATACAAGTAAAAGAGTTGCCGGCCAACGGATGCTCCTAAATAAATTACTTCTGATAAACCGCTAAGTTTGGTCGCTTGGGCGGTTTATTTCTTTTTTGTGATGATGTATGTAGCCAATACAATGTCAACAATTAAAGCTGTAAAAGCCATTATTTCACTTGCACTCATACGCATCACCTCCCTTGCGGGAGTAAACCGTCCGCCGCTTATCTGGCAACTCTTTTCGTATATACTATATCATGTTTGTGAATATATTTCAAGCAAATTGAATTAAATTCTGTAATTTCTAATCAAATTAAACTAAATTGTAATTTAGCCGTTTCTAAAATAAATTTTTCCGTGAAGCTTCTATGCTCAATATGTAAAATTGCCGATTATTTGGAGTAATGCAAAAATAAAAACACCGCAATTAAACAAGCCCCGTCCAATTTCTCAGATGGGGCCTGAATTATGCTTTTTTTACTTGGCCAAGCATTTCTGTTTCAATTTTGTTTCCAGCTTTCGATGCTTCCTGCTTTTTCGTATTCGTGAGCGTTTGTTGCTTCGACAATATCTGCGTAGTACCAAGCTGAAGACGAAACATCCTTGAAAAGCTTAATGCTGTCTGCATGGGCGTTTACATATTCCATATCTGCTTTTCTCCCCAGCATATTGTTTACAATCTTTGCTGCGGAAGCACGGGTAATAAAAGCGTTAGGGCTGAAAGTACCGTCTCCGTTTCCTGAAATCCATCCGAGAGCTGCGGCATCCGCAATATTCTTTGCCGCCCAGTGCTTTTCAGAAACATCGGTAAAGGTTTTAGACCCATTTGCATCAATATTGCTAAACCGCATTGCAATGGCAGTAAATTCTGCTCTTGTGATCTTTCCCTTAGGATCGAATATATCGTTTCCCTTGCCCTTTATAATACCCATATTGGCAAGAGTGATAACAGCATCGTAATACCAAGCATTCCGGCTTACATCATCAAATGCGCTCACGCCCGCTGCCTCCTTGTTAAGCAGCAGGTTATAGAACATCTGCGCCACCTCTGCTCTTGTCATGCTGTTTTTCGGCCTAAAGGTGCCGTTGTCATATCCATTCAGATACTGAATATGCCTTTCTGTTTCCAGCAGATCAGCAACGCCTGTTTCCGTCGGGTCTGCAGCAGGCAGATTTTCAGAATTCTGTTCTTCTCCCGTTTTAGACGCTGTCCACTTAGCATAAAGAGTAATGCTCTTTGTAATCCTCGTGGCAAAATCAAATCTTTCGGTTAGGCGATTGTCAATGTACCAGCCGTCAAAGGCATACCCTTCTTTTTCCGGAGCCTTTGGTTCCGTAGTCGCTGCATTCGCATTTACGCTTTGGCTTGCAACGCTGCTGCCGCCATTTGTATCAAACTCAACCGTGTAGGTTGTTGATACACCGCCGCTACCGCCGCTGCTGCCACCTCCGCCGCCAGTACTTCCTCCAGTGCTTTTATAAACAGTAACTGTAGATGTGATTGTACCGCTGCCTTGGTAATTCTCGCTGCCTGCGCCGTCAAATCCACTATAGACAATTGTAACGGTGTATTTACCGGTATTATCTGCAATGTCCGCAATAGAAACATCTTCACCGTCTGCATTTTTCGCTGAAACCGAAGTATTTGCCAGAGAAAGATTTTCATTTCCCAACACACCGCTTATTTTATACAAGTGATTTTCATTCAGCGCCGAGCCTGCCGCAATTCTCACATTTTCAGCAGCAACGATAAGAGCACGCGGCGTAACGCTGAGCGTACCGCTTTGCTTTGTGATTTCGTAGTTCGCCGTCACATCTCTATTTTCACTATCTAAAATTGTAATTCGTTCTATCTCGTTAGCCTTGGTGCCAACATTGGTCAATGTACTTTCTTCCGTCATAACAGCCGATATTATATGATTATCAGCCAAACCGCTTCCATCTGTCAGCTCAATTTCATTTACCGCAAGAGGCTGCGCGTCATAAACCTTGCCGCTGTCGGCAGCTTTTACGGAAATAGGCTTCTTAGTGATTGCAACTTTTGCTTTCTCTGTAAACATGCGTATTACATAACTACCGGAAACAGTCTCAATACAGCAGTAATATTCGCCGCTTTCATCTGCATCCTTTACCGCATAAGTATGATAGTAGTCTGACGAAACCGCGATCGCCTCGCTCGCGCCATCCGGAACAAAATACCACTGATAATCTGCAACGGAAACATTATCAGCGAGCGTATAAGTAATATTATGCTCTTTGCCGTCGTACTCACCTGTATAACCATTTATCACCACATCAGCCATTGAATATGCGGCATAATACTTCTTGTCGCCGTAATCAGTCTCTTTAATCTCATATACTCTTACGCCCTGCAAAAGCTCATCTTCATACCAGCCTGCAAAATCATAGCCTTCCTTTATCACCTCAGTCGGCAGTACGGCTCCCGTTCCGTATGTGTATTCAGTTACCTCACCGCTTTCTATGCTTCCTCCGCCGGTTTCAAAAGAAACAGCAAAGGTCATCGCCTCCCAAACAGCATAAAGTGTAAGATCACTATTTTCAGAATAGATATCTAAAGCCGTGTATTCGACTCCAGCATTTGCTGTAGTTGACCAGCCGAGGAAGCGATATCCATATCTTTCGGGCAGCAAATCAGATATGGCTATATCACTGCCGTAAGCTTTTATCGCATTGTCAGGCATATTGCCTACATACTCTGTTGTATTTGCTCTGTAAGTAACGGCATAAGTATTCTGTCCGATTCCCCTTACGGTTATAGCCTGCGGCTCTGTTATATTTGTCAGCTCAAATGATACCGTATTTTCATTTTCGGAAAGTTTTTCAAGAAGAATGCCGTTTGCGTAAACCATCATATCCGCTGTATTATAACCATCTGCCACGATAATATCAAAGGCAAAGCTGCCGCCGTATTCTACCGGATTAGCAGATACAGCATTTACGGTAAATTCGCTTTGAGCATCGGGCACCGTTACCCGATATACAAGCCGGGTGAATTTTGCTTCAAGCTCTAAATCGTCCTCTATTCCAGTGTCAAAATCCCACTTCTCATCTCCGGCAAACCATCCGTCAAAGATATACCCGGCCTTTACAGGCGTTCTCGGTCTTTGCGCTTGTCCGGCGTAAACCACATTCTCACTGTAATAGATTTCGCCGTCCACAATATATTTAACGGTGTAAACACCCTCTGCTACATCTCTTACAGTAATCGCAACATCCGCGGTTATATTCTCAACTGTAAATGTATAAACATTTCCGTGTACATCAGGGACAAGCAATACTCCGTTGGCATAAACTTTCATCGCGTCGGCATTATAGTGATCAGAAACAGTCACTATAAAGGTATAGCTGCCTCCAAATGCTACCGTCTGATCGTCATCAGAAGTTACTGTGTAACCGCTTCCGCTTGCCGCCGGTGTCACTTTAAATGTATCGTTATCCCAAACCGCATAGAGCGTCGTATCTTCTATAACTTTACCTGCTGAAAAGCTCCACAGATGACTGCCGTCAGACCAGCCTTTAAATGTGCTTCCCGCCTTTGCCGGGGATACAGGTTCTGTAAGCAATGCGTTATAACCTGTCTGTACCGTTAAATATATCTGTTCGTCAACCATATAGGTTACGACGTACTTGTCAAATTCAACCCCTGTTACAGTAATGAGCTGATTTGCTTCAATGTTAAAAACGGTATAAGTGTAAGTGCTTCCGATTTTGTTTCCGGTAAGCAGCACGCCATTTGCCAGAACAATCATTCTGTCAGCACTGTAGCCCTCCTCCACGCTTATATTGAAGGATACCTTTTCATTCTCATTAACCCTTATATCCGTCTGCGAAGTTAACTCACTCTCATTGTAGTATACCTTATATCCTTCTCCAGAGGCCGGAAGGGTTACCGTATAGCTCTCATTTTCCTGAATAACTGCATAAAGATATACCGTTATTCCATTCTCGCCCGTAAGCCCTGTCGTAATTTCCTGCCCGGCGCTGTAATAGACTATATCGCTTCCCGATGCAATAGACCAGCCTCTGAAGGAATAACCAGCAGGAAGGGAAATGCCAAGTTCCTCCGCCTGCGGCAAGAAGAAGCTCTGTCCATAGACAGCATCTATGGTACCTTGTAGATTTTCAGTACCGTTTACAAATGCCACGGTATAGTTCACAGGCTCCCAGGCGGCATATAAATTAAGTTCAGCTGCAACGCTGTCCCATGGATTAGCTTGATAGTATTCTGACAAAGACATATCCGCATTATAGACCAAATCTCCGCCTTTGTCTTCTAAAGTGTAATAACCTGCAAATACATATCCGTATCTGCCCGGCGCCGTCAACCTATCTGTCGGCAAAATTTCGCCGTATGCAGTTTCACAGGAGGAAGTACCTGACGAACCGCCTTCAAAATGGAAGCGCACAGTTGTTTGCGCGCCTTTCCAGACGGCGTAAAGCGTAATTTCACCGTTATTCACATCGGTAAGATTGCTAACCCTTGCTTCGTCTACATAGGCAAGCTCTCCGCCTGATGCGTATGACCATCCGGCAAACTGACAGCCTGCCTTGGTAAATGTATTTTCTGCAAGCGTAAATTCCTCGTCATAAACGGCCGCAGTTGCCGTCATATCGCCGCTGCCGCCTGCCGCGTCATATTTCACCGTATAGGTTATCGGCGTCCATACGGCATAAAGAACAATATCTTCAGCAGCAACCGGTATGCTGCTGCCGGCGGTATATTCCGCATACTCCAAATCCGCTGTGCCTGCCCAGCCGCTGAATGTATATCCTGTTTTCTCAGGGACGCCTGATGCCACAACCGCCGTGTCTCCGCTTGCGTAAACGCGCACGTCAACAGGCGCATTCACACCGCCGTTAGCGTTGTATATCACATTTACCAAAGAAGCATCGGCAACGACAACAGAAGCGTTATTCTGTATCTCAAATTTGTATATTCCGTCTGTAGGAGTTGCGAGGATACCGTTGATATATACCTTCGGAGCTGTACCGCTCACGGTAAATTCGGCATATTCGCCGATTATATAACCATCCTCGTTTATTCCGGAAACTGAATATCCGTCCGCCGCATATATATTGACCTCATACTTAATCGGTTCATAGACCGCATAGAGCACAGTATCGCTATCAGGCATTATATACGGCGCGGATATGATGTCCGATGCCGCAGCCGTTTCACTCTCTGCCCAGCCAACAAATATATATCCTTCCTTTTGCGGTACGGCGCTCGTAAGCGTAACCTCAGATCCGGCCGCAGGATATGAAGTCCCGGCATAAGTATTAAAAATACCGCCGTTGGCATTGTAGATAAGCTCCGGATTTCTATTCCATACTGCAAAAAGCGTTATCAGGGAATTTCCCATAGTAAAGCTGTCATTTGGCTGATACTGCGCTGTAGCTGCGCCGGAATTTTCCGACCAGCCGGCAAAGGTATAATTTTCCCTGCTTGGCACGATGCCGCTCAGCACAATGGTTTCATCTACATGGACTTCCACGGCAGAAGGCGCTCCCGTACCGCCGTTAGCGTCATAGGTTACGGTATATTTATCTTTTTCCAGCCAGGCTGCATAAATATATGCTATCTTTCCCTGCTCTGTCACAAGGCCAGCAGAATAGTCTCTGTCCGCTGTATACATTGCCCAATTTTGCTCGTCATAAATATTCCAACCGACAAAATTGTGATTGGTATAAGATATTCCAAGGCTCTCGGCAGAAGGTAAGCGCAGCTCGCCGTAGATAACATCGTTTAATGTGCCAACGTTTTCTCCCCTGCTGTACAGCTGAATGTCATACGTAATCGGCGTCCATAAAGCATATAGTGTGATCCCTTCCGTCTTACGATATATGCTTGCAGAGGAACAGTCGGCATTGTAATATTTTGTTCCGCCCCCATTCCTTTCGTCAAAATAACCGCCGAACAAATAACCCGGTTTATCAGGCGCTGCAATCACCGGCATCTCGCTATCGTAAACTGCGACAACGGTTGCGCCGCCCGATCCGCCCTGAGCATTCAGCACCACATTATAGGTTTGCGGCATTCCTGAAGCAGAAATCACGATATCATTTTTCACAGAAGCTGCGGCAATCTCAATCTCGCCGGTAGCAGCGCTATAAGTATAACCGCCAGTGAGCGCATTCCCCCCCACCTTGACAACAATTGAGGCCGGCAGCTTGTAGCCTTCGGCAGCAGTCAAGCGGCCGTTCCAAGCACTGCCATAGCTGGCGGTTTCAGCTCCGCTTGCCAAATTCAGATTGGTCAGCTCCTCAGAAACGCCGTAGACAGACTTATATGCAATTCCCGTATCCGCTAAAGCGCTGTTCTCATAAACGGTTGCATTTCCATTTTCATCAATGAGCGTAAGCCCTGATATACCATTCAGCCTCAACACTCCGTTTTTGCCGCAGTTTTTAAGAGTTGCGGCGAAATAAAGTGTTTTCCCATCAGCAGAAACAGTTCCGTCCGCTGCTGTACAGGAAAAGTTTGCATCTCCCACCGCAAAAGAAAAGGTAGGGTTGCTTGAAAATGACACCTTTTCGTCAAAGGTAACCGCATAAGTAACCATATCCTCCGGAATCACCTGCTCCGGAATGTTCGTGTTTCCGTTTACTCTATACAGTGAAACTGCTGTAACAGACGGATATTGATTGTCCATATAAATGTCTGATACGCTGAAATTCTGATTTGTATTTACCAATGCCGTGTTTCCGGCGTCATCAGCAACACTAAGACCCGAAAGGCTCACTGGCTTTATCTCATACTTATTGCTTACTGCAGCAAGTGAATCCGTAATTGTTAAATCATAATAAATATACTGTCCTACATCCGACGAATCACCCAAATTCTGCCCCGCATAAACCGCATTACCGATGTTTGTTTCAAGCGTTCCTCCGTTTGTGACGGTGACAGGCTCGTTCATTGCCACCCGCAAGCGGATTGTCTCGCCGATATGATATGTACCCGCTTCAGATACAGCGGTGGTCTCTACATATGCCGGAGCTGTTTTATCGGTCAGTGTCGCGGTAAAATCACCGATAAACGGTCTTCCTGCCAGTGAGCCCCAGTTTGAAAACCATATCCTTACATACGCAGTGTTTGCAGGAATTTGAATTTCATTGAGCTCTAACCAGGTATCGTGCTGCGCCACCCAATAATTGTGATTTGTTGCCTTATTAGAGTCATTTAGCAAAGAATTATTTTCGTCAAAGAATTCAAAACGAAGAGAAGTGTAGTGATCTGCTGACGCCTGGTACCAATACCTTGCTCCCGCATTAAGCAGCAGATCGCCCTTATCAATCTTCATTCTGTCACCGGAAGAGAAGTCAATTTGCCAGTAGACACCACCCGTATAGTTCTGATTTCCAATGTCATGAGAGCTATTTCTTGCCTGTATACCCACCTTATTTGTATAGTTGTTATCATCTATACGGTATGCTCTGAGGTTAATTTGATCTCCGATATTTCCCCAGCCGACAGCGGTAAGGGTGTCTCCCTCATTCATAATAGGTATCAGGTTACCTGTAGTTTGACTGCCGGTCCAGTCTGACCTTTGGGTAGTTTGCGCCCACGCCGGCAGTACCGCAGCAGGTATGAGCGATACGGCCATGCATACTGTCATAAAAATTGAAAGCAGCCTTCTTTTCATTATGCGTTTCTCCTTCTCTTTATTTGTTCTTATTAAAATACTATTCGCAATGTTCACTCCAACTTATATCTTATATTGCAATTACATCATTCCAAAGAGCAGCATATTCAGCCTGCAGCAGATCTTTTCCATTTTTTTACAAATGATATCTTTTTTCTAAAAAACACTGCTTTTACCTACGAATAGTTAAACAAAAGTATAGCAAAAAACCATCCTTGCGGATGGTTTTAATTGTAATTGGTCGATTTGCAGACGTAATTGGACACTACTTTTAATTTTATGATTTTAATATGATACAAACAGTCAAGACTGCATTTTCTAAACTGTAACGGATGTCGCCGTCATATTTTCTTGCGGCCAAGACCATACTGTCAATGCCAATTCCTCTATCCTTGAGCATATTATTCTCTACGGCCAGATCCGGCTTGCAAGGATTGCTGCACACAATAACGGTTTTATCCGCGACAGATCTAATATTGACCTTTATCTCACCTCCAGAATTGCATTCCTTGCAGCCGTTTAATGCATTTTCCAAGAGATTAGACAGAATCGCGACAAAATCCATATCAGCTATAGCCGTCTCCTCCTGCGTATCCGCATCAATTAGAACTGAAATTCCGGCATTCCGTGCTTCGGTATAAAAACTATTTAAAACAGCGTTTACGGTAACATTCGGACAAAATTCTTTTGGCTTTACAGCATCCAGGCTCTCATTGTACTGATCTATATAAAGCAAAGCTTCACGGATTTCCCCTTTTTTCAGCATTGACGCGATATTCAAATTGTGATGACGAAAATCGTGCCGTATAGTTTTTGCAAACAATTCATTCTCTCTTGCCGTTTTAAGCTGCCCTTGCAGATACTTCATATTCAGACTGAGCAATTCCATTTTATTTTCATTGATCATAGAGCGGATGGTTTCAAAACTGCCCCATAACGTCGAACAATAGATGACGACAAAAATTACAAAGAGAGAAATGTATTGTTCTACATGGTCATAGCCAGCATGACAAACGCTCATAAACATTAAAAAACCAACTGTAAACAGTGCGGAAACCAAAGAGATAGAATACCAGGACTTTTTATTTGTCCCCGGTATTTTCCTTATTGTCGGCTTTAAACAGCGAATATATATCCATATCATCGGAATATAGAGAAGCGTTCTCATAATGTTTTTGACGTATGTAGCGCTGTTCTCAGGCAGATTGGGAAAAAATGTGCCGCACAGGATAATGGCTATGCATTGAAAAATACTGAATATATTTGCTTGACTGACAAACAGGAACAGCTTCTTACACATCAGGTCTGCCGAGGTAAAAACGAAAACAAAGAATGCCGCAATAATTGTCATTAGAAATGCAGCGGCAACCACATATGCCGAACTATAACCGAATATTAGAAATATTACAATTGTCAAAAATACAAAGCTCAGGCAAAACAATGCATAAATGATTGCCGTTTTCTTTATAGAATATTTTCGCTCAATCATTGCGGCAAAACAAACAGTATGAGTTATGCTAATCAATGCCATAGCCGCAATCATATGTATCATTTTCCCGTTGCCTCCTTGGTGTAAAAATCAAAATACTGCTTCTTAAGTTCACCCCGCAGTCTTCTGGGAACAGGTACGGCATCGCCGTTTTCCATTATCATTGTCGTTTGCAGGAAACTCTTTACACAGCGTAAGTTAACAATGTATGAAGCACCAACCGTCACAAACCCGCTGACATTTAAAAACAGCTTCTTAAGCTCCGTGAGCGTACTGTGTGTTTTGAGACAATTACCCGATTTTAAGTGTATCTCCACAGTATGATTTCTCGCTTCCATATAAAAAACCTGATATAAATCGATGAGGTGAACTTCTCTTCCGCAAGAAATTGGGACATACAGACGATTTTTTCTTTTTTCAACTACCCTATCGAGCGTATCCAGCAGCCGCTCTTTAGTATAAGGTTTTTTCAAATAGTCATTCGCATGAAGAGCAAACGCTTCCACTGCAAAATCAGAGCTCGTAGTTAAAAAAATAATATCGGTGCTGTCCTCACTTTTGCTCTTAATTTCCCGAGCAATCTCCGTTCCCAAAACACCGGGCATACAAATATCAAGAAGAGCAATATCAGGCGCACCGCTTTTCCCTATCTCTTCCAGCATATCAAATGGATTGGAAAAACATTTTACTTCCAGAAAAAGTTCTGAATGTACGGCAGCATATTCTAAGACGATTTGCTTCATATTTTCAAGTTCATCTTTTTGATCATCACATATCATGATATTCATTCTCGATTTTCTTCCTCTCATCAGTTAAATCACTAATAGATATGAATATAAAAGCTCGCATATATATTCGCTTCCGGCCAGCAAATTTATTTTGTCTTGCTTGTTTTTCCAAAAAACCTGCAAAAAACTAAACGATTCGGATGTCATCCAAATCGTTTAGTTTTTTTGGAGGCGACACCCGGATTTGAACCGGGGAATAAAGGTTTTGCAGACCTCTGCCTTACCACTTGGCTATGTCGCCGTATAATGCCGAGACAAGCTCGGCATTTTTCATTGGCTAGGGTAGCAGGATTCGAACCTGCGCATGACGGAATCAGAATCCGTTGCCTTACCGCTTGGCGATACCCCAACATCATTGCGTTCTGATAAAATATGGGGTGGGTAGTGGGATTCGAACCCACGTATACAGGAGCCACAACCCTGGGTCTTAACCACTTGACGATACCCACCATGCTTGTTAATTTTGCGTATTGCTGCGTTGCTGTTTCACTCGTCCTCGGTTACGTACACAGGTACGCGCCCTTCGGTACTTGCTCAACGCGCCTTGCACTGCGCAAAATTTCCTGCGCATACAAGTTTGTTAATTTTGCGTATTGCTACGCATACAAGTTTGTCAGACTGTTCTTTTTCAAAAAAGAGTTGGCGACCTGGAACGGGCTCGAACCGTCGACCTCCAGCGTGACAGGCTGGCATTCTAACCAACTGAACTACCAGGCCGCAAATGGTGGGAGTTATAGGGCTCGAACCTATGACCCTCTGCTTGTAAGGCAGATGCTCTCCCAGCTGAGCTAAACTCCCACAACTTAGTCCGTATCAAGTTTTTTTAACTGCTTGACACATTTATTTATTTTATAGTACATTGCTCAAAATGTCAAGTACTTTTTTTAACTTTTTTAATTTTTTCTGTTTGGCAACGCGTGTCGCCACCCTCCAAAAAACATGGCTTTTTTCGTAAAAACGTTTCCGTCTTTTCATGAGCCGAAACCTATATTAGCATAATTAGGAAACAATGTCAACGGGAAATTTCACATTTCCGCTCTTTTTTTCATTCTTTTTCGCGCGCGGATTTTCGTTTTCCCCCATACAGCTTGGAATTTCAACGTCATCGCAAGTTCGCGGGCAGACTGTACTTCTGCGTGGCAAAGAAAGCGCACTACCCCTGTGCGCCGCACCTCCTCTAAGCGTATGATTGCATCGGCTCACGCCCCGCCTTCCCGAGTTTTGTGGTTTTCACGAATATTCTCGCGAACTCTCAGCAAAGCGCGTTGCTCGCTCGTTTGGACAAGCACGGATCATTCCATGAAAGCACGCGCAAGATTTGCAAGGCAGCGCGGCAAAAGAAGCGCCGGACTTAAAACGCAGCGCACCGCAGAGAAAGCGCGCGCCGCACCCAGAGTGCAAAGCTCCGCGGAGCGGCGCGGCAAGCTCCTATTTCCCGAAGCCGAACAATCCCTTCTTCACATAGGGCTCGCTGCTGATCCCCTGCAGCTCATAGCCGGTCTCCGCGATGACATCCTTCAGCTTCGCCTCATCCAGCGGCTCCTCGCTGATAATCTCGGTCTGATTCTTCGTATGCGAGGAATTCACCTTCTTAACCTTAAAATTCTCTCGAATCGCGTCGTTTACATGTGCCTCGCACATATTGCACGCCATGCCTGTAATGTTTAATGTTGTCTTTGTCATTTGCTTTGCCTCCGTTTTTCTTTTCCATTCCTATTTTCACCGCCCCGGGAAAATCCGCTGCCCGCGTTTTTTCTCATGGTCGGGTTTTTATCTATTTCGATACGCGCGCGAATCGCGGCACAGGTTTATGCTCTTTCGGCTTTGCTGTGTTTGCGATCTTTGCGGTTGTCATACGGTCTGCACAGATTCAGACGCAGCGCGTTCGTCACGACGCAGAAGCTCGACAGACTCATCGCCGCTGCCCCCAGCATCGGGTTCAGCGTCAGCCCCAGAGAGACGAAAACGCCCGC
>ERZ779861.3739-NODE-3739-length-12239-cov-3.373030_pt1 | contig 12239 bp, 4 predicted proteins | sample MGYA00511558_ERZ779861 | MGnify/ENA primary metagenome ERZ779861 (study PRJEB29588, sample SAMEA2163432) | human gut metagenome | biome: human gut; feature: human-associated habitat; material: faeces | place: Denmark | collected 2008/2010 ... | reverse complement strand
TCCGTACATACTAGAAGGAGCAAAGGAGTGTGACGCACATGGACCAGATCTATGTCACCGGACACCGCAACCCGGACACGGATTCCGTGGTTTCCGCCATGGCCTACGCCGCCCTGCGCAACGCGGTGGGGGACCGGCAGTACGTGGCGGCGCGGCTGGGCCAGCTCAGCGACGAGACCAAGCTGATCCTGGGCCGGTTTGGCTTCGACCCCCCGCTGTATATCAAGAACATGCGCACCCAGGTCCAGGATCTGGACTTTGACGTGCCGCCCATCCTCCACGAGGCGGTGACGGTGAACCGGGCCTGGTCGGCCATGGAGGAGGACCAGCACATCTCGGCCATCCCCATTACCGACGACGAGGGCCACCTCAGGGGGATGCTGACCGCCGGGGACATTGCGGGCTACGATATGCATACCATTACCGACCCCACGCTGCGGAAGGTGCCCCTGTTCAACATCCTCAGCGTGCTGGAGGGCCAGCTGCTCAGCGAGACGGAGGAGGTTGTCAACACCATCTCCGGCGAGGTGATCCTGGCGCTGCCCCAGGGGACAGAGCTGCCCCCCTTCCGCCAGAAGGAGACAGTGCTCATCTGCGGCCACCAGCCGGAGATGCTGCGCCGGGCCGTGGAGTTCGGCGTGGCCTGCGTGATTTTGTGCCAGGCGGAGCTGCCGGAGGACATCCGGGCCATTGCCAGGGAGACCTGCATCATCTCCACCCCCTATGACAGCTATGGCACGGTGCGCCGCATCTTCCAGGCCATTCCCGTCAGCCGTGTGGCCCAGAAGCAGGATCTGCAGTTTATGACCGGGCAGACGGACAGCTTTATGTGAAAAAAGAAAGGGAAAATGGTCATTACTGGATCTGCATTCCCAAAGGAAAATTCCGTTTAAGCAGTCATACCGCTTACATAAAAGAAAAATGGGAATATGTGGAAGATGAGCTTAAATTAATTTATGAGCCTGTTTATGAACGGTATGAAGAAGGAGAGGTTCTTTTAGATCCAAACGGAGTACCGATCCAGGAAATGGAACAGGTCCCCATTTTTGAAGAACGGGAAACCACGTATGTGACTACGAAAGAGGAGCCGGTAGAGGCTTTCTGGGATCCTGAAAAAAGAGAGTATCATATTTTGGTGGAAAATGAAACAGACTGGTCCGTGGAAAAAGAAGAGGTAGAAGAAACGTTCCGTGCAGTGACCGGACAAACCACCATTTCTGTAAATGGAAAAGAGGTTCCTTATAATCAGTATCTGGTATCCATGGGAGCAGCTGTGGATGTAGAAGCAGAACAGGAAGAAACAGATCCTGGAAGTTTTGTAAAATATGTTCATCTGGCATATCCTGGTCAGAACCAGACAGTTCAGGATGGTGGAACAGAAAAAGAACCGGTTCAGGTTTTGGAACGGGCGATCCGGCAGCCGGTACGCATTACCAAACACATTTCCCAGTCTTCTTATGAAAATGTAAATACCTACGGTTCTGTGCATAATGATCCAGTCACTACCTTTTTAGGCTTATTCCGTAAAAATGGATCTGCAGAAGGCCGGAAACTTTTAGATCAGTTTTCATTCAGGATCTACCTGAAGCAAAATCTTTTAAACATTTATGTGGATGATGAGGGAAAGATCCTGTCAGAAGATATCAGTTCACCAGCTTATAAGGAGCTGGTACAGACTATTTATCTGCCGCCGGAAGATGCAGAAAACAGGGGTCATCAGCTGATGGAAAGAAATGAGGATGGCAGCTGCAATTACCGGAAATTTTTTGACGCAATGGAAGGCGCAGAAAAGAAGAAGGGCGGTATTTATCCCAAAGAGGTACTGACCCAGTTTGCCCTGGATCATTATGATATAAGATCCTATAAGGAAGAGATCTTAAAAGACCGGCCATATATGGACAGTGACAGGGCATACAAACAGGCTTTAGACCAGGCGAGAAAAGAAGCAGCCCGTTATCTGGATCAGTTTACAGGGTTAAAAGAGCGTCTGTCGATTGAATGGGAACGGGATGCAAATGGCGGTACGGATGGTAACAGGAAGACCATCCAGTGTAACCAGAGAAATGGAAAAGACGATTATTATGGGTATTCCATTCCTCTCCCGTATGGTGAATATGTGATCGAAGAGCAGATGCCTTCTGATCTGGAAAAAGAACTGGCAAACAGGCATTACAAGATCGAAGAACCAAGGGAAATCACACTGCCCTTTGTGCCGGAAATCATACGAAATGAGGATACCGGGGAAGAGACGGTTTTAGATGAGACCGGCAGTGCCTATTTTCGTTATCACAGCAGTGACAGTCCGGATGAACTGATCCGCAAATACAAGATCCGCTTTAATGAAGAGGACCGGAAGATCCTGGCAGATGGTATAGATGGTTCCTTTGCCATTTATCCTTATGGGCTTGATAAAGATATTTTGCCGGAATACAGCCTGGGAACTATTTCACAAAGTGAGGATCATGTAATTTTAGATGGTGTGATCTATGACGGAAGTGAACGGGAAAATGGCCAGATGGAAATATGTGACCAGGTTCCTGGTATGAAGGGGAAAAATACTGCCATTGAGGGCAAATTTGCGCCGATGCTGGTACCGTGGAGCATCTTGACACCGGAATATGACCGAATCAACCCGGATACGGGAAATATAGAAACCTTACAGCCTGGGGGAAGCGGTGCCGGATTTAATTATATTGCATTTGCCCAGGAAGATTTTGAAAATACCTATTTTAATTCAAGGCTGCGGATCGAAAAGATCGACAGTGAAACAGGGGAAAATCTGATCCATGAGGGAGCTTTATTCCGCATTTATGCTGCAAAGCGGGATGCACAGAAAAACGGGATAAACAGTGTGACCGGAACCGGACAGGTGCTGTTTGGACCGGCAGAGGATGCAGAAGGAAATAAGGTTGTGGACGCAGATGGAAAGGAGATCCTTTATCCGAGAGTGGGGCAGGACAATGGTTCACAGGATGATCTTCCTGTGAAGTTAGACCAGGATGGGGTCCCTCTTTATGATGAAACCCAGCGGATCAGCCAGGTGGATGAAACCGGCACAGAGAGAGGGATATTCCGCTCTTTTACTACACTGCGGGAAGTCTTGATCCATGGAAAGCTGGAAAAACTCCCTGTGGGATACATTGAAACGCCCAGACCTTTAGGGGCAGGTGCCTATGTCCTGGTAGAAGTACAGGCACCGGAAGGTTACGTAAAAAGCCGTCCGGTTGCTTTTGAAGTTTATGGGAACGAAGTATCCTATTATAAGGAAAACGTGTACAGAGACGGTACAACAGATGGATATGAACGGAAAACAGCTGCAAACTATGAGTATGCCATTCCGGTAACGGGAGATGGAAATAAAAATGCTTACGAAACAGTCAGCCAGATCCCGGTGGAAAATCATCCTTCTGTAATGCGGATCCGGAAAGTAGAGGATGGCGATTCCCTGGTTGGAAATGAAAATGGCCTGTTAAAAACGGATGCTTTAGGCCAGGAAGAAACAAGCGGCGGCCTGGAAGAAGATATATGGGTAAATGACAGAGGAGATGAAATCATTTACCAGGTATATGGAAGAAAGGAGAAGTTAGAAGAAAGAGGAGATGTAAGAGAGATCCATTTTGACCGGGAACTGGGGACATGGACCGGGAAAGTAACAAAGAAAATGGATTTCTGTTCAGAAGAGATCATAGAAGGTACAGAAAAAGAACTAAAAGCAATGGAAGGAGTAAAACTCCTTTATGACCGGAAGGGGGCATTTACAGGAAAAGGGATCCGTTTTAAAGTAACGGTCTCAGGAGCAACACTGGCTTTATACCAGGGACTCTGGATGGAAAAAGAAGAGGATGGAAGTTATAAGGGAGTAACAGCTGAGGTTCAGGATGGTAAAACCATAAAGATCACTGCTTCTGAAACAGGAAGCAGGCGGCAGATCCTGGAGACAGGAAAAGATGCCGGTCCTGCCGGGCTTGCTATATGGCAGGATGAGAAGGTGGAAAACCAGCCGGAAGATCTGTATTTTTATGATCTGGACCAGTTAAACGAAGAAGGGCGCCTGGAGAGGACAGAGGACAAGTCTGTATACAAAGTATTAGATGAACGGGGCAATTTCATCTGTTATGCAGACACAAAAACAGGAATGGCCTTTGTATACGATGATCATGAACGGATCATGGCTTACATTGCAGATGAAACGGGAGAAAAGAAGCTGGTTTATTCTGTCCAGGTCTATAAGGATGAGAATGGGGAGGCTGTTTATAAGGAAAAACGTTCTGTAGATGATGAAAATGGTCTGCCTGTTTACGACAAACAGGGGCATTTCACAACAAAGGAGGAACGCTGGACCAGTGACAACAGCACAGACTCCAAAGGAGAAGCAGAGCGAAGAGGAGGCCTTCATGAGATCCGGCGCCTGCCTTTTGGGGCCTATATCCTTCAGGAAGAACAGGTTCCTTTTGAACAGGGCTATGTGCAGGCACCTTATCAGGGAATTCTTTTTAAAGACAGTATAGAGCCCCAGGAATATTTCCATTCCAATGCCTTTACAAGGGCAGCTTTCGCCAAGGTAGACACCCGTACACAGGAAGAGATCAAAGGGGCTGTGATGACGTTTTATGAGGCTGCGACAGATGAAGCGGGAAGGATATTAACAGATGAAGACGGAATTTATCTGCCTGGAAAGAAATATGCTTCCTGGGTCAGCGGTTATGCCTGTGACGATCAAGGCAATGTGAAAACAGATGAGGAAGGAAACCGGATCGAAACAAAAAAACCTCACTGGATCGATCATATTCCGGTAGGGGAGTATGTATTAGAAGAAACAGAGTGCCCGTATCTGCAGGGCTATGTGCAGAGAAAACGGCAGAATATCCAGATTTTGGAAACAGAACATGTACAGTCTTTTACTATGGAAGATGATTTTACAGCTGCAGAGATCCGCAAGGAGGATGGAAAGACGGGAGAACTTCTCTATGAAGACAGTCTGGCAAAACTGGTCCTTTACCAGGTGCCGGAAGGAGAAGAAGATAAGCCGTTAGCAGATCTTATGGGAGAAGATAATAAGTTGTTAGACTTTGAACGGGCCGGTTTTAAAGAATGGATGGAAATATGGGCTACAGGAAGAGAAGAAGCAGACGCTGCCGGCTTAAATCCCATTGCAAAATACGATCATCGGTGGGAGAATGTGCCGGGTACGCTTAAAGGCAGGTATTGCTTTACAGAAGAAGGAACGGTACGGTTTGAATATCTTCCTGTGGGATCTTACATTCTTGCAGAAAAAGAAACGCCTTCCGGTTATGCCACAGCGGATCCAATTTTATTTGAGATCACAGATACCGGTCATTTGGAAAAAATCCATCAGGTGGTTATGAAAGATAAACCTTTGAGTCTTGTGGTCAGCAAGAATACGATTACCGGAGGAAAAGAAGTAGCAGGAGCAAAGCTGGGAATCTATCCGGTGGATGAAGAGGGCACAGTCAGCGAAAAGCCGCTGCTTTTGCATATTCCGGAGGAAGAAGGGCGTTACAGGGATGAGGAAGCCATATGGTTTTCCGGAACTGATGGAGTGTATACAGAAGAAGAGAATGAAAATGGGAAACTGCCAGAAGGATTTGAAGTGGGAGATCTGAAACCACATCTGATCGAATACATTCCTGTTGGTTCTTATATTTTAAGAGAAGAAATGACGCCTTATGGATTTTTACAGTCTGTGGATATCCCATTTGTAATAGAAGATACCAGAGAGATCCAGAAAAAGGAGATGCAGGATGAAATACCAGAAGGCGGGCTGACGGTGATCAAACATGATGCAGATGATGCAGATCAGGTTTTAGAGGGAGCAGAATTTGAACTCTTTAACCAGACCTTAGACATATCCTGTGAAAAGCAAGTAACGGATGAAAAAGGAAAAGCTCAGTTTTCTTCCCAGCCCATCGGATATCTGGACCAGGAAGGAAAATTCAGCCCGTATGATTATCTTGTAAAGGAAACAAAAGCAGCGCCGGGACATATGCTTTCTGAAAAAACGCTGGAATTCCAGTTTGAATATAAAGATGAAAAAACACCTTTGATAGAGCTTACTTATGACCCGGTAAATGACAGCAACCGTGTACTGGTGAAAAAGCTTTTAAGGGATACAGAAGAGTATCTGGAAGGTGCTGTTTTGAGACTGGAACGGGAAGAAAAGGTAATTTTGGAACCGGATGAAAGAGGTGATCAGGGCGAAAGTCAGAAGAAAGATCAGAAAAAATATCAGGCGAAAGATCAGATGAAAGAGGAGAAGACCTGGGTAGTAGTAGAAACATGGATCACAGGAAAGCAGCCCCATCTGATCAAAGGACTTACAGCCGGAGATTACAGACTGGTGGAAGAAAAAGCACCGACTGGATTTACGAAATCAGAAGAACCGGTGTATTTTACCATTACAGATGGAATGACAGAAATACCGGAGATTACACTGCGCAATTATGGCACCATTATATCCGTAGAAAAAAGAGAAGCCAGTTCAGAAAAACTTCTTTCCGGCGCAAAGCTGGAACTGGTATGCAAAGATACCATGGAAGTGATCAGCCAATGGATATCAGACCAGGAAAATGGTCAGGTATTTAACGGTCTGGAACCGGGAACTTATATCATCAGGGAAATAGAAGCACCGGCCGGATATGAGAAGGACAAAGAAATGGAGATCCGGATCTTAGACCAGGCAGAAACAGTGCAGGAGTTTGTTTTCTATAACAGCCGGATCCGTTCATCTGGCGGAGGCGGAAGTCATACAGTGCCAAAGAAACTGTATATTTCCTTTAAAAAGACAGATGAAAAGGGAGAACCTCTTGCAGGAGCTGTGTTTGCATTTTATGACCAGACAGGACGATTGGCAAAGATAGCAGAAAGTGACCCAGATGGAATGTTCAAGATCATTTGCCCGCCAAATGGAACTTATATTTTCAAAGAGATAAAAGCACCGGATGGTTATGAACTCAGTCAGGAACTGTATCATTTTACAGTAGAAAAGGATCAGAATGTAAAAGGTGTATTTCAGATCAAAAATGAAAAGATACAGAAAAAGACAAAAGGAAGGATCCAGGCTTTTTACCAGGTAAAAGGAAGAAATGGGAACTTTAAGGGCTTAAATGGAAAATATTCCGGCAGCAGTGTTAAGACAGGAGACAACAGTCAGATTGGATGGATCCTGTTGGTGACATGTGTGTGTCTGGCAGGTGCTGGCTGGGGTTTTTCTGATAGCAGCCGAAAAAGAAAAAAGATGGTTTTGTTTCTGGGACTTGTGATGGGGGCAGTGAGCCTGTTTGCATTCAGTGCAATGGCCCAGGAACAGGATGCAAGTCTCTATGATGAAAGCTTTTATGCATCCCAGGAGATCATTTACAAAAAGATGGAAGGAGTGGATACAGTACCGGAGACTGCCTGGGTCCAGGTAAAGGACCGGACAACGGGAAGAAAAACAAAGCGGATCCTGCCTTTAGAACAGTTCAGCCGTTTTAATGAACACTGGGAAGATGGGCTGGAGATCACGATAGAACAGGAAAAGGAATTTCAGAATGAGATAACAGAAGCAGAAATATTAGACGAAGCGGGTTTACCCGCTTCGGACTATGAGATCACACAGATCGAGAAAGGAGAAGATGGAAAACTGGTTGCCAGGGGCAGAAAAAAGGTATTTGACTGCAGGGCAGTATACAGTGGGCTGATCGCAGAGAAAGATTGGGACAGGGGAGAAATGCCGGATACGGATCTGAAAAGAGAATGGGAACAGGATGTAGAATTAAAACCAGCTGTCACAGGATCAAAGTTTGTAGGAAAAATGGTTCTGGCAGTGGTAACCGGCAGCTGTGTCGGTATTGGCGCCTACTGGATCCTGAAAAAGGGAAAGTTAAATAAAGCAAGTTTAAAGATCAGGGAAAAGCGCCGGATCTTAGGGATAATTCTTTTGACAGGAGCTGCAGCCGGAATAGTCTATACCGGAAATACAGTAAGAAAGTATCGTCTGGCTGCCGAAAAATACGAAAGTATCCGCAGGGAGGTACAGAAAACAGAAACTTCTTATGCCCAGGACCATTCTGGTACGTCTATAGATGAAATAACAATAGAGGAAGCAAAGTTAAAAGAGATCAATCCGGATTATAATTGCTGGATCCGTATTCCGGGAACGTCCATTGATTATCCAGCTGTCTGGGGAAAAGATGACAAATATTATTTAGATCATGGGTTTAACGGGGAAAAGCAGTCAGGAGGAACAATCTTTGCGGACAGCCAGAACATTCCTTTTGTATCAGCCAATACCATTTTTTATGGACATAACATGAAGGATGGTTCTATGTTTGGTGATCTGAAAAAATACAGGGATCCCGGATTTTTAAAGGAACATCCCAATGTAGAGATCTTTTATCAGGGGCAATGGATCACCTGCCCCATTATCCTGGCAAAAGTAACAGATGAGACAGATGGAACACCTTATCAAAAAGGAGAAAGAAAGATACTGACCTTATCCACCTGTTATGGAACCAGTAAACGGATGATCCTTCAGGCACTTATTCCGGTTGCGGGGGGAATGAATTGACAAGAAATTTGCTGGACAGTATAATTAAATCAGTTAGATATACGTAGCTGAAAATGGAAAAGAAAGCATGGGTGAGAAATGAAGATAAGTGGGGCACATAAGGCGATGAAGCGGGTGCTGATCTTTCTTGTTACTTTGGGAATTATTGTTCCGATCCTTTTTACAGCCGGGCAGATGGGGCTTTTTTCACCAGAGCCTACAGTAGAAATAGAGGCTGGTATTACAAGTGAATCAGCGCCGGTTTTGCGGATCGCAACAGATTATGATTTCTGTCCAAATTCCTATTACAATAAGGATGGGGAATTATCAGGTCTTTATGTTGAGATCATGATAGAGGTGGCAAACCGCTTGGGAATGCGTCCGGAGTTTAAAACGGCTGACTGGATGGGCTGCCGGAAAATGCTTACTGAGGACGAAGTAGATGTTTTGACGGGGCTGGAAATATTTTCCAATATGGAAGGGACTTTAAGGACGATCCCTTTCTGTTCGGATGAACTGCGTGTATATGGCAGAAGCAGGATCGACAGTGCGGCTGCCCTTGCAGGTAAGAAGGTTGCGTTAATGGCGCGTTCTGTGATCGCAGCCACCTATGATCTGCAGTGTGATTATCTGGAATACAGCACCAATACGGAAATATTGGAGGCAGTAGAGCAGGGAGAAGCAGATTTCGGGATCTGTCACGGTGCAGTTGCCACAAAGATCATTGAAAAAAATCATCTGCATCTGGTGCCAAGCCTTGTGATCACAAAGAGTTATCCGGCTTTAGCGGTTCATGATACACAGCCAAAACTGCAGCGTATGATCAATGAAGTGGTCCGGGATATGTCTGAGGACGGGACCATTGGAAGGCTGCAAAATAAATGGATCACGGAATTTGCCAGAAACAGGTCCTTAGAATATGTATTCCACCAAAATGACGTATTTTATATTACATTTATACTGGGGATCATCATTGTACTGTGTATTACAGCCAGTTACTGGGAAGTAGACAGACGTCAGGAAAAATATATCCGCACCCTATTGGAATATCAGGAAAAACTGCAGCAGTCCAATGAAGAGACGAAACGAGCCAATCAGGCCAAAAGTGAGTTTCTCTCCCATATGTCCCACGATATCCGCACACCGATCAACGGGATCATGGGTATGGTGGAGATCATCAAGAAAAATCTGGATGATCCGGAGCGGATCAAAGACTGTCTGGAAAAGATCGATAAAGCATCGCATCATCTGCTGTCCCTGATCAATGATGTTTTGGATATGAGCAAGATCGGAAGCGGAAAGATCCATCTGGAAGAAATACCGGTAGATCTGGATGAGGAGATGGAAAAGATCCATGCGATTGTAGATGTGCAGGCGAAGGAGCAGGAAATAAGGTTTTCTATTGAGGATGAAGTTGTCCACAGACAGTTTCTTGGCAGTCCGGCCCATTTGAGAAGGATCCTTTTAAATTTGATCAGCAATGCCCTGCGTTATAATAAAAAAAGGGGAAAGATCTGTCTGACCATCCGGGAAGTGGAATATGACGGATCCCATATCGGTCTGGAGTTTAAGGTTCAGGATACAGGAATTGGTATGAGCCGGGAATTTGTGGAAAAAAGCCTGTTTAAGCCATTTACACAGGAAGATGACCGTGTAAGGACCGAATATCGGGGAACCGGTCTTGGGATGTCCATTGTTTATGAACTGGTAAAGCAGATGAACGGTACGATCGATGTAAACAGCAAACCGGGGGAAGGTACAACATTTACAGTAAAGTTGGCATTTAAGACAGTGGACTCTGCATGGAAAAAGAAGGAAATACAGGGAGAAAACAGGAATATTACCGGGATGAACATACTGGCTGCAGAAGATAACCAGTTAAATATGGAGATCCTTCAGTTCCTGTTAGAAGAAGCCGGAGCGAAAGTAACGGCAGTATCAGACGGAAAACAGGCAGTAGAATATTTTGCGGATGCAGCATCAGGCACCTATGATGTGATCCTGATGGATATTATGATGCCGGTCATGGACGGTCTTGAAGCGTCAAAAAAGATCCGTGAACTGCCGGAGGGCAAGGGAAAAGACATTCCGATCATAGCGATGACGGCCAATGCATTTGTAGAAGATAAGGAAAAGACAAAAGAGGCGGGAATGAATGCCCATCTGACAAAGCCTGTAAACAGGGAAGAGATCATCCGGGTTCTGGCAGCATATTGGAAAAATAAAGGTTAACGAGTACATGAGAGAGTTTTGGAAGAAGACCATCCAGGTCCTGCTGTATGGAGGTCTGGAAAAAGAACAGTATAAGAGAATCTCTGCTGAGATCAACGAGGCGAACAGAAAAAGCATTGTGGTGCTGTCAACACACCAATAAGATCATATTTATGGGAGCCATCCTTTTATTTGGAATGTTGGCATTTGTAAATTTCAGGATCAGAAACAATCCGTTTCTGGTTCATGTTTGCGCATGTATGTTTATGGCATTTTATCTGGGGTGGGTATTCTTGCAGCCATCGGAGAAGGAAGCATTCAGGAACGGACGGGTTCAGGAAATACAAAAATTAAATGAAGAACTGGCTACCAGCCAGGAAAACTTCAGGCTGCTTTAGTGGCTGCTGAAAAGGCCAGCCGGGCGAAAACCACATTTTTAAGTAATATGAGCCACGACATCCGGACTCCTATGAATGCCATTGTCAGACTTACCACTCTTCTGGAACATGAGATCCATGAGCCGGAAAAACTGCAGCTCCACATCCAGAAGATCCAAAATTCCAGTCAGCATCTGCTGGGACTTATCAATGACATTCTGGATATGAGTAAGATTGAATCCAGCGAGGTGAAATTAAATGAAGATTCCGTTGATCTGATGGAGCAGGTGGCACAGATAGACAGTATCATCCGTCCACAGGCAGAAGAACGGGGACAGGAGTTTAAGATCCATGTTCACGGGATCGATCATGGACATCTTCTGGGAGACTCTGTGCGCCTGCGCCAGATCTTTATCAATCTGCTGTCCAATGCTGTTAAATATACACCTGTTGGGGGAAGCGTTATCCTGGATCTGACAGAAGAGCCAAGCAGTATACCGGAACATGCCAATATATCCATTACAGTTACAGATACCGGATATGGAATGACGCCGGAGTTTATAAAAACGATCTTTGAACCTTTTACCAGAGCAGAAAATTCCACGACCAACAAAATACAGGGAACAGGACTGGGTATGGCCATCACGAAAAGTATCGTTGACCTGATGGGCGGCAGGATACAGGTGAAAAGCGAGTTAAATAAAGGAAGCTGTTTTGAAGTGGTACTTCCTTTTGCAATAGATCCCAATGGTTCACAGGAAAAAAATGGAAAATATCTGCATCAGGAAGGTGAAAAAGTTTCCGTATTAAAAGGAATGAAATTTCTTTGCGCAGAAGATAATGAACTGAATGCGGAGATCTTAGAAGCGATTTTGGAAATGTACCAGGCATCCTGCAAGATCTGCCCAGACGGTGAAAAACTGGTTGAAGCCTTTGAAACTTCTGCTTTCGGAGATTATGATGCTATTTTAATGGACGTACAGATGCCAAATATGAATGGCATCGAGGCTTCCATGGCAATCCGCAAAATGCCTGGAATAAGATCACAGATTCCCATCATTGCCATGACTGCCAATGCCTTTGAGGAAGACAGAAAAAAGGCA